>Ga0116193_1000359_pt1 | contig 43934 bp, 34 predicted proteins | sample AD_UKC115_MetaG_FD_89892 | JGI IMG/M metagenome (GOLD analysis project Ga0116193, IMG submission 89892) | Active sludge microbial communities of municipal wastewater-treating anaerobic digesters from Hong Kong - AD_UKC115_MetaG | ecosystem: Engineered > Bioreactor > Anaerobic > Digestate... | reverse complement strand
TTTTTCGATAAAAAATTTGAAAACAACATTTGTATAAAAAACAATAACCTGTACATTTATACTTTATGAGCTGATTCGGCATGATCAAAAAAGAAACCAATAATTTAATTACTTTGATTTTTTAAAAAACAACTGCATGGCAAATTCCCTTTTCAGAAAAAAGTCGCTTGATACAATTTTACGTGATTATGAGTCCGGGAGTGGTGATGGGCATACACATCATTTAGATCGGGTGCTGGGTGTGAAAGATTTAACCTTTATGGGTATTGCCGCTGTAATAGGCGCCGGAATTTTTTCTACGATTGGCACCGCGGCATTTCATGGAGGACCCGGTGTATCCATTTTGTTTATAATTACGGCGGTTACCTGTGGGTTTTCAGCGCTTTGCTATGCCGAGTTTGCAAGTCGTGTTCCGGTAAGTGGAAGCGCATATACCTATGCTTATATTTCATTTGGGGAGCTTATTGCCTGGATTATAGGCTGGGCGCTGATCCTGGAATATGCCATTGGGAATATTGTGGTGGCCATTAGTTGGAGCAGCTATTTTAATAATTTATTAAAAGGCCTAGGAATTCATTTACCCTATTGGCTTAGTACAAATTTTTCTACAGCCAGCGATGCATTGGCTGCCGTGAATGCAGAAGCGGCATCAGGCTCACCCGTTACGTCAGCCATGCAAGAGATCATTTCCGGGTTCTCTTCAGCGCCGGAACTTTTTGGCAGTAAATTATTTATCAATTTTCCGGCATTTATCATCGTGGTATTGATTACAGCCCTGGCATATATTGGGATGCAGGAAAGTAAAAAAAGTGCCAACTTTATGGTGATCTTTAAATTGATTGTGATTGTATTTGTTATCGTTCTGGGTTTCTTTTATGTGAACACATCTAACTGGAATCCATTCATGCCCAATGGGTTTACCGGAGTTTTGCAGGGTGTATCAGCTGTATTTTATGCCTACATTGGTTTTGATGCAATTAGTACAACAGCAGAAGAATGTCGAAATCCGCAGCGTGATTTGCCCCGGGGAATGATCTATGCATTATTAATTTGTACGATATTATATATTTTAATTGCATTGGTGCTCACTGGAATGGTACATTATAGTGAATTAAAAGTGGATGATCCATTGGCATTTGTTTTTGAAAAATTAAATATGCCCTGGATTAGTTATATCATTTCGATCAGTGCGGTTGTGGCTACTACAAGTGTATTACTGGTATTCCAGCTTGGACAGCCACGTATTTGGATGAGCATGAGCCGTGATGGATTACTGCCTAAAAAGTTTTCCAATGTACATTCAAAATATAAAACACCGGCATTTGCTACCTTGGTAACCGGGGTGATTGTTGCTGTACCGGCTTTATTTATCCCATCTTCAATTGTTACGGATTTGACCAGTATCGGAACTCTTTTTGCCTTTGTATTGGTTTGTGGAGGAGTTTTGGTTTTACCGCACATGACAAGAGAAAAAGGCAATCGCTTTCAAATGCCCTATATACGTGGTAAATATATTGTGCCTCTTTTAGTTGCTTTATTCATATTTGCTTTTCATGCCCGGATTGAAGCAGCCTTCCAGAATTTGGGAAGTGAAGACCACCAGGAGATTTTCTTTCTGGTATATATTTTCCTTGCCATCATTATTGCTATTCAAACTTTCAGGAAGAATTTTTCGATGATACCTGTAGTAGGCGCTTTATGTTGTATGTATTTATTAATTGAAATCCCGGTCATTAGCTGGCTATGGTTTTTTGTATGGATGGGATTCGGCCTGATGATTTATTTTTTATATGGAAGGAAGCACAGTAAATTATCTCAAACAAAGTGATTAGGGATTCATTAAATTGCGCTCCTTATGCAGAACCCAATAATTGTAGTTGACAACCTTGTAAAAAAGTACGGCAATTTTGAAGCAGTAAAAGGGATTAGTTTTTCAGTCCGCGAGGGTGAAATATTTGGTCTCCTTGGACCCAATGGCGCCGGCAAATCTACTACCCTGGAAATCATGGAAACTTTGAGGATAAAAACTTCTGGAAAGGTTTTTATTGATGGCCTGGATCTAGATCAGTCACCCAATGAAATAAAGCAAGTCATTGGAGTACAATTACAAACTTCAGGGTATTATCCGGGTTTGAATCTTACAGAGCTTTTATATTTATTTGCCGCTTTATATAATGAAAAAATTAATGCTCTTGAACTTTTGGATTCCGTGAATTTAAGGGATAAAGCAAAAAATAAATTCAAAGAATTAAGCGGTGGCCAGAAACAGCGTTTTTCCATTGCCACTACTTTGATCAATCAACCCAAAATTATTTTCCTTGATGAGCCTACAACGGGATTAGATCCGCAGGCCAGAAGAAATCTATGGGACTTGATCCTGGAAATCCGCAAAAGAGGTACAACCGTAATTATTACTACTCATTATATGGATGAAGCAGAAATATTATGTGACCGTGTGGCTATTATTGATTCCGGTAAAATCATTGCACTCGATTCGCCGGATCAATTAATTGATCAATTAGTGAATAAAGGTTTTGAGAAGAAACGTGAAGTGAAAAAAGCAAATCTGGAAGATGTATTCATTGATCTTACTGGACATGTATTGAGAGAAGTGTAATGGACATTACCTGATTTACAGATTTTCAAAATATCCTTTCTATGACAGAAGATTTAAAATATCCTATCGGTAAATTCTCGCCGGAAATTTTTACTCCATCTGAGAAAGAAAAAAAATTATTGGAAATTGAGTTCTTGCCTACAGACCTGGAAATGTCCATTCAAAATTTAGATGAACACCAGTTGCAAACACCTTATCGCCCCGGAGGCTGGACCATTCATCAACTTGTACATCATATTGCAGATAGCCATATGAATTGCTTTATACGCTTTAAATTGGGATTGACAGAAGATCATCCGACCATCAAAATCTATGATGAAAAATTGTGGGCTAATTTAGATGATGTAAAATTGCAACCGGTTAATGTATCCATTACTTTATTGCATGCTTTACATCGTCGGTGGCACTCTGCAATCAAAAATCTCAATGAAATGCAATGGGAGCGAACCCTTTTTCATCCCGAACAAAATAAAGATATGAGCTTATGGGATTTGTTGTGTCTTTATGCCTGGCATGGGAAACATCATGTTAAACATATTTTGGCATTGCGTGAAAGAATGAAGTGGTAATAGAGATTTTTAGGGACATCTTTTTTATCTGGAATAAAGGAAAATTTTTCTTGAACAATTTCATAGAAGTATTGTTGATTTACTTTTTAAAAATCATAACAAAAGTTTGCAATATGACCTGATATATTTTCTTTACCTTCCTCAGTATTATATAACTTAAATAAAAGAATATGGAAATTGTAAAAGTAATTGAGGTAATTGCATCCTCTCCCAAAAGCTTTGATGACGCTATTGCCAATTGTCTCAAGGAAGTTTCAAAAACTATTAAAAACATTGATTCTATTTATGTGAAAGATTTTAAAGTACATGTAAAAGACAACGAATTGCATTCTTATGGAGTAATCTGTAAAGTGTCTTTCCGCGTAGAATCATAAATTTTCATGATGCCTTTTGCAAGCGTTTCATCTTTATGAAACGCTTTTTACTTTTGTATAATTTTTTTAATTTTATTTGATATAAATAAAATATCCATGAATTTTATTGATTACTACGAAGTACTGGGAATAAATAAAAATGCTACGAACGATGACATTAAAAAAGCCTATCGCAAGCTCGCCAGAAAATACCATCCCGACTTAAACCCGAATGATAAAACAGCTCATCAGAAATTTCAACAGATTAATGAAGCCAATGAAGTGTTGAGCGATCCGGAGAAGAGAAAAAAATATGATCAGTATGGGAAAGATTGGAAACATGCTGAAGCATTTGAAGAAGCACGAAAACAACAAGGCCAACATCAATATGCAGGTTCGGCCGGAAGTGGATACCAGGGATTTACGGAAGAAGATATGGGTGAAGGAGGCTTCTCCAGTTTCTTTGAATCACTTTTCGGACAAGGTGCTGGCAGAAGAGCCGGGCAAACGAAATATCGTGGCCAGGACTATCATGCCGAGTTGCAACTGACTTTGCAGCAAGCATCTTCAACACATCAGCAAACGCTCACCATCAATGGTAAAAATGTACGGATTACCATCCCCGCAGGGATTGAAAATGGACAGAAAATTAAACTAAAAAATTATGGAAGCCCGGGAGTTAATGGCGGGCCAAACGGAGATCTTTATATCACCTTTTCAATACCGGATGACGCTCATATTAAAAGACATGGAAATGACTTGTACACTACAGTTGACTTAGATTTATATACAGCCATACTCGGTGGGGAAGTAACTGTAAATACTTTGAATGGGAAGGTAAAAGTAAAAGTAAAGCCGGAAACTCAAAATGGGTCTAAAATAAAATTAACCGGTAAAGGATTTCCTGTTTATAAAAAAGAAGGTGTATTCGGCAATTTTTTGATTACCTGGTCAATAAAAATTCCGGTCAATTTATCCGATAAAGAAAAATCCTTGTTTGAAGAACTCTCTAAATTAAAACACTAAAATCTTTGATATGTCAAGTAATTCTATTTCCGCCAAGGAATTTTGTATGCACTATCAGGTGGAGTATCATTTTTTTTATTCTCTTTATGAGTCAGGCTTGGTAAGCGTTTCAGGTGATGATGCCGCACTAGTTATGGATGAGGAAGAAATTCCCAAAGTGGAAAAAATCATCCGACTTCATGAGGAATTAGGAATTAACCTGGAAGGTATTGAAGCTATTTTACCACTCATTGAAAAAATTGAACTCATGCAGGCAGAACTGAAACACTTGCGGAATCACCTCAACTTGTTGGATGAAGAAAAGTTTTAAGCCAATGCCAACTGCTCAATGGCATTATTTAAAAAATTGGGAAGTATATGTGCCTGGGTATATAATATTTTATCGGGATCGTTGAGTTGTTCCATCATATTTTCCCATTTAGGCTGGCCGTGGTTTTCAATGACAATTTTTTTCTTGTCCTCTCTCTGAAGGTACATGCTCATCCCGGTGGCATCTGCTTCGGGGTGGAATTGTGTGCCAATAAAATAATCATTAAAACGAATCGCTTCTACGGCTCTTTCAAAAGGCACATGCGGCCTGTTTTTTTCAATAGCCAGAATTTTAGCTCCCAGGAATTTGAGCCTGTTATGATTGGGTTGTATTACCTGGTAATCGCGGCTTTCTACTGCATAAAAAGGATCGCTCAAACCATTAAATATGGATTCATTTTTTCCGTCTTCCAGCATGTGAATCGGGAATACTCCAAATGCGGTGGATTTGCGTTTGCATACATTGGCAATTTTATAATATCTGCAGGCCAATTGAAAGCTATGACAAATAAAGAAGAAATGTTTTTTAGGATAATGAGAAATATCTCTGTTCCATTGCTCAATATCACCAATAAGGCGGAAAAATTTATTTTCCCAATTTGTTCCTTCACTTTCTAATGGCGATCCCGGTCCACCGCTTGAGATATACATGTCATAATCTAAAGAGGGTATAGCTTCTTTTATCCGTACATCAAAGACTTCATAAAAAAGTTGATAATTATGTATTTCGCTCCATTGGTTTACAATTTCCTTTATACAACGCATGCCCTGGTTTTCATGCCCTTCATTCATATCCAGGATAGCAATCCTTACTTTCATAATTTTACAAACAATTGACAAATTTAAAGAATTAATTTTTTATCAATTGTAGATTTATTAACAAATGTGGAATCTTATTAGAATAAAAAAAATCAATAGCTCTTTTAGGCTCCATCATAACATGAAGATAAATCAAGAGGAAAGCGTTACTCCGAATGATGTTCCCTCTTATAAAAGCTATAAGTACTGTATAAAATATAGAATGTAGGCGCTTGTTATTTTATAAGTAGCTCAAATTGGTTTTAGGGGTGAGGGCCAATAAACTTTCATACATTAATTGAATGGTCCCTTCAATATCTTTATGATGAATCATTTCCACAGTCGTATGCATATAGCGTAGAGGTATAGATATTAAAACAGAAGGGCAACCTTCATGTGCATAGGCAAAACTATCCGTATCCGTGCCGGTACTACGGCTCAGAGCACGTAATTGGATGTCTATTTTATTTTTATTGGCCACTTGTTGTACAAAATCCAGCAATTTATTATGCACCGCCGGACCATAGGCCAAGGAAGGGCCTTTGCCACAGGCAATATCTCCTTCAATCATTTTATTGATCATGGGGGTTTGTGTATCATGGGTAACATCAGTCACGATAGCCACATCCGGCTTGATGCGCCTGGCAATCATTTCTGCTCCACGTAGTCCGATCTCTTCCTGAACGCTATTCACCACATATAAAGCATAGGGTAATTTTTTCTTGTTTTCATGTAGTAATCTGGCTACTTCTGCAATCATAAAACCACCAATGCGATTATCAAATGCCCGGCCAATATAAAAACCATTAGCAAGCGTATCAAAACCTTCTTCATAGGTAACGACCGAGCCGATATGCACACCAAGTTGCTCTACTTCTTTTTTATTGGAAGCACCACAATCCAGGAAAAGATTTTCCACTTTTGGTTGTGTTTCCTTATCGTTATGCCCCATACGTGTATGAATGGCAGGCCATCCGAATACCGCTTTTACCGGACCTTTTTTGCCATGAATAAGGACTCTCTTTGCAGGCGCTACCTGGTGATCCACTCCGCCATTCCTTTTTAAGTAAATGATACCCTTATCTGTTATATAATTAACAAACCAGCTTATTTCGTCTGCATGGGCTTCAATAACTACTTTAAAAGGTGCGTCCGGGTTAACGATCCCAACAGCAGTACCATACGGATCTACAAATTTTGCATCAATATAAGGTTGTAAATATTCCAGCCATATTTTTTGCCCGCTACTCTCAAAACCAACAGGAGATGGATTATTAATATATTTTTTTAAAAACTCTAAGGAGGAATCTTTGAGGATTTGTTTCTTCGTTTGCTTTTTTATTTTTGCCATTTTTTATATTTTATGCTTAAAATATCTTTTATGCAAGATAACAATTTATTTAGGTGTGAGCAGGATACCCATAATACCACAAGCTGCTTTTAATACCATTAATCCATCAATGATGGTCAGGTAAAATAATATACTCCTTTTTTTCTGCATGGACCATGAAACGATGATGAGCATGATAAACGGAATACAATTTATAAGAATTCGTACAGGATGGAATTCCCTTAAAAAAGCAAATGCCATAAATGAGATAAAACCGATAAGGGCAAGTGGTATAATGATATAAAAAATTGTTTTTCTCAATCCAATGCGTACCACAAAAGTTTTTAACTTCCGGTTATGATCTGCGATATAATCCTTGATGTCAAATAATATGGCCAACAGGCTGATGAACATGAAATTTTTACCCCAAAACCAAAGATTAAACCAGGAAAATGCATAGTGAACGCCATGCTCCATTTCATACCACAAAATGGGGATATAGGAAACGGCAGTAGCCCAAACGAGACCTATAATAAATGGTTTGATCCACCCGGTATCGCGAACATTGAAGTGTATATTTTTTCCCAATGAAATACCATAATAAAGTATGGCTATAATGCCCGCAAAGATCAACAGCGTAAACTGTGAAAGTGAAATATAATGCAGGTTTCGAAAATATTTAGCCATTAAATAACAACCGGCTATAGCGCAAGAAGTAATGTAGATCCATTGCAATAATAAGACCCATTTTCTGTTCGTTGCATACCATTGAGTTCGTTCATTATCATAAGGAGCGGATACTTCTCCCAGATATGCCATATTGTAATAAATGATGGTACCGAAATAAACAAGAAAATAAAATAAAATGGAATTTAATGGCAATCCTTGTTGCATATTAGATTCTATGCACAAGCTGACCGTACATATACCATAAAAATAATTACCATAGAATATGGAAGAAATGAATCCTTTTTTTAAACGCATTATTTTAATATAACAAAAGATGGAGTAGTAACGGTATCACTTTTGTTTTTCATTTTATCGCTCAACACAAACCGCAATACACACGTGTCATTTTCCAGGCAAACCGGGCCTTTTATTTCAGGAATGGCCTGGCCGGTGAGGTAGCCATAAGTGACTAAAATTTCCCCTTCCGAATTATGTTGTGTGGGCACCTGGTCTGAAATTTTATAATAAGCATCAAAATTGCTTTGGGCACAATTTTGGGTTAATTTCTGTACAAATAAACTATCCTGAATATCGCCTTCTTTATCCGTATACTTTAAAGTAAAGGTAATGGTATTTCCAGGAGCCAATACTTCTGTGCTCATAGATTCAAAACTGAGTTGCGGGCTTGTAGAAAATTGATTTTTTTTACAAGCTGTTATAATTAAAATAAAACCACAGAGTATTAATAATTTTGTGCGCATGATCTTGTTTTCAATTCAAATTTAAATAAAAGAACCTATTCGCTTATGCATGATGGGGAAATAATAGAAAAAATTTTTTCCAACACTTCTTCCTTCAACGATAATGTGCTGAAAATATTTCACCGGCAATACTCAGAAAACATCATTTATCGTCAATGGTGCAGGCATATGAAGGTCGAAAAGGATCGTGTCAACCGGCCGGAGAAGATTCCCTTCCTTCCGATTTCATTTTTTAAAACACATGAAATTACAACGGGAAAATTTAAAGCGGAAGTCGTTTTTCAAAGTAGTGGTACTACAAAACAAAAAAGAAGTAGCCATATTGTAAAGGATCTTTCCATATACAGGAAAAGTTTCCTTACTTGTTTTCAACGCTTTTATGGAGATGCCGGAAAATATTGTATACTGGCTTTACTTCCTTCCTATAGTCCGGGATCTTCATTGATCATGATGGTAAAGGAATTGATTCGTTTATCGGGGCACTCTTTCAGCCGTTTTTATGCAGGAAATGAAAATGATTTAAGTGAGGTACTCCGGCAATTAGAATCTCAAAATCAACCTGCCATTTTGATTGGGGTGAGTTTTGCATTATATGATTTTGCGGAAAGATTTCCTCAGCCTTTAAAAAGCACCCTGATCATGGAAACCGGTGGTATGAAGGGGCGAAAAAAAGAAATTACAAGACAGGAGCTCCATGATTTTTTAAAAGGAAGATTTGAACTGGATCAAATTCATTCAGAGTATGGAATGACAGAATTATTAAGTCAAGCTTATGCAAAACGAGATGGCCGGTTTATCTGCCCTTCCTGGATGAAAGTCCTGGTTCGTAATGAGCATGATCCGCTCCAGGTTTCAGAATACGGGAAAGGTTTATTAAATATTATTGACCTTGCCAATATATACAGTTGCTCATTCATAGCCACAGATGATGTAGGTGAAGTATTTAAAGATGGAAGCTTTGAAGTAAACGGAAGACAGGATTCAAGTGATTTACGCGGGTGCAGTTTATTGCTTGCCTGAATGAATCCTTTCTGATCAATGAAGCATTTATTGAAATGAAGGAAGTATAAAAAAGAAATGAATCCCGGAATATGGATTCAAGTGAAGATCATTTTGATTTCAATAAAGCGAATAAGTCTTTACCTATTGCAATTTATTTTTAAAGAAATAAATCAAGTTCTATATTTGCAGCCCCTTGCCCGGGTGGCGAAATTGGTAGACGCACTGTGTTCAGGTCGCAGCGTTCGTAAGGATGTGCTGGTTCGAATCCAGTCCCGGGCACAATAATAAAACCGGCTCTGCCGGTTTTATTATTTCCGAGCAAAAAAGTTGAATTTATTTCTCGGTTTAATGTCGGTTTTTGATCATGCTATTCCTTCATCTTCTTCCATTTGAAATATTATACGATAAGGATGCGTTTATTTATATATTTTTGATACCCGATAAACGCTGTATGAGAAAAATTGTAGTTATTGCTTGTTTATATTTTTTCAATGTGCTTTCTGTAAAGGCACAAGATCCTCACTTTTCACAATTTTTTGCATCACCTCTCACTTTAAACCCTGCTTTTACGGGCAAGTTCAATGGAAATTTTCGAATTGCCGGGAATTACCGGGATCAATGGCCTACCATAAACAGGGCTTATCAAACTTCGACTGCAGCAATTGATTTTCCTATTCTGAGAAATAAAATTGCAAGTAATGATATCTGGGGTGTAGGCTTGATGGGTTATTCTGATAAAAGCGCTGCCGGTGCTGTATCATTCAATTACATTTCCCTTTCCACAGCCTTTCATAAAGGTCTTGATGAAGAAGGTTATTCACAAATAGGAGCGGGTTTCCAGGCTACTTATAGCAATATGATTATTGATCCTTCCAATTTAAAATTTGAAGATCAGCTCACTCCATTTGGGTTTACAGGCGTTACGAGTGAGACCTTCGCAAATAGTACACTTAAGTCAAGTTATTTTGATATGAATGCGGGATTATTATATACGACCAGTACCACAGACCGCAACAACTTATACGTAGGCGTGAGTGTTTATCACATTAATCGTCCTAAGCAAAATTTTAATAGTGGCGCAGAATTTTTAATCAATCCAAGAAGTACAATTCATGCCGGCGGCTATTTTGGCCTGGGGCAAAATACAACGCTGCATCTTAGCGCTTTATATACATCCCAGGCAAAAGCGCATGAAACAGTGGCCGGAGGCGCCTTTGAATTTTCTACAGGTGACCCCTATAATCCTTTAAGTTTATATGCAGGAAGCTGGATCCGGTTAAATGATGCCATCATTCCTTATGTGGGAATTGAATTCAATAGCTTCCGCCTTGGAATAACTTATGATATCAATACTTCTGTATTGAAAACGGCCTCAGAAAGTCGAGGGGGGCTGGAAATATCATTGATTTATTTAAATAAAAAGCCGGATAGTAAAGGGGTTCCCTGCCCGAAATTTTAAATTATTTTTTCCTGAAATACAACCGGATGGGTATTCCTGAAAAGGAAAATTTTTCCCTGAGTTTATTCTCCAAATAACTTTTATAAGGTTGCTTGATATCGTCCGGGTAATTACAGAAAAATGCAAATGAAGGAACGGCAGTAGGCAGTTGTGTTACAAATTTGATTTTAATGGAATGACCCCGTACAACCGGTGCATGGTAAGCTTCAATGGCTTTAAGCATTATCTCATTCAGTTTGCTGGTAGGAATCTTTTTGGATTTATTGGCAACCACATCAAGTGCAATTTCAATTATTTTAAAGATGCGTGTTTTTTCTTTGGCAGAAATAAAGAGTATTGGCACATCGGTGAAGGGGGCAATTTTTTTCTTGATTTTTTCTTCAAAAATTTTAGCCGTATTGGTCTCTTTTTCTATAAGGTCCCATTTATTCACCAGAATTACAATTCCTTTTCCTTTTCGGGCTGCTAATGAAAAGAGGTTTACATCCTGAGCTGTCATACCATTTTGAGCATCTATCATGAGCAGGCATACATCTGCTTCATCCATAGCACGGATAGCGCGTATGATAGAATAAAACTCAAGATTATCTTTATCCTTATTCTTCTTGCGGATTCCCGCCGTATCAATCAGGAAAAAATCTTTTTGAAACAAATTATAACGGGTATGGATGGTATCTCTTGTCGTGCCTGCAATATCGCTAACAATCGTCCTTTCCTGTCCAAGCAAGGCATTTAACAATGAAGATTTGCCAACATTGGGTTGGCCCATGATAGCAATTCTGGGTAATTCTTGTTCTGTTGTTGCAGGCGTTAATTCTTCATTGGGAATATTTTCTGTTACAGCGTCGAGTAGTTCTCCTGTTCCGGTACCACTGATACTACTGATCGTATAAAGGGGATCGAAACCTAAACTGTAAAATTCTGATGCTTCCATCAGGCGCTCATGATTATCCACCTTATTGATACAAAGAAAGACGGGTTTATTGGATTTGCGAAGAAGGTTTGCCATACTTTCATCCAGGTCAGTGATGCCCGTAACGACATCGCACATAAAAATGATTAAATCAGCCTCATCAATGGCAATCTCAACCTGACGGCGTATTTCTTTTTCAAAAATATCCTGGCTGTGGGGCACAAAGCCTCCCGTATCAATCAGGTTGAATGTTTTCCCATTCCAATCGGCTACACCATATTGCCTGTCGCGCGTTACGCCGCTGATATCATCAACAATCGCTTTTCGTTGTTCAAGAATGCGATTGAATAATGTACTTTTCCCAACATTTGGCCTACCCGTGATGGCTACTGTAAAACTCATATGTATTCAATTTTTCAGGTATCTTTTTAGTGATAACCATATTCTTTTAAGTAGGTCTCATTATCTCGCCATCCCGGCCGAACCCGAACAAATAATTGCAGGAAGACCTTTTGTTGTAAAAATTTTTCTATTTCAATTCTTGCACTGGTACCGAGTTCTTTGATTCTGTTTCCTTTTTCGCCCAAAATAATTCCTTTTTGTGATTCTCTTTGTACGATAATGTCAGCCTGTATTTTTATTAAGGTTTCTTTTTCTTTAAATTCATTGACGACAATAGCCGTATCGTAGGGTATTTCTTCCTGATATAATTCAAAAATTTTTTCCCGAATCATTTCTCCACAGAAAAATTTTACCGGTAAATCAGTCAGTTCGTCTTCTGGAAAATAAGGCGCTCCCTCTGGTAAAAGTTCAATGATTTTATCCAGTAAGGGATTCGTGTATTGCTGCTGTAAGGCTGAGATTGCCATGATGTTTTTGCCGTAAAGCTGACTGGAAAAAAAAGAAGTAACTGTATCTAATTTTTCTTTACTTACTTTATCAATCTTATTGATAACCAGTAGAATAGGTACGGATAAATTTAATGAAAGAAACAGTTCGTGGGCTTCTTCGACAGGGCTATTTGCATCCACGAGTAAAAGGGCTACATCGGCATCTTCAAGTGCGTTTTTAACCTGCTGCAACATTTTCTCGTGCAATTTATATTTAGGCTCATCCAGTATGCCAGGTGTATCCGATAAAACAATTTGATAGATGCCGGGATTATTGATAAAGCCTTTGATTCTTTGTCGGGTAGTTTGAGATTTATGAGAAACGATGGCAAGTTTTTCACCCAATAAAGCATTCATCAGGGTGCTTTTTCCGGCATTAGGTTTCCCAAAAATATTTACAAATCCTGATTTCAAATGTCAGATTTAACTTTAAAAATACGGATAACTAAAAAGTCCCGTATGTGCGGGACTTTGAATTAGTTGCGAAGGGAGGGTTCGAACCTCCGACCTTCGGGTTATGAGCCCGACGAGCTACCGCTGCTCTACTTCGCGATTTAAGGAGTGCAAAGATATAGCGTTTGCGCTTACTCGCCAAACTTCAAATGAAATTTATAGATTATTCTTTTTTCTTAATGATCGAACCACCGCTGACATCTACAGAACTGATGTTGCCATCACCCTTGTAATTAATAATAGATCCTCCACTGGCTTCGGCTTTAAGGGTTTTATTTAATGTGAAATTGCTTATAGATCCGCCACTTGCATCCAAATCGCAGGTATTTACAGAAAAACTGTAATCTTTAAAAATACTGCCACCACTCAATTCCAATTTTAATAGGTCCATGGAGCCGGATAATTTGTAAATACTACCGCCACTCAAATCCGCATCCATACTGGTACCTTGAATATTCCCCTCGATGATACTACCGCCACTTGCATCCATAGAGATATTACGAACTTTAATCTGGTCTTGAATTTTTGCAATTGAACCGCCGGAAACACCCAGTGATGTAAGCTCCGTACAGGTTACATAAGCTTTTATTTTTTTATTGCCCCAACTGAAACTATTCCAAAGGCCATTTTCTAATTTAATAATAAGTACACCCTTTTCTACGGTTGTAATTATTTTATCTATATACCTGTCATCATTAGCACTTACAGCAACCGCCTGTGTACTACCCTGGGATAGATATAGCACTATTCCATTACTAACTTCTACACCATTAAAACTGCCTACTTTACGAACCTGGGCATTGGCATCATAAACCAGATTCTGAGCAAAGGGCATTGACCCTATCAGGCTTGTAAGCGCCAGTAAACCAACATATTTTTTCATATTATTTGTTTTCTGATTATGAAACGATTCAAGAAATAAAAAGTTACAATTTATTTTTTGCATCGTAAATTTGCATGAACAATTTAATAAATTGTTCCCGGGGTGCCTTTTAAAGGCTGAGAATATACCCGTATAACCTGATCAGGATAATGCCTGCGGAGGGAAGCGAAGTTTTTATTCCTATTTCTTTAGCATCATTCCTGTTCAGTATTTTTTAAAATAAAATTATTGAACATGATTCGATTTAGAATGTTATTATTAGCCATTATTTCAAGCAATTTATTAAATGCACAAATTGTTCTATCAGGAAAAGTAACTGATCAGCAAAACAATTATTTACCGGGCGCCATTGTGGAATTGATTGCGGAAGGTAAACCCTTGCAAACCATTACCAATGAATCCGGGGATTATACAATCCTATGTAATCCTGGGAATATCCAGGCTATATTACGATGCAGGTTTATTGGTAAAAAAACAATGGATGAAAAGATTTTGATAAATAAAAGCCAGCTGGTCAATTTTCACCTGGAAGATGAAAATCTATACTTGAAGCCTTTAGAAATTCAATCCATACGTGCTGCTGACCGGGCTCCTTTTACCATGACTAATATCAATACCTCATCACTGTCGCCCAAAAACCTGGGGCAGGATTTACCTTTTTTATTAAATCAAATGCCTTCAGTGACCATAACATCTGATGCAGGAAATGGTATTGGGTATACAGGAATTCGTATTCGAGGAACAGATGCTACGCGAATTAATGTAACCCTCAATGGAATCCCTTATAATGATGCAGAAAGCCAGGGGACTTATTTTGTAGATATCCCGGATATTTTTTCATCCACAGGATCTTTACAGGTGCAAAGAGGAATTGGTACATCTACCAATGGTGGAGGTGCTTTTGGGGCAACCATCAATTTATATACAAATGATTTCCGAGATAGCGCTTATACAGAAATTTCCAATTCTTATGGTTCATTTAATACCTGGCGAAACAGTATTAAAGCAGGAACAGGTTTATTAAAAAATCATTTTACTGCTGATATCCGATTAAGTAGAATATCCAGTGATGGCTTTATTGACAGGGCAAAAAGTAATTTGCAATCCTTGTATTTTTCAGGTGCATACATCAACAATAAAACTTCTTTGCGCTTTAACTTTATTAGTGGAAAAGAAAAGACTTACCAAGCCTGGTATGGTGTTCCGGAAGATTTATTGAAAACAGATCCTACTTATAACCCAGCCGGAATGGAAAAACCCGGGGAGCCTTATAATAACCAAACGGATAATTACCGGCAAGATCATTACCAGTTATTTTTTAATCAACGATGGAATAACCATACGGATTTTAATGTATCTACTTTTCTTACCCGGGGTATCGGTTATTATGAGGAATATAAAGCCGAACAGGAATATGTAGATTATAATTTACCAAATGTAATTATTGGGAATGATACGCTTTATACGACAGATCTGGTCCGGAGAAGATGGCTGGATAATTATTTTTACGGCCAGATTTTTTCTCTGCAATATCACGCTTCCAAAAATGAGCTCACTTTTGGTGGAAGCTGGTCTCGTTACAATGGAAAGCATTATGGAGAAGTCATTTGGGCAGCCAATCCGGTTCCAATCAATTTTGAATATTATCGTTACCCGGCGTTTAAATCAGATGAAGCATTCTATATAAAATGGTTATATAAAATAAATAATCAATGGAGTATTTTTAATGATGTGCAATACCGGCATGTGCAATATGACATGAATGGATTTGAAGATCATCCCTTATTATTTATCAAAAGGATATTTGATTTTATCAATCCCAAAACAGGAATAAGTTTTAATAATTCCAATATGCATGCTTATTTGAGTTATGCATTGGCCGGGAAAGAACCCAACCGGGATGATTTTGAGGCTTCAACTCAGGAACAACCCAAGCCGGAATACCTGCATGATTTTGAAGCAGGATTTACTAAAAAATTAAAGCATGTTTCTGCGGGCGCAAATATCTATTATATGTTATATCAAAATCAGTTGGTGCTTACCGGAAAAGTAAATACCGAAGGGAGTTATACCCGCGTGAATGTTCCTGTAAGCTACCGATTAGGTTTGGAATTACAGGCGAGTGCACGTTTGTTCGACTGGTTGAACCTGAATGCCAATACAACTTTCAGCAGGAATAAGATTAAAGAATTTATTGAATATATAGATAATTATGACAATGGCAATCAGCAAGTTATACAACATGACAATACGGATATTTCTTTCTCTCCATCCATTGTAAGTGCTCTTTCTATTGAAATCAAACCAATAAAAGATTTGTCTTTTGTTTTGGAAAGTAAATATGTGAGTAAACAGTATTTAGACAATACACAAAACAATTCAAGATCATTGAAAGCCTATTTTAATGAAGATGCCCGAATTATTTATAAGCCGGGCTTGAAGCATTTTTCGGGTTGCACATGGATACTACAGGTTAACAATATTTTCAATCATATTTATGAAACCAATGGGGCAACATATCCTTATATCTATAATCAGCAATTAGTGAATGACAATTATTACTATCCAATGGCGGGGGCTCATTTTTTATTGGGTGTCAATTTTCAACTTTAAAAGGTTGTCATAAAAAAGTATTCACATCAGTCATTTTCTAAATAAAGTTATTAAACCAATAAGATGATGAATAATGCAGATGGATCATTAATTGAAATCTAAAGAATCGTCAATCGCTGCATGAAAATATTTTTAGATCATTTTCAATGTAACATACCATTTAAATAAACCATTTCGCTGAGTTAAATGCAAAACATAATTTCGTTATAAACCGGAAATACCGCAATATGAAATTTTATCGTTTTGTCATTTGTATTTTGATCTTACTTACAGGAAGAGCCAGCTTTGCACAACCCAATAGAATAAATAATAGTGCAGATATATTTCAACAAATAAAAAAACTGGATGTACTGGGTTCTGTATTATATATAGCTGCTCATCCGGATGATGAAAATACCCGTTTATTGGCCTGGCTATCTAAAGGTCTTTTATTGAAGACCGGTTACCTGAGCCTGACGCGAGGAGATGGCGGACAAAATTTAATAGGTGATGAACAAGGTATTGATCTTGGCCTGATTCGTACTCAGGAGCTGCTTGATGCACGAAGAATTGATGGCGCTCAACAATTTTTTTCAAGGGCCTATGATTTTGGCTATTGTAAAACAGCGGATGAAGCATTGGCTACCTGGGGCCATGAAAAAATTTTAAGTGATGTTGTATGGGTAATCCGCAAATTTCAACCCGATGTAATCATTACCCGCTTTCCCGGAGATGCACGTGCCGGACATGGTCATCATGCCGCATCTTCCATCCTGGCAAATGAAGCATTTAAAGATGCCGCAGATCCCACCAAATTCCCTGAACAATTAAAGGATGGCGTTACAACCTGGAAAGCAACCAGAATTTTTTGGAATACCTTTAATTTCGGCGGTTTGAATACGACTGACTCAACACAACTCAAGCTGGATGTTGGCGGATATAATAATTTATTGGGAAAAAGCTATGGGGAACTGGCCGCAGAAAGCCGCAGTGAACATAAGAGTCAGGGCTTTGGCGTGCCCTCACAAAGGGGTTCTTCTTATGAATATTTTTTATTAACAGGTGGCAACCCTGCACACCAGGATCTGCTTGATGGAGTTGATATTTCCTGGCATAAATTCCCGGGTGGTGATAAGATACACTCACTGGTTCAAGGGCTTATGGATTCCTACAATTTTGAACATCCGGAATATTCTGTTCGTCCATTGGTAGGACTGTATCAGTCAGTAGATTCTTTACCCAACAATCCCTGGAAGAATAATAAACTTCAGGAAATCCGAAACCTGCTGGCTTCCTGTAGCGGCCTTTTTACTGAGGTTGATGCTACAAGTGAATTACTGGTAGCAGGAGAGAATAAGCAAATCAATATCTCTGTTATTTGCCGAAATCAAATACCGCTGACCTTAAAGAGCATTACTTTAAATCAATTCGACAGTGTTATAAACCTTCAAATGTATATGAATAAAAACTATTCATTTGAGCATCAAATGCAAGTGCCGGATAATTTTGAGATGACACAGCCTTACTGGCTCAAGGAACCCTTAGATGGAGGAAGTTTTCATGTAACGGATCAACATCTTATCGGCAAAGCGGAAAATGATCCAGCGATGAAGGCGCTCCTTACATTCGATTTTTATGGCCAGGATATTACTTTTGAAATACCTGTTCAATACAAATATACAGATCCAATAAAAGGTGAATTGCATGAACCTGTTGCCGTGATTCCTGCTTTGGAAATGGAGCTTACGCCGGGAATTATTTTTACCAATAGAATAAAGGATGGTAAAATCATTGATCCACAAAATATTTCTTTGATCATGAGAAGCCAGGTTACTGAAGAAAATAAACCTGTTCAATTAAGCCTTTATAAGGATAAGACTGTTGCCTGGTCGAAAGATACCATTTTAAATCTTGAAAAAGGGAAAGAGTATGCATTTACCATTCAGGCTTCGGCATTGAAAAAAACAGGTAAAGAGGGACGTTTTTATGCAGGTGCAGAAATCAACGATCAAGGGAAGAAAATATTTTTTAATAAAAGAATTCATTCCATTCATTATGAGCATATCCCGGATATTCATTACCTCGCAACGGATTCTCTGAAAATTTCTTCTGAGAAAATCTATTTAGCCAATAAAAGGATTGCTTACATAGAAGGGGCCGGGGATAAGGTGGTAAATGCCTTGAATCAAATGGGCTATATCGTTACTATATTAAAGGAATCCGATGTGACCCGACAAAAATTAAAATCATTTGATGTAGTCATTACAGGTGTTCGCGCGTATAATGTACTTTCCTGGTTACCCGGAAAACATGATTTGCTCATGCAGTTTGTACATGACGGAGGTAATCTGATTGTGCAATACAATACCAATAATCAAATATCCGGCGTGCCTTACTCAATTGGGCCTTATCCATTTAGTATCAGTCGCACCAGGGTAACGGATGAGAATGCGGCGGTGAAATTTTTATTGCCACAACATAGTGTAATGAATTTCCCTAATAAGATCACTCAAAGTGATTTTGATCATTGGATCCAGGAACGAAGCATTTACCAGGCTGAGCAGCTCGATAAACATTATGCGGCAATATTGGGCATGCATGATGCCGGTGAGGAGGAATCCAATGGCAGCCTGATTATTGCGCCATACGGGAAGGGTAATTTCACATACGCTAGTTTAGTTTTTTTTCGTGAATTACCTGCAGGTATGGAGGGCGCTTATAAGTTGTTTGCAAACCTGATAGCTTTACCCGGGCATCTTTAAAAATTGAAGGGTCAATATAAATCGGCATGTTTCTTTTTATTGAAAAAATCTTTTATGGAAAAAGGCCACTCTTTTAAAAAAATAAAATGGCATCGCTGGTATATAGGTATTTTACTTTTTTTAGGCATACTCATATTATTTTTTCTTTGGTTCACTAAATATTTTTCATGAGCAGTATTGACTGGATTGTTTTATTCTGCACGCTCACTGCTATTGTATTGTATGGATTATTTAAAAGCCGTACTTCAAAAAACCTGGATGGTTATTTCTTAAGCAACCGTTCCTTACCCTGGTATATGGTTTTGTTTAGTATCATGGGTACACAAGCCAGCGCGATCACATTTTTATCAGCGCCGGGCCAGGCTTTTACGGATGGGATGCGTTTTGTACAATATTATTTTGGGCTACCCCTTGCCATGATTGTGATCAGTATCAGCTTTGTTCCTTTATTTAAAAAATTACAGGTCTTTACCGCTTATGAGTTTTTAGAACAACGTTTTGATTTAAAAACACGCACATTTACATCCGTTTTATTCTTGCTTTCGCGTGGATTTTCCACCGGCATCAGCATATATGCACCCTCCATTATTTTATCATCCTTATTGGGATGGGATATTTTCTGGACAAATATTTTTATGGGGGGAATATTAATTATTTATACGGTTAGTGGTGGAGCCAAAGCAGTTGCTTATACGCAACAGTTACAATTGGGCATTATTTTCCTGGCCATGTTATTGGCGGGTTATTTTATCGTGCATCAGATGCCTTCATCCATTCATTTCACAGATGCATTATATGTTAGTGGTGCTTCAGGAAAATTGAATGTGATTACCACCGGTATAAGTAAAGATGGGTTTGACTGGAAAGATAAGTACAATATGGTCAGTGGAATTATTGGTGGTTTCTTCCTGGCGCTTTCTTATTTTGGAACAGATCAAAGCCAGGTGGGACGCTATCTTACATCAAAAAGTATAAAAGAGAGCAGGTTGGGATTATTGATGAATGGATTAGTGAAAATTCCAATGCAATTTTTAATCCTCCTCCTGGGCGCTTTACTTTTTTCATATTACCAGTTCAATACAGCGCCTATTTTTTTTAATAAAGCAGTGCCGGATCAAATCTTTCAGTCAAAAGCCGGTGACACCTTACAACAAATTAATGAAGATTTTGAACAAGTATCCTTATTACAATCAAAATATGCCATGCAGTATGCAACGGCTGTGCGGGAGGATAATTTATCCAAAAAAATATATAAGGATAGCTTGCAATTTGCTACGCAAAAAGCTAATATCCTTCGGGATAAATATAAAGCAACTTTAAAAAATGCGGATGCATCCATTGATACCAATGATTCCAATTATATTTTTATCAGGTATGTCGTAGATCATTTGCCCATTGGTTTAGTGGGGCTTATCATTGCAGTTATTTTTTTAGCATCCTGGGGATCTATTGCAGCCGCATTAAATGGCCTTGCCTCCAGTACCATGATTGATTTCTATTTGAGATTTCATAAACACAATTCCTTTCCTGCTCCATTGAATATTGCTGAAAAGAAAAACTATCAGATGTCTAAATGGTTCACTTTGGGCTGGGGTATTTTTAGCATTTTTATAGCGCAATTTGCACATAAAATGGGTAGCCTGATAGAGGCCGTAAACGTTTTAGGTTCTTTATTTTATGGTGTCATGTTGGGTATATTCCTGGTCGCTTTTTATATTAAGAAAATCAATGGGAATGCCGTTTTTAAAAGCGCCCTGTTTTCAGAAATAGGGGTGATTATTTTATTTTATTTAGATAATCAAAATATTATTGGCTTAGGATTTTTATGGCTCAATGTGGTGGGCGCTCTAAGCGTGATCTTGTTTGGTTTCTTGTTTCAAAATTTTGAAAAAAGGATTGTAAAAACGGCATGAGGGAGCAGCCTTTAAAAGTTAATCAATTTAACAAACAAGTTTTTCAAACAGGCTGATTTACCATTTATCAAATATTTATAAATCATTAAAATAAAAGCAGATTATCTTCGGTTTTTAACCAGAAAAAAATGCTTGGGAAATACCTGCTTCTTATTTTATTTTTTTCTTCAACATCATTATTTGCGCAGCAAAAGACGCTTCAAGCTGTGAAAGTCTCTTCAGCCCCAAAATTAGATGGTATACTGGATGATGCGGTCTGGCAAAATGTACCCATTGCAAAAGATTTTATTGTGAACTCTCCTGATTTTGGAAAGACGCCGCTCATGCCTACAGAAGTAAAATTCATTTATACAGATGAAGCCATTTATATTGGAGCTGAACTTTATGATGATCCGAGCCTTATCAAAAAACAGCTCACTCAGCGTGACAGAGAACAATTCCAGGATGTGGATAATTTCGGGGTAACATTTGATACCTATTATGATCAACAAAATGCTTTTGAATTCATTGTTACCACAGCGAATGTACAAAGCGACGCTAAAATTTCTTCTTCTAACAATTCTTCCGGTGGAGGAAATGATGATGATTTTAATGATAATGGCGCAGATTATAATTGGGATGCAGTATGGGATAGCCGGGTATCGATTACGGACAAAGGGTGGAGTGTAGAGATGAGAATTCCCTATTCTGCCATTCGATTTGCTAAAAAAGATTTGCAACAATGGGGTATCAACTTTTTTCGGTTTACCCGGAGAGTTAATGAAAAATCTTATTGGAATCCTGTTAACCCAAAAATTGCCGGATTACTCAACCAGGAAGGTCTATTAATGGGCCTTGCAAATTTATCCCCTCCATTACGTTTATCTCTTTTGCCCTTTGTTTCTACAGGATATCAGAATGTACCAACTAATCAGGGTGATATTAAAACTTTTTTGCGCAGTGGTGGTATGGATGTAAAGTATGGTATCAACCAGGCATTCACTTTAGACATGACGCTTATCCCGGATTTTGGACAGGTTCAAAGTGATAATATCGTTTTGAATTTGTCTCCCTATGAAAAATTTTATGATGAGAACAGGCCTTTTTTTACAGAAGGAACCGAGCTTTTTAATAAAGCCGGGATTTTTTATTCCAGAAGGGTAGGAAATACACCCAGTGGATATTTTGATGCATTAAATATCGCAGCAGATAGTAATTATACAATTTTAAAAAATCCCTCTTCTACACAACTTTATAACGGAACAAAATTTTCAGGACGCACGGAGAAAGGATTAGGAATAGGTATTTTTAATGCCGTTACTGCCCCTATGTATGCTACTTTCCAGGATGTTCATGGAAATAAGATTCAATACCAGACAGAACCATTGGCGAACTATAATATTATCGTTTTAGACCAATCACTTAAGAACCGTTCCAGCCTTACATTCACGAATACAAATGTTATTCGTAATGGTGATGCAAGGGATGCAAATGTAACCGCATTAAACCTTTCATTGTTTGATAAAGACAATAATTATAATTTTCAAACAAGTGGGTATTTTAGTTATGTAAACGGGCCGGATCCACACAATGGGTTTAAAACATTTACAAGTTTTGAGAAAGTTAGTGGTAACTGGCAATGGGGTTTATACAACAATATTGAATCTAAGACCTATGACCCTAATGATTTAGGAATATTAAGAGCTCCAAATGAATTTACGATGGGAGGAACTTTGAGTTGGCACCAGTTTACACCCAGTAAAATGTTTAATATCAGAAATTATGAATTTGATATTCAATATACTAATTTATTGGTTCCCTTTACTTATAATCAATTGGAGCTTGACTTGAGTTTTATGCACGTATTTAAAAATTTCTGGGATGCCACATTGAGAATCAACAGCCACCCGCTTTCTGATCATGACTATTATGAGCTTCGCACACCGGGAAGGGTGTTGAATGTTTCACCTTATACTTATTTTCAGATAGAAGGAAGTTCGGATAGCAGGAAAAAAATCTTTGTCAATTATGAGTTTGGATATGCCGGGTTTTCCCCACAAAAAAACGATCCTTATATTAGTGGCGATGTTGGACTTAGATATAGGTTCAACCCTAAATGGAGCATAAGTATAGAAGGTATCAAAGAATACGACAAAGGAAATGTTGGCTGGGCATACAATGATTCCCTTACCGGGGAACCGATTGTAGGTAGGCGTACAGTGACACAATTTACTACTTCGTTTTCTACAATATATTATTTTCAATCCCGAATGAATCTTTCATTCCGGGCAAGACATTACTGGAGTAAAGTGGAATATCTGGAATTCTTTGATGTTTTGCAGGATGGAAATTATCTCCCCAGGCCATTTGAAGATGGCCATAATGAAAATTTTAATGCCTTTAATATTGATATGTTTTTTACCTGGGATTTCCGCCTGGGAAGCAGACTTATACTGGCCTGGAAAAATAGCCTGGGACCGGATGTGTATATTCCCGGGCAACCCTACAATAAATATACACAAAATTTCCGGGAGATTTTCAATGTTCCACACAGCAATGAATTCAGTGTAAAGTTTATTTATTACATAGATGCACAGAATTTATTCAAGAAAAGCAATGGAGCAAAGAACACTGCTTTTTCATTATAATACGCGATTCATTAAAAGTCAGATTTTTCAATAACTTTTATTAAAGTCATTTTTCTCCTGTTATTTTTAGCAGCTCAAGAATCTTATAAGTTGTGAATGAGTTCAACGATTGAATGATGCAGAAACAACTTCGATTAATGAATTTTTTGCCACCGCAATAAACCGGTCTCCTTTGGTTTTTCGGGCAGGCATCGCCCCGGCAAATGAAGAGAAAGCCGGTAGGATGCAATATTTTTTAGTTAAATGAAAGCAGGGCAAAATGATTGATTGCTTTGCTTTGGATTTAATTCTTACCCCGGGATGAATATGACCACAGAATGCATAACCATCAAAGGCTTCAGGAATATTTTCTGGATCATGTATAAAAAGAATTTCCTCTATGACAAAACAATCCTCAATGCATTCAATACCGGAACGGCTATAAATACTGCCTGGCAAAATATCATGATTGCCCATTATCAATTTGATTTCCAGGTTTTTTAAATCGGATAACCATTTTTTAAAAAGAACCAATTCTTTATTTTCTTCACTATGAAAAAAATCTCCTGTAATGAGCAGTGTTTTGCATTGGGTATGATGAATGAGGGTTACTAATTTTTGAAGATCATTTAAAAAAACAGCCTGCGGAACAGCAATTCCAGATTTTCTGAAATGCCCGGATTTACCCAGGTGAATATCAGATATAATGAGCATTTTTTGGGCAGGCCAATAAACTGCCTTCTCCGGAAGTAGCCAAAACGCCTGCTTACAAATTTCTATGTAAAATGGTTTGCCCATTGTTTGATACAAAATTTAAAATAAACTTATTTTCTAAATTTTATTTCTGTTGTTCAATCATTCTTCGAATCCTGTCTTCCAGATGTTCAGAAGAAATCGTTTCACGCAAGCTGTCCACTTTTACCGGGAAACAAAAAGGAGTCAGTTGATGAGGTGTGGTTATAATTATTTTTCCCACTTGAATTCTTTGTAATGTGGCTCTTAACCTTTCTTCCTCCATTTGTTCAAGGAAGACTTCCTGGTAGGCCTGCCGGATTAGTATATTGTCTGGTTCATATTCTTCAAGCACTTTAAAGATGAGTGATGTAGAAGCCTGAATATGCCGGGCTTTTTTTTGTTTTCCGGGAAGACCCTGGAACACGAGTCCTCCGATGCTGGCTATCTCCCTGAATTTTCGCTTGGACATCTCATTAGCATTGACAGAACTTTGTATATCCAATAAGAGGTTTTTTTCTGATAAAAGTTCTGCAATATTTTTTTCATGAACTGGTATAGGCTGGTCACTCAGCAATTCAAAACTATAGTCATTCATGGCCAATGAAAATGTCATTGGTTTTATTTTACTGATTCTGCCAGCCAGGAGTGAGGCCATTGCTTCGTGAACCAACCTGCCTTCAAAGGGATAAACAAATAAATGGTATCCATCTTTCGTATGAATATATTCTACTAACAATTCGTTTTTCTTCGGAATGTGGGAGAGCTTTTTTTGCAGTTCAAGAATGGGGGCAAGGATTTTTAATTCAGGTTCATCAACCAATGGATTGGTTGCATGATTTAGGGTCTCTCTCAAAAGTAGCCCCATGTTGGCTGAAAGTGGCATCCTGCCACCATTCCAGCTTGGTACAATTGATTTTTTTGATGAAGATGGTTTTACTTGTGCAGCCATATCTTTGATATGAATAAACTCCAGGTTTCTGCCTGCAAATGTGAAAACATCTCCCGGGCTCATCCTGCTGATAAACCATTCTTCCACCATACCCAGGAATTTGCCATTGGATAATTTTACTTTAATCATAGAATCACTGATGATGGTGCCAATATTCATTCGATGCCGCATAGCCACCATTCTGTCTTTGATGAAGTACAACCCCTTCTCATCTATTTCAATTTTTTTAAACTCGTCATATTCCCTTAATGCTTTTCCGCCTACCGTAATTTGGGCTAGTGTTTGTTGCCATTCTGCCTCTGTTATAGTTGCATAACAATATGTTGATTTTATTTCTTTAAAAATACTTTCCGGAAGAAAACCTATTCCAATTGCCAGGGTACAGAGGTATTGAATTAGTACATCAAAACATAAACTTCGTGGAGTAGGGCTTTCTATAACATTTACTTTAATGGCTTTTTTTAATGCAGCCACTTCCATGAGTTCCAGTGAATGTGTGGGAACAAAATATATTTTACTTTTTTCACCAGGGCCATGTCCACTGCGACCTGCCCGCTGTAAAAATCGGGCTACGCCTTTGGGAGAGCCCACTTGTATAACCGTATCTACCGGTCGGAAATCTACGCCGAGATCCAGGCTGGACGTACACACTACAGCTTTTAATTTTTTTGTGTGTAAAGAATCTTCTATCCACTCACGTAATTTTCTATCTATGCTGCCATGATGTAAGGCTAAAGCACCGGCAAGATGTGGAGCCATTGCTAAAATGGCCTGGTACCATCTTTCACTCATGCCCCGGGTATTAATAAATAGGAGTGAAGTGTTATTTTCCTCTATGATTTGGACTACTTTTCTTACCAGTTTTAAGCCCAAATGCCCGGCCCATGGGTATTTCTCAATCTCGTCTGGTAAAATTGCCTGTATTTCAATATGCTTTTTAATGGCAGTTGTAATTATTTTGGCTGTATTTTTTTTATTCTTCGGGAGGCTATAAAGCAGTACATCTTTTGCCTCTTGCAGGTTGCCAATCGTTGCAGAGATGCCCCATATTTGAATGGGTTTCATTCCTAAAAAACGGCTTAATGCTAATGTGACCTGTACACCACGTTTTGTTCCGACTAACTCATGCCATTCATCTATGGCTACAAGTTTTAGGTTTTTAAATATTTCAGGAAAACTCTTTTGGGCCAGTAAAAGATGTAGGCTTTCAGGTGTTACAATCATTACCTGTGGAAATCGGCGTTGTTGTTTTTGTCTTTCAGCTGCGGAAGTATCGCCATTACGTATGCCCACCTGCCAGGGAATTTTTAATTCATTCAATACTTCCTGCATGGCACGTGCAAGATCTTTTGCCAATGATCGCAGGGGAGAAATCCAAAGAATGCGGGCACCTTTGGTAAGTTCTTTTTCCTGGTCATTAAGAAATTGAATGAGGACACCTAAAAAAACAGCATAAGTCTTTCCATAGCCGGTAGGTGCATTAATCAAACCGCTTTTGTCTTCTACAATGGCTCTCCAGGCCTCTTCCTGGTAAGGGAATGGCTGTAATCCCTTTTGATGCAACCATTGCCTGATGATCGTAAAACCGTCTACATGCAGTTCAATATGGTTATTTATTTTTCTCTTCGTAAGATGTGTGATTCGCACCTCAATATTAATAAATACTCGTTTCTACACCATTCAACATATTGATGAAATATATTTTTTTATTTTCAAAATAATCCGGCAAGTTGTTGTTTTTATCTATGGATACCGGTTGAAAATTGAAAGGTGTGGCAACATAAAATAGGGAATCATTTAAATGATTCATCAAATTGTCGTGGTACTGATTTAATAATTGTACAAAATACAGAGTACTTTCATAACCTTTAAAAACCATATCACTTGGTTTAGCAAAATATTGTTTGCTATAGATATCTTTCAACCGGTCCACAGATGGCATACCGGCAGTATAATGAAAAGGAGATGTATAAATGATGCGTACATTTTTGCAATTGCTATAGGTGAGTGCGTGAATGCCGTCCCAGGTAGGCATACCAATCGCTACGGTCCTGTACCCGGTAGCCGCGCTTAAGGATTTGACCAGGTTCAGTCCATAGGCTTCATCTAATACACCACAAACAAATATGTTTTCTTTGGTACTATCCATCATTGGGATTAAATCCGCGACAGTTGGCAAAGTATTCAACTCTGTAACAGAAAATTTTATATCCTGATTATTTTTATTTAAATCAATGAATTGTTTTTTAATCTTTTCTTCAATATAACCTTTTCTTGTGAGGTAATTTATCTTTGAGTTGTGATAGGTCTTTGATATATAACTGTATAAACTATCTACATGGGTCTGCAGGGTAGAGTTCTCCATTACGAAAAATGGATTTTTATGGAGATAGGCATCATTAGGGTAAGTAACCGAAATAAAAGGTACATTCTTTTGAAGGGCATATGCAGCGAAACTTTTTTGTTCGGTGGTATTGGTCACTGAAGCTAAAATGAGTTGGGGTGATATCTTGTTTAATGACTTCATGATTTCACTCAGCGGTTGTGTTTTACTGCGCGTATCAAAAATCCATACATCTAAATTTATTCCGGCTGTTTGTAATGAATCCAAAGCCATTTTTACACCGGTATAAAAATCGAGGCCCGGCATAAAATAGCGCGGTATATTTAAAGTACCCAGGTTATAATTAAAACCTGTATATGCAGAATCCAGGTCAAATGGAATTAAAATAGCCATTTTTTGGGGTGATAGACTATCATTCACCTGCGCTTTTAATGAACAACACAGGTAAAGGGGAAAAATGATCAGAAATATTTTTCTATAATAATTCATACTTCAATTTCAATTTAATAGATACACAGCAAGGAATGTGCCTTTATTCCCATTCAATGGTAGCCGGTGGTTTACTGCTGATATCATACACAACCCGGTTGATGCCCCGCACTTCATTGATAATTTTATTGGAGACCTCAGCAAGAAAATCGTAAGGTAAATGGGCCCAGTCGGCAGTCATCCCATCAACAGATGTGACAGCACGAAGTGCGATGGTAAATTCATAAGTTCTTTCATCACCCATTACACCGACACTTTTTACAGGAAGTAAAATGGCGCCTGCCTGCCAGGTTTTATCATATAATTGGTGATCTTTAAGCGCTTGAATAAAAATGGCATCCGCCAACTGTAATAAATGGACTTTCTCTGCACTTATATCTCCTAATATCCGAATGGCTAAGCCCGGTCCGGGAAAAGGATGGCGATGAATCATAGATTCGGGAATACCCAGTTCCAATCCTACTTTCCGCACTTCATCCTTAAATAAAAAGCGAAGCGGTTCTAATAATTTTAAATGCATTGACGCCGGTAATCCTCCTACATTGTGATGCGATTTTATGGTTACCGAAGGGCCATGAACACTTACACTTTCAATCACATCAGGATAAATGGTTCCTTGCCCGAGGTAAGTGGCTTCTTTATTTTTTTGTGCTTCATCTTGAAATACATCAATAAAAGTCTTTCCAATTATCTTTCTTTTTTTCTCTGGATCCTGTTCTCCTTTCAACCTGGAGTAAAATAAATCTTTTGCATCTACACCTTTCACATTGAGCGCTAATTGGCGATAGGTATTTAATACTTGTTCATATTCGTCTTTGCGTAATAAGCCATTATCAACAAAAATTCCCTGGAGATTATTTCCAATCGCTTTATGGATTAGAGTGGCTGCCACAGTACTGTCAACACCACCGCTTAATGCCATAATTACATGACTGTTGCCTAATTCTTTTTTTATGTTTTCAATGGTTTCCTGTACAAACAGGGCCGGTGTCCAATCCCCGGAGCAATGGCATATATTTAAAAGAAAATTTCTAAGGATATGCTTCCCTTGTGCTGTATGATAGACTTCCGGATGAAATTGAATACCATATTGGGCATTTGCATTACCGAGTGTATTCCTGAAAGCAGCAATAGGAATACTTTCCGTGCGTCCGAGTAATTCAAAACCCGGAGGAAGAGCGGTTATGGAATCACTATGACTCATCCAAACCTGAGTGCCTGAAATTTGTTCATCCACTAATTCATTCTGTGTTGTAACAATAATTTTTGCGCGGCCATATTCTCTTTTATTGGATTTATCTACCCGCCCTCCGAATTGTTTGGCCATGAGTTGAGCGCCATAACAAATGCCAAGAATGGGTACATATTTTATTATTTTGTTCACGTCTATGGTGGGTGCATGATCTTCATTGACACTGCATGGTGAGCCACTTAAAATAACGCCTTTTAATGCTGCATCACCGGCATCAAATTCTTGTTGAAATGGAATAATTTCACAAAAAACATTTGCCTCACGTACGGCTCTGGCTATCAGTTGTGTGTATTGACTTCCGAAGTCGAGAATTAATATTTTTTCTGTCATAAAAGTTGCCTGCCATCAATCAACAGGATTGCCGCGAAGATAATTTAATTTTAATATTAATAACCGTCAATCAAATTAGTTACTTCATGAGAATTTATTACTTTTAAGGAACTTTATCAAATCCTTTCACGTATGCAGAAAGTTTCATTTTTCTTTAGTTGTACCGCTATACTTTTTTTAGCGTCATGTAATATCAATTTCGATCAAAAAGTAAAAGGAAATGGCAAAGATGGGCATTTGGAAAAAGCCTTGACCATTTCAGATAAAGTCTTGCTTTCTGGAAGCTATGACCTTGAAATTGTGCAGGGGGATCATAAATCTATACAAGTGCAAACCGATGAAAATATCCTTCCTTATATTATTATTGATGAAAAAGAAAACAGGCTTGCAATAAGAACAAAAGATGGATACAGTATTTCGCCCAATCAAACGATTCATCTTATACTCACGACTGATCATTTATCAGAGTTGACCGTAAATGGCAGCGCTGATGTATCAGCGTCTTCCTTATTATCAGGCGCCGATTATTTAAAATTAGAACTATTGGGAAGCGGAAAAGTTTCATTGCAAGTAAATACGCCATCCGTTAAAGCCCATATTGCCGGCTCAGGTGATATTGACCTCAAAGGTGAAACCAAAGACCTGCAGATCATGATTGATGGTCAGGGGGATTTTGATGGTAAAGACCTGAAAGCAGAAAATGTTTCTGTAATCATTAATGGTGTAGGCGATGCCGCTGTTTTTGCCTCAACCAAATTAGATGTAAAAATCTCCGGAAGTGGTAATGTTACTTATCTTGGAAACCCGCAGATGACACAGCATATAGCCGGCGCCGGTAAAATAAAACAGGCTCAGTATTGAGATATCCTTTTATTGCAAAAGCCGATAAACAGGATATCGCAAATGCGCCGGTTCATAATAAGGTGAATTTTTATAAATATAATTCAACTGTGCATCAGCAGACTTTGCAAAATCCAAATCATTTTTTCTTTTCTCATCAAATTTTTGTTTCAAGTCGGGATGAGTTGCCAGATATTCAGCAGCAACATCTTCCCAGCGATAATTACTGTATCCTTCTTTTTCCTGTAAAATGGCATCGAAGAAATTCCATAAAAAATAACTGTCATCTCCTTTAGGTTCCAACGTTTCTACCATGTAGCGATTCGCCGGCTGATTGGTATAAATGAGGTAATCACCTTTTAAAAAATGGAGTAAATCCTGATGCGTACTGAGCTTAACAGAATAATTAATATGATGTTTCTCAAATGGTTTTGGATAGCTTTTATAATCCTCAACACGATACCATTCTACATGGATATCGGTATCATGCGCCAACATCGTCATTTGTACACCATTCAATTTTAAACGGTCTATTACCTGGTACCAGCCATGCGGAATAATATATGCAAAAGGTTTCTTTACGGTATTTACCGGAACAAAAGTGTTATAAAATCTCACTTCTTTTTCAAAAGGTTTGGAATGATCATAATACATTCGGGGCATGCCGGTAACGTCGCTAGTCTTTGTAAGCGCTTCATAACCTTTGAAATGGATCATTTCAAAATGTGTAGTATCCGGTCGCCAGCCCAATGCAAAACTATCCTGCGAGATGATGTTTTCTATATTTTCTTTTCTTTTTGAAATGATTTCCCTTGCATGAATGGAGGATTGTTCCATTAAAGTTTGCATCAAAGCATAGGTGCTGTGTACACGGTCTATATAAGGTTTCAGCATGTGCGTTTCTGCCATGAAACTGATTGTTTGAAAGAGGGTCGTATAACCGCTGCTATATCGGGGAGAATCATAAAAAGCAGCCCAGCCTTTATCTGCATTGCCATCTTCAAAATTAACATAGGGTGTCATCGGCCAGTTTTTTTTCTGCATACCAACATATAAGGCCGGCTCAAAAATATCATGTAAAAAAATACCTAATGGGCCACCCAGTTTATTGTGCTGAGAAGTAAGTAAGGTCATGGTATATTGATAATCTGCTCCATCGCTAACGTGGTTATCTAAAAATACATCAGGTTGAAGCCATTGATAAATTTTTTCAAAAGCAAAAGCATTCCTGGAATCTGCTTTAATAAAATCCCGGTTGAGGTCAAGGTTTTCGGCATTTCCACGAAAGCCATAAAGTTCCGGCCCATTTTGATTCACTCTTGAAAAAGCGCTTCTATTCAATGCACCACCTATATTATAAGCGGGTATCACGGCAAAAACCACATTGTCAGCGCTTTTTATTTTTCCGGTTGCCAGGTCGCGAAGAAGCATCATACTGGCATCCAGGCCATCCGGTTCACCGGGATGAATATCATTATTAACCAGAATAACGATTTTATTTGCAGCATGCATTTTAGCCGGGTTGAAGGTTTTATCATTTGAATACAATACAACATTTAAAGGATAGCCGGAATCGGTGGTATCACCGGTAATCATTTTTAGGGTGGTAAATTTTGAGGCCAGCTCCTGGTAAAAACGGATGCATTCAAAATAAGTAGCCGACTGTTTCCCCTGGCTATTTTCAAAGACTGTCCGGAACTCCTGTCCACCCACAATTGAAGAAAAAAAGATGGTAAAAAATAAGATGCATAGAGGAAAAAGATTTTTCATTAAATTGGGCTTTTAAAGTTTGAATGATAAATGGAAAACATAAAGGTACATCGAATTTTAATTGCTGAAGATGAACCAAAGATTGGTTTATTTGTGCAGCAGGAATTAATCAGTCAAGGCTATGAAACGGACCTGGCCAATTCAGGAGCCAAAGCAATAGAACTTTACAATCAACATAAATATTCCATCATTATTTTAGATATTAATCTGGGCGACATGAGTGGAATTCAAATTTGTCGCAGTTTTAGAGAAAATGATATTCATGTGCCGGTCATTATGCTAACAGCCATGGGAGATATGAACGATAAAATACTGGCATTTGAATCAGGTGCTGATGATTATGTGGTAAAACCTTTTCATATCAGTGAATTGCTTGCCCGGATAAAAGTTTTTTTAAAAAGGTCTGAAGGCAATACTGGTATTGAAGAGATTCTCAAGGTTAAAGATCTTGAAATTAATATCAGTAATAAAATGGTAAGCCGCAATGGTGCAAATATTAACCTGACCATGCGTGAGTTTGCTTTGCTTTTATTGCTTTGTAAGAATAAAGGGCATGCAATTTCAAAAAAAGAAATACTCCTCAAAGTCTGGGGCCTTGATTTTGAAACGGGCACCAATACAGTAGAAGTCTATATCAACTTTCTCCGGAATAAAGTGGACAGGCATTTTTCTTCAAAGTTGATCCGCACCAAAACTGGCTTCGGTTATTATATATCAGAAGAATAATGTCGCATGAACTTAAGATCAAAATTTCTACTTGTACTTACTATTGTTATCTCAACCATTTTGATTTTAAGTTTTTTAAGTGTGTATTTTTTATATGAACATTCCAAAGACACGGATGAAAAAAAGTTTTTATTGGCTGAAGCCAATGAAGCCTCTTTTTTGTATTTTAAAATGAGTAATAGCAATGGATCTTTCGATAGTACATCCTCAAAGGTGTCCATTGATAGTGAAGGCTATAAGGCCATAAGTATAGTCATTTTTAATGCTGCGAAAAAGGTTGCTTACAGTTTCCCGGATTCAGCATTTCATGGTATTGACATGGCTTCCCTGGATAGTATTCGCGAAGATGACCCCTATTATTTTAAAGGTGACGAATCCATATCTGTTGGTGTATTTTACAGTCATCAAAATGATTATTGCTATACCATTGTTTCCGTGAATACAAATTTTGATGAATTGCAGCGTTCCTTATTAAGAAACATTTTGATTATTGTAGCATTGACTGCGATTGTTTTTATTGTCATGTTTTCTTTTTATTATGTTTTTATTGTAACGGCTCCTTTAGTCAAATTAAGTTCGCAAATGAGGCATATCTCCGTAAGTGATTTGAAAAAAAGAGTTGACGTGGTTAAAGGCGATTTTAAAACGAATGAAATTGTGCAAGTTTCAACCAATATGAATCTCATGCTGGATAGGTTGGAAAAGGCATTTGATAATCAGAAAAATTTTGTCAGGCAGGCATCACATGAATTGCGTACACCCCTGGCAAATATGCTTTTGCAGACGGAGTATGCATTAGAAAAAGACCTTGATAAAAGTGATTATCAGTTTATTCTGAAATCATTAAAAGAGGATGAACTGGAATTAATTTCCCTTATTAATACTTTGCTTCAGTTTTCACAATATGATCAAATCGTCAATCTCCAACTTTCTCCGTTAACCAGGTTGGATGATTTGATATATGCATGTATTTCTTTTGCCCGGAAAAGCTATCCCGGGATTCATTTTAATTTTAAATTTGCCTCTTCCCCCGAATCGGAAGAAGCCATTTCTGTGAATGGGCACCCTGAATTGTTGCGTGTGGCTTTTAATAACCTCATAAAAAATGCCTATCACTATTCCCTGGATAAAAAGGTAGATATTATTATTGACCCTAAGGCAGACGAGGTAGAAGTGATTTTTGAAAATACCGGTAATGGCCTAAAAGACGATGAAATAGAAAAATTATTTCTGCCATTTTTCCGGGGAGAAAACAAAAGCGCTTCAAAAGGATTTGGTCTGGGATTAGCTATTGTGGAAAAAATCATAAAAATCCATCATGCAAAAATTACTTACCAATATACGGCAGACGGTAAAAACCGATTTACCTTAAAGTTTAAAAGGTATCAATAAAAAACCGGTTAAAAACCGGTCATTAAAGTAATGGAACATTTATCCCAATCAGGCTCCTGTAGTAACGTGCTTGGTTAATTTGCTTTTCAGGTTTCCTGCTTTATTTTTATGAATGATTCCGCGTTTGGCCATTTTGTCAATCATGGAAATAACGTTAGGCAATTGCTCTTTTTTTTCTGCATCGTCTTTTGCAGCTTTCAATCCACGAATTGCATTACGGGTTGTTTTGCCATAATATTTATTGCGATCTCTTCTTTTAGCAGCCTGGCGCGTATCCTTTTTTGTTGCTTTATGATTTGCCATGATTTTTTTTTTCGGACGGCAAAGGTAAGCAGCAATTTTTATATGAAAAAATTTATAAAAAGATAATTTTTTTTAAAAAAGCACTTCTCTTTTTAAAACCATCAATTTACTTTAGTTATTTACTTTCAAAGGCCGATATTTGCATGACCTGTAAATAAACTATTTCCAAATATAACACAGCATGAAAGATTTTTCATATATCACCGGCTCACATCCGGCATTTATAGAAACTTTATACCAGGATTTCCTGAAAAATCCTGCCAATATTGATGAAGAATGGAAAAAATTCTTTGAGGGATTTGATTTTGCCGTCACCAATCATGCTGCAAACGGCACTTCGGTCACGGCAACTGCAGATGTGCAGCCCACTGAGCTTTCGGCTGATGCCATGCGGGAAATAAAAGTGTACCGTCTTATACTTGGATATAGAAACAAAGGTCATTTGATTGCAAATACAAATCCAATCAGGCCAAGAAAAGACCGTCATGCTAATTTAGACCTCTCTTTCTTTGGGCTTACCGAAAATGACCTGGATCAAGACTTTCAGTGCGGAAAGTTACTGGGTTTAGGAACCACCACACTCAGGAATATCCTTGCACATCTTCAAAAAATCTATACAGGAAGTGTAGGAGTGGAGTTTAAATATATTACGGACCAGGAAAAAATTAACTGGATAACCCGGGAAATGGAGCAAAACTTTGATAAACCATTACCTCTCGAACAAAAGAAGAGAATCCTGGATAAATTGAATGAAGGCGTCATTTTTGAAAAATTTCTGCATACAAAATATGTAGGTCAAAAAAGATTTTCCCTCGAAGGAGGTGAAACTACCATCGCTGCATTGGATGCAATCATCAATAAAGGGGCCGATTTGGGTGTGCAGGAAGTGGTTATTGGAATGGCCCACCGTGGCAGATTAAATATACTGGCCAATATTTTGGGCAAAACCTATGGTCAGATATTCAGTGAATTTGAAGGCACCGCTAAACTGGACCAAACGATGGGTAGTGGCGATGTTAAGTATCACATGGGCTATGGTAGTATTATTAAAACACCCTCCGGAAAAGAAACACACCTTAAATTAATGCCCAATCCATCTCACCTGGAAGCCGTAGATCCTGTAGTTATTGGATTTGCCAGGGCAAAAGCGGACATTCTGTATCAAAGTGAGTATGATAAAATATTACCCATTTTAATTCATGGAGATGCATCTTTGGCAGGGCAGGGTATTGTTTATGAGGTATTGCAAATGAGCGATTTGCAAGGTTATGATACCGGTGGCACCATTCATTTTGTTATAAATAATCAAATTGGATTCACTACAGATTTTGATGATGCCCGCAGTTCAGACTATTGCACCTCATTGGCTGCTGCCATTCATGCACCTGTATTCCATGTTAATGGTGATGACGCGGAAGCTGTTGTGCGTTGTGTTGAAATGGCTACCCGTTTTCGCCAGGAGTTTAATTATGATGTATTTATTGATATGGTCTGCTACCGCAGGCATGGACATAATGAAGGCGATGACCCAAAATTCACACAGCCTCAATTGTATGCACTTATTGATAAACATCCCAATCCAAGAGAAGTATATACACAATACCTTTTAAAAAACGGTGAAAAAGATGCTCAGGAATTGGCCGGTGGTATGGAGAAAAAATTCTGGAGTGATTTACAGGAAAGATTGGATGAGGTAAAGCAAAACCCATTACCTTATAATTATCAGGCGCCTGAATTAGCCTGGAAAAGCCTGGGGAAAGCAACTGAATCAGATTTTGATAAATCACCTGAAACGGCTATTACCAAAGAACAATTCAAAAAAATATTTGATGCATTGATGAGTTGGCCTGAAAATTTTACGCCTTTAAGAAAAGTACAACGCATCATTCAGGATAAAATTAAATTATATCAGTCTGAAAATAAAGTAGATTGGGCTACAGCAGAATTAATGGCTTATGGCAGTCTTTTACTGGATGGGAAAAATGTTCGCATGAGTGGACAGGATGTTCGACGGGGAACCTTTTCACACCGTCATGCCATCTTACGGGATGAGCAGAATGGAACATCATATAACCGTTTAAGCGCTTTGGAAAAAGAGGATGTCAAATTCAGGATTTATAATTCTCTTTTAAGTGAATATGGCGTGTTGGGTTTTGAGTATGGCTATGCGCTCGCCAATCCGGATTCTCTGGTTATTTGGGAAGCCCAGTTCGGTGATTTTTGCAATGGAGCCCAAACGATTATTGACCAGTTTATTGCATCGGGAGAGCAGAAATGGAATCGTATGAATGGCATCACTTTATTGCTGCCACATGGTTATGAAGGACAGGGCCCGGAACATAGCAGTGGCAGAATGGAACGGTTTTTATTATTGTGTGCAGAACTGAACCTTGTGGTAACCAATGTTACTACTGCAGCTAATTTATTTCATTTATTAAGAAGACAATTAGCCTGGAATTTCCGTAAGCCATTAATCAACTTTTCACCCAAAGCCAACCTCCGTTTCCCGGGTGCTTATAGTAATGAAGAAGAATTTATACAAGGTTGTTTCAGGGAAGTGATAGATGATGCATACTGCTCAGCAAATGAGGTGAAAAAAGTATTGTTTTGTAGTGGGAAAATTTATTTTGACCTTGCGGCAAGGCAGGAAAAAGAGCAAAGAAAAGATGTAGCCATTATCAGATTGGAGCAGATTTATCCATTACCACTCAAAGAATTAGAATTATTATATAAAAAATATAATAAAGCCGTTTGGTTTTGGGTTCAGGAAGAACCTTTGAATGCCGGCGCTGCTTCATTCTTAAAAATGAATCTCGAAACCATCAATTATGGTGTCATCAGCAGACATGCGAGCGCTTCTCCTGCTACCGGTTTTGCAAAAGTGCATAAACAGGAACAGGAAGATATTATTGAAACGGCATTCGCTATCTAAAAAATCATGAAATAGCAAATAGAAATTTTATTTTAGCAATAGAAAAAAATATGTATGATAGAAATTAAAGTCCCTACAGTTGGCGAATCCATAAATGAAGTCACTCTTTTAAAATGGATTAAAAAAGATGGCGAATTTGTAGATCGTGATGAAGTCATTGCTGAATTGGAAAGCGAAAAAGCAACCTTTGAAGTGAACGCTGAAATGGCAGGCGTCTTAAAGACCATTGCAAAGGAAAATGATACTTTGAAAATTGGCGATGCCATAGCTACCATTGATGAAAATGCAGAGAAACCGGCCGGATCGAAGGAACAGGCTGCACCGGTAGTTCCAATTGTTGAAGAAAGTAAACCGGAGGAAATACAGCCCGCTGTTACGGTAATACCGCCGGAACAGCAGCACATCAAAGCCAGCCCGGTAGCATCTCGTATCATTGCAGATAAACAATTAGATCCATCTTCTATTGCGGCTACCGGTTCGCATGGCCGAATTATGAAGACGGATGTTCTAGAAGCGCTGGCACATCCCGGGAAAAAGGCTTTTGAAGGACAGGAATTATTCTCCCGGAATATCCGTACGGAAAGGATGAGTAATCTCCGCAAAACCATTAGCCGACGATTAGTGGAAGCAAAAAATACGTCCGCCATGCTGACCACTTTTAATGAAGCCGATATGAGCCGGATTATGGATATCAGAAAAGCATTTAAAGATAAGTTTAAAGAAAAGCATGGCGTAGCCCTTGGCTTCATGAGTTTCTTTGCCAAAGCCAGCGCCATTGCATTGAGTGAATGGCCGGCAGTAAATGCTTTTATTGATGGAGATGAATTAATTTATCATGATTATGCAGATATCAGCATTGCCGTAAGTACGCCACGCGGATTGACAGTACCCGTAATACGTAATGTAGAAAGCCTGAGTATGGCTGATATTGAAAAGAAAGTGGTTGAAGTAGCTGCTAAAGCACGGGATAATAAACTCACCATGGAAGAATTGCAGGGTGGAACTTTTACCATCACCAATGGCGGCGTTTTTGGAAGCCTCATGAGTACACCTATTATTAATATGCCTCAAAGCGCTATTCTGGGGATGCATAAAATTCAGGAAAGACCCATGGTGATCAATGGATCCATCGTTATAAAACCCATGATGTACCTGGCCGTAAGCTATGATCATCGGGTAATTGATGGAAGAGAAAGTGTCGGCTTCCTGGTACGCATCAAAGAACTGCTGGAGAATCCGGAATTACTGCTTTTTGGTAAAGACCCTGTAAAATCCTTACTGGAATTATAAAATTTTTCTCTCCACAATATTCTCAAGTTTCCATGATCATATTTAAATGAGTAGGTGGCATTCATACCTGAATAATTCAGTAAAAATGATTCAAGCCTATTCAGGTGAACCTCCTTTTGCAATTTTTTTAAAAGATTTTTTTCGAACAGAAAAAAAAATAGGCAGTACCGACAGGAAATGGATCAGGCATTTTGCATTTTCTTATTTTAGAATGGGTAAGTCTTTACCGGGAGTACCTGTTCCTGAAGTGCTCTGTGCGGGCCTTTTTTTATGTACCCATGATGAAGGTGCATGGACAGACATTCTGCCTGAAGAATGGAAGAATAATATTCATAAATTTATACCGGAAAAATTACTTATTCTTCAAAAATATTATCCCGGTTTTGATGCGGAACATATTTTTCCCTTGACAAATGAATTGCCTGAAAGCATGGATATAAGGGCATTTTCATTAAGTCACTTACAGCAGCCGGACACATTTATCCGTATTCGGCCCGGGAAAAAAAAATTTATTTTATCTGTCTTAAATCAAAAGGAGATTCCTTATCGTATCGTGGATGAAAACTGCCTGGCATTCAAGCCGGATACACCTTTACAAGATGTGCTGCATATTGGTAAAGATGTGATTATTCAGGATTTTTCATCACAGCAGGTGAGCGAGTTTTTCAGCGGAATTTCTCCCCGAACGATATGGGATTGTTGTGCCGGAAGTGGCGGCAAATCAATACTTGCCAAAGATTATTTTAAAGATATTCAATTGTATGTTTCAGATATACGGGAAAATATTTTACATAATTTAACCAAAAGGTTTCGTGATGCCGGAATTCATGCGTATCAACTCGTCAGGGCAGATTTAACTATGGATGAATTTAGCCTTACAGAAAAAATGGACCTGGTTATTTGCGATGCTCCTTGCAGTGGAAGTGGTACATGGGGAAGGTCTCCGGAAAACCTGGTTTATTTTGATTCCTCTCATTTGGATCATTATATATCATTGCAAAAAAAGATGATTGCAAATGTTCTTCAACAGGTAAAGCCTAAAGGCTATTTTTTATATATCACCTGTTCTGTTTATGAAAAAGAAAATGAGGGCGCTGTAAATTTTATCATGCAAAAATTTCCTTTTCAGTTGTTAAGGAAGAAATGGATCAAAGGCTTTGAAAACCGCGCTGACAGTATGTTTGCAGCTTTGTTTCAAAAGTTATGATTTAATGTTCTACGCGCAATAAATTTATTTTAAATCCATAACTGTCATCAGCAAAGGAAGCGGGAGGTGGTGTCGTTTGCCAGGTCCAGTGTAAAAAATCTTTATAGATCAATCCTATACCTTTGGCATACACTTCAACCGAATAATTTCTCTGTTGATAATACAATGGGTTGAATGGCCCTTCGGGTGATGTTTCATCCTGCTGGAATACCGTAACCGAATAATCTACAGGACCCATCAGGCTGTTGAAAATTTGATTATTATTTTGATAGACATAATTCCAGTTATCCATATATTGAACAGGAGAATTTGCAGAACGGGTATCTATATAGGAATTTCCTTTCCAGCTAAAGCCTTCCCGCAATGGCTCTACCAGTTTAATAAATCGCAGGTTATGATCATCGACCACTTCTATTGAATTAGGCGTTGGCGTGATATAATAAGTAGATAAAGGCACCCAGCCTGTTTGTTCCATCGTATCTGTGATTGAGCGGAATACCCGGTAAGACAATCTTCCCTGGTTATCCATTACCGTATCTCCTATGCTGTCTTTCAAATGATAACTATGCACTTCCAGTGCCTGCCCAAAAGACGTGAGGGATGTGGAATCTAACCTATACACCAAAGTATGGCCTACGGCTAAAGGATAATAATCTGTAAGCGCCGGAAGGGGAAGTGTTTCAGATTGTTTGGCACAACTTAACCAAAGAAAAGACTGGCTAAAAAGAAGTATGATCAAAAAGAATTTTTTCATGGTCAACCGAAATTTTGTGCCTTGACTTTGCGAATATCCATCTTATTTACAAAACGAAAATTCTTTTAGTACAGTATAATTGCTGTACATAAATTCTTACAACTTTTTTTCTTCATTGGACAAGCCGTTAATATCGGCCTTTGAATGGATTAGGGCTTTTTCAAGAAAAAAATTTCTGATGAATGATCAGTTTATTTTGCACGATTAAAAATGGACTTTTGACGGAGCAGATTTTTACAAATTGATGATGTATATTTTTGATCATTTTTGTTTAAAACCCAAACGTTCTACTTTCGATATCCAATTTTTTCTCCATTGAAGGGTAGATAATCTTACAGGCGCAATATAAGTGACTTTCACAGGCTTAATGCCACAAAAGTGTAAAACTGTTTTTTTCATGGCATTTGTACTGGGCTGCTTGTAGACCCATTTATAATACCATGCAGGTTGATCAAGGGTGGAAATGATCCTGGCTGTTTTCCCGGTTAAATATTTATCCCACAAAAGAGAATTTTCCTTTTTTTTAAAAGCAAAACCGGGTAATAAAGCCCTGTCAATAAAACCTTTTAAAATTGCGGGAAAGGATCCCCACCAAACAGGATAAATCCATACTAAATGATGGGCCCATTGTATATTTTCACGAGCCTCGAGTAGGCAGGGTTCCAATTCGATTCTTTTCCTGTAACCGAATTGTAAATTGGGATTAAACGGCAAGTCTGCTAAAATAATTTCCCGGATTGTTGCGCCGGATGCCTGAGCGCCTTTTTTATATGCATCAGCTAAAGCGTTGCAATAACTTTCTTTATCCGGATGTCCATTGATGAGGAGAATATTTTTCATGGCTGTATGAGATCGTTATCGAAAATCATTTATTTATCTGCAAAATTATACCACTTCTTTTATCCGTACGTCTTTTGCTTTTAAAAGCCTTTTGGCACTGCCTCACGCCAAGTTACTGGTCTGGAATAAGGCTAAAACTCTTTGTAAATATACGCCGAATTGATGCTGAAAGCGAAGCATATATTGTTGTTTATTTTGGACAAATTTTGAACCTAAAAAAGAATTTTGTTTTCTATTTTTTCAAAACTTGTTTCTTGAAGTCAATTTAAAACACCATGCTTTTCATTGCCCATACAACACGGGTTTGATTGCTGTTTATTATTAAACCAACGAGCTATAGGAAGGAAAACAATGTAGAAATTTACATACCAAATTTTTGCCTCATCATCTTGTCCACTTCCTCTTGTGTTTTCACCGGGTAATCAGGTGGTATTTGAAACTGTCCCCGGTCTAACTGAAGATCTTTATTCAAAACATTTAACCAGTACACGGCCGCATTTTTTTCTTCATCCTGCAAAGAGAAACCAACAAACTGGCCTTTAATACCAAGATTGCCAAGCGCATTGGCCTGGTTCAATAGTTTTACTTTATCCGGTAAAATGGGGTCGAGGTCATTGGTAAAATACACTTCCCAGACCAGTTGATAATTTGGATTAAAATTTTTTCCGCCGGATTGATATTCCTCCCAACGGTTATTGAGTAAGCAATGGATATACATCATGGAGTCGCCGGTTACCGGCAGGGTGATGCGGATACTGGAGACCTGATATTTTCCAAATAGGAGGGAAGGACCTCTTTCTAATTTTACATGGGGCATGTGCATTTGACTTTCCAATAATTCTTTGCTGAGCATGCTACTCATAAAGTTGGTAAAAGGGTCAACCATCGTGTATTGCAGACCAAAAGCTTTGCAAATTGAGTAGGCTTTTTGATGTTCCAAATCTACTATGCTGGCCGTTTGCAGATCGAATGCTTCCTGGAGCGCTGAGGAGCCTTTTTGAATGGTAAATTTTACCTGCTCATGGCCAAACCAAATATCCATTTTCCCCATGAAAGCCTGAAGTGATAAAGAAGGTAATGACAAACCGCCCCAGGCAGGATTTGCCTGCATTCCGGATTCGGATATATTTTTATTCCCGCCAGGAAATTGCGCACGTACTTTGTCTTTAATCTCTTCTGCTAATGCTGCATTCTTGATATCCATCAGTTGAATAAGAATCGCTTCATCAGAGCCTTCGAGGCCTTTTTCCCTGGCCAGTTTTACTGCATATTGTCCCGGTTCGGTGGCTGCCAGTTTTTTAATATCACCCTCAATTACAGGCTCCAAAACGGCATAAACAGTATGTTCCAAAATACCGGTTGTTGGAAATTCAATAGGAGTAGATCCCGGTTCCGGTTCATCCTGATGGTCATTCAATTCCTGTTGCCCGTTCTCATTCATGTCGCCCGATTTTTCGGCATCGAGGCCGGAAGTATCTTGATCGATTTGTGTTTGATTCTTTTGTGAAGACATGGGAATGCCTGTAGTTTGTTCTATCTTATCAGCAACTTTTTCTTTCAATTTTTTAAAAATCTGGGCATGTACATGTGTAAACCCGGATGATATAAAAATCATCAGTACAATCAACTGCTTCATTCGTTATTTTTTTGGCCGGCAAAGGTAAGTGAGGGCGCATTTTAAAAGCATTAGAAAATGATAAATTTTCCGGGGCTTATGGTAAATCGGGTTGAACTATTTTTTGGTTGCAATGAAGTGGCGGATATACTTTCAAATGATTTTGTAACTTAGCACTTATAGAACTAACTCATGAATACAAAAACAAACTTCGCAATAAAGAGTATAGTTATACTTTTTTTGCTGGGGGTGGGTATATTT
>Ga0116193_1000357_pt1 | contig 44057 bp, 32 predicted proteins | sample AD_UKC115_MetaG_FD_89892 | JGI IMG/M metagenome (GOLD analysis project Ga0116193, IMG submission 89892) | Active sludge microbial communities of municipal wastewater-treating anaerobic digesters from Hong Kong - AD_UKC115_MetaG | ecosystem: Engineered > Bioreactor > Anaerobic > Digestate... | reverse complement strand
TCTACCCCTAAGTGCATGCTTTTTTGAGCGTTTTTATTACTTTACATGCACTATTTTATCAATTAACAGCCTTGAATTCCAGTATTTATAATAGTTTTTGTGTCGTTAAGGAAACCCTAATTACTCTATTGTTGAGGCGGGGTAAAATTTTAGTATTGACATTTTTGTAATAGTGCATTAGTATAATAGTGTACTAGAAAATTAATTGCATGAGTGAAAAAATGAACATGGGGGTGAATATATGTGATGAAATTTGAAGGTAGTGCACCTATATATTTGCAGATAATAGAGAAGTTGAAAGCAGATATTGTTACAGGAAAGATCAGGGGGGGAGATAAATTGCCGTCACTAAGAGATTTTGCAGAAAACTATAAAGTGAATCCCAATACGGTACAAAGGGTTTTCATGGAACTTGAGAGAGAAGGGATTACCTATTCTCAAAGAGGTATAGGCACATTTATTTCCGAAGATAATGGACTAATAGAGAAATTAAAGACAACTCAAGCAGAAAAATACTCTAAGAGATTTACTGAAGAAATGACCGAATTGGGTTTAAAAAAAGAAGAAATCATTGAATATGTAAAAAGCGTAATGGAGGGGAGAAAATGAAGGTACTCGAAGTTCATGAAGTGTCAAAGAATTATCTGAATAAACGAGCTTTAGACGGGCTTAACCTTGAATTTGAAAAAGGAAAAATTGCAGGGCTTTTAGGTCCTAATGGCAGTGGGAAGACAACTCTTTTAAAAATGATTTCCGGATTGGTAAAACCATCAAAAGGTACCATAAAAGTATGTGACAACTTGATATGCTACAAAACAAAAGAGATTGTTGCATACCTTCCGGACAGCGAATTTCTGTATCCCTGGATGAAAATAAGTGATGCTAAAAACCTTTATCAAAAGTTCTTTGCCGATTTTAATGCAAATAAGTTTGATGAACTTCTGCAATTTATGAAACTTGATATAAACAGTAATTTTAAGTCATTATCTAAAGGGATGAAGGAAAAACTTGCTCTTGCACTAACTCTTTCAAGAGAGGCTAAGCTAATTATTCTTGATGAACCTTTAAATGGTGTTGATCCTGTTGCAAGGGAGATGATTTTAGGTGCCATACTAAAGGGATTTAATGTTGAAAGTTCAATGCTGATAACAAGCCATCTTGTAAATGAGATTGAAGGAATATTAGACGAAGCGTTTTTTATTAAAGAAGGAAAAATCGTATACTCAACGGATATAGATACTTTGAGAGAAGAAAAAAATATGACCCTTGATGATTATTACAGGGAGGTGTTTGCATGTTAATGAAACTTACACAATATGAATTGGTAAAGAAGTGGAAGTCATTGAGGATTTTCATATTTGCATATATTTTGATACAGATTACATTGACAGTCTTTACAGCTATATTATCAAAGAACAATTCTGTTATTCAAATAATGGATAAGGCTAACCCTGATAGAACTTCTCTTTCAATTGGAATAATGTTTATATTGCACTTGATGTTAAGCTTATTTATATTGTTTTTACCTGCGCTTGAAGGTATATATAGATTTGATAAGGATTTAGGTGGGAATCAATCGGTTTTAGAACATATGCTGCCTTTCCCTGCGTGGAAAAAGATATCTTCAAAGGTTATTGCAGTTATTATTTCTTCGGTCATAGTTTCACTCATAAGCGCGGTATCATTGCTTATATATTTCAGACCAAAGCTGGAATTTGCGTTGATAGAAAATTTAATTCAATTATCTGTTGAACTTTTTAGAAATCCTTTGGAGAGCATATTATTTTTATTCCATTTTATACTTTTGCTGTTACTGATATATATGTTGTTTTTGTTTTCAATTATTATATCAAGGTGCTTCTCACGAAATAATAGGCTGGCAGGGTTTATATCGGTATTAACTCTCATAGCTTCCGTGACCGTATTAGTCGTTATAAGTAACCAATTAACAAAACTTCCTGTTTTAAATTATAAGCTTCTTGGAATAGAATTTAACGTCATTGACAGTGTTTTCAGTGTGATTTCTTTTGCGGGTATATTCTATGCAAGTTGTTGGCTTATGGAAAGAAGGATAGAAAATTAGCAAAGGTATTAATATGTAAAATAATATCCATGCTATATAATTCAATTGGAAGAGATAGAAAGCTGGATTTGTGCTACGCTGGGCTAATTGAAACAGAAATTGAAATCATTCGCATCGACGGCGGAATGACAAGACAGATGATCTTTATAAAATGCAGATAGGGTAGTGACTCCTTCCAAGTATGTTTCAATCTCAGGTTTGACATTAGTACTTGACATATCCTGATAAAACACCGTTCCGTCAGATTTAAGAACATAAATGCCATTACATACACCCCATTGGAAGGGATGACTTGACAATAAATTGGATGGTTTCTGTAACAAAAATTTGAACCAGCTGTCGATGTATAAAACATCAAGCTGGTTCGTGTAATTTGGCATAATAACAAAGTTGATTATGACCTTTTATTTTGTTTTCAGCTTTTACCCCTCCTTACAGCAATTCTATTTCTGCTTTGCTGCAACCTGAAATGGTATTATCGTCCCATATGGAAACCTGAACTTCACCTATATGTGCCTTTTGTAAAAGCAACATACAGATTCTTGACTGTCCTATACCGCCACCCATGGTAAGTGGTAATTCGTTGTTAAGCAGCATACTATGAAACGGTAAACTACGTCTGTTGTCACAACCTGTTTTAGTAAGCTGTTCATCAAGAGATTTGCTGTCGACACGGATACCCATGGAGGATACCTCGAAAGCACACTCTAAAACATCACTCCAGAATACGATGTCACCGTTTAATTTCCAGTCGTCATAATCGGGAGCTCTTCCGTCATGCTTTATGCCGGATTTTAATACATCACCAATCTGCATAATGAAAGCCGTTTTGTGTTGCTTGAGATATTCATTTTCACGCTCTTTAGGAGAGAGGGTAGGGTATAAATCCTCAAGCTCCTGGGTAGTTATAAAGGAAACATCTCTTGAAAGAGTCAATGAAATCGCCGGATATAGCTTTTTTATTTCTTCGAGGGTGTCGCAAATGGCAGCAACAATTTTTTCTACTGTGCCTTTTAAAGTATCTACATTTCTCGTAGATTGGTCAATGACTTTTTCCCAATCCCACTGATCTACATATATTGAATGAAGATTATCCATTTCTTCGTCAGGGCGAATGGCGTTCATATCTGTGCATAACCCTTCACCTACCGGGAACCCATATTTATGCAAAGCCATACGTTTCCACTTTGCTAAAGAATGAACAACCTGTGCTTTTGTAGTAGTTTCTTTGATTTCAAATTCTACAGGACGTTCAATTCCGTTTAAGTCATCGTTGAGGCCTGTTTTAGGAAGGACAAACAATGGGGCGGAAACCCTTTTCAAATTAAGAGCATTGTTTAGATTGTTCTCAAAAATCCTCTTGATTGTTCCGATTGCGCTTTGGGTATCATAAAGATTTATTAAGGATTTGTACCCCTTTGGTATTGTTAGTTTACTCATATTTATGCTTATTTGTGCTCCTTTCAAATTAAATTAAACAAAAAGAGCAAAGGTGCGCAGGACTAATAAACCCACGGCATCTTTGCCCAATAGCAGAGTATAGCACAATAAAAATAATACGTCAATACTTATTTTTAAATGGTTTGTTTTGAAAATGCAATAAAATATAAAAAGTATTGCAAAAATGGACAAAATAACATTCGGTAACGCTAGTTTATCTAATGAATTTGCAAGTTAATAAAACCCAACTTTCAAAAACCTATTGACCTGTTTAAATATATATAGTATAATGTTGAGTATGAACAAAGGCGTTCATCAAATAGTGTCCGGCAAAACAAGCTGTTTTAGCTTATTGCCATTAACGCGGTACTATGTGATGAATGCCTTAATTTATAAGTGGGGGAATGAAATGTGAGAGAAGGAATGTTTAGAAACCTGTCAGGGTGTGCAATATCAGGAATTATTTCCAGATCAGGCAAACGCTTTTCAGGAAAAAGCATCATTGATTCCATAGCCTCTATGCATGATCGTTCTAACGGTCTTGGAGGTGGGTTTGCAGGCTATGGCATTTATCCGGAATATAAAGAATATTATGCTTTTCATATATTTTATGATAACAATACTGCAAAAAAAGAAAGTGAAGCTTTTTTAGAGGAGCATTTCGATATTATTAATCTATCGAAGATTCCTACAAAGAAGATTCCTGAAATTACAGATGAGCCTCTTATCTGGAGATACTTTGTAGCTCCGCTGCCTACAAAGCTTGCAGATAGCCAGTTGGATGAGAGGGAGTTTGTAGCTAAATGTGTATTCAAGGTGAATACCACTATTGATGGTGCGTACATCTTTTCAAGCGGAAAGAATATGGGGGTATTCAAAGCAGTAGGGTTTCCTGAAGATGTGGGACGGTTTTATCGCCTGGAGGAATATGAGGGATATTGCTTTACCGCACACGGACGTTATCCGACAAATACTCCCGGTTGGTGGGGGGGAGCTCATCCCTTTGCACTGTTGGATTACTCCGTAGTTCACAACGGTGAGATTTCCTCTTATGATGCAAACCGACGTGCCATTGAAATGTACGGTTATAAGTGCACATTACAAACCGACACCGAAGTTATCACTTATATTATAGATTACCTGCACAGAAAGAAAGGACTGACCTTTGGGGAAATTTGTTCGGTAATTGCCGCACCCTTCTGGTCAACCATAGAAGGCAAATCCCAAGAGGAGCGGGAAGAACTTGAGTTTCTAAGAAATGCTTTTGCTTCTCAGTTAATTACCGGACCCTTTTCAATACTTGTGGGCTTTGAGGGTGGAATGATGGCATTAAATGACAGACTTAAGCTCCGCAGTATGGTGATTGGAGAAAAAGATGATTTTGTGTATGTCGCCAGTGAAGAAGCGGCCATAAGGGTAATACAGAATGACTTGGACAAAGTATGGTCGCCAAAGGGCGGCGAGGGAGTTATTATTACACTAGAGAAAGGAACGATATAATGGCTGTTGATTATTTATATCCTGATTATGAAATTATAAGAAATTATGACCGCTGTATTGCATGTCGTGTGTGTGAGCGTCAATGTGCGAATGAAGCACACGAATATCTGGAAGACAGCAATAAATTGGTATCTGATGATGCAAAATGCGTAAACTGTCACCGATGTGTTTCTCTTTGTCCAACAAGGGCATTAAAAATTGTTAAGACCGACCATACATTTAAAGAAAATGTAAATTGGAGCGGTAAAAGCATTAAAGAGATATACAAGCAGGCAAACAGTGGTGGAGTTTTGCTTTCCAGTATGGGGAACCCGGAAAATTATCCCGTATATTTTGATAAAATTCTGCTCAATGCATCTCAGGTAACAAATCCTCCAATTGACCCTTTAAGGGAACCGATGGAAACCAAAGTCTTTTTAGGAGCAAAAAAGGTTAAGATTGAGAGAGATGAAAACGGCAGGCTTAAGAAAAATCTGACACCGCATGTTGTGCTTTCCATGCCGATAATGTTTTCAGCAATGAGTTACGGTTCAATCAGCTACAATGCTCATGAAAGTTTGGCAAGAGCCGCCACAGAAATGGGTATTCTCTATAACACTGGAGAAGGCGGACTTCATGAAGATTTTTATAAATACGGCCCCAACACTATAGTTCAGGTGGCTTCAGGACGTTTTGGTGTTCATAAGGAGTATCTGAACAGTGCTGCCGCTATTGAAATAAAGATGGGGCAAGGTGCAAAGCCCGGTATTGGGGGACATCTTCCGGGTAAAAAAATCGTGGGTGATATCTCCAAAACCCGTATGATACCAGAAGGCTCCGATGCTATTTCGCCAGCTCCTCATCATGACATTTATTCCATTGAGGATCTCAGGCAGCTTGTATATTCATTAAAGGAAGCCACTGGTTATACAAAACCGGTCATCGTAAAAATTGCTGCTGTCCACAATGTATCTGCAATTGCAAGCGGTATTGCACGTAGTGGTGCCGATATAATTTCCATTGACGGTTTCCGTGGTGGAACAGGTGCTGCTCCAACCCGTATTCGTGATAATGTGGGTATTCCCATCGAATTAGCTTTAGCTAGTGTTGATAAACGACTTCGCGATGAGGGGATTCGTGATAATGTATCCATTGTTGTAGGGGGTAGTATACGTTCTAGTGCCGACATTGTGAAAGCGGTGGCGCTTGGGGCAGACTGTGTTTATATAGGAACTGCTGCTTTACTTGCTTTGGGGTGTCATTTGTGCAGAACTTGTCAGACAGGTAAATGCAACTGGGGTATTGCAACACAAAGAGCAGATTTGGTAAAACGCTTAAACCCCAACATGGGCTATAAGAGACTTGTTAATCTTTTGACTGCATGGCAACACGAAATTAAGGAAATGATGGGCGGCATGGGTATTAACTCTATTGAAAGCCTGAAGGGTAACAGGCTAATGCTCCGCGGTGTTGGATTAAACGAAAAGGAACTTGAGATATTGGGAATTAAATATGCTGGAGAATAAGAATAAATGATTATTTGGTGGTGGTGCGAAAAATGAAGCGAGTTTATGTAAATGAAAAATGGTGCCTTGGGTGTCACTTGTGTGAATATTACTGTGCTTTTGCATCAAGCAATGAAAAAGATATGGTGAAAGCGCTGAAGGATTCAAAAATCAATCCGAAAATAAAAATTGAGGAAACTGATGGAATAAACTTTGCTGTATCTTGCCGGCATTGTAATGTTCCGCTATGTGTTAAGGGATGTATAACAGGTGCACTGACAAAAAAAGATGATGGTGTTGTTACAATTGACAAAGACAGATGTATCGGTTGCTACACTTGTATATTATCCTGTCCTTTTGGAGCGGTTTCTCCTTCAAGCGAAGGAGTTATACAAAAGTGTGAGCTTTGCATAAAAACAAATAACGGGACGCCTCAATGCGTTGCAGGTTGTCCTAATAGTGCAATTGTGTTTGAAGAGAGAGGTGAATAGAGTGAATTATGTACTTGTAGGCAATTCAGCAGCAGCTGTCGGTGCAGTGGAAGCTATTCGTAAAAATGATAAGGAAGGCAAAATTGTAATAATCAGCAATGAAAGTTATCATACTTATTCGAGACCATTAATTTCCTACCTGCTGATGGGAAAGACAAATGAAGAAAAAATGAAGTACAGGGGTAATTCTTTTTACAGTGATAATAATTGCGAATTGATGTTGAATAAAACTGTCCAAAGCATAGATGCAAGTCAAAAAACGGTTATCCTTGAGAGTGGTGAACAAATAAGTTATGACAAACTATTGATAGCTACCGGCTCTACTCCATTTATTCCTCCTATGCCGGGAATTGAAAAGGTTAAAAACAAATTCACGTTTTCCACACTTGATGATGCAAAAGCATTGGAAAGAGTACTCGATAAAAATACAAAGGTACTGATTGCGGGAGCAGGTCTTATTGGACTTAAGTGTGCCGAGGGTATTTGCAAAAAGGCGGAAGTTACATGTGTGGACTTATCCCATAAGGTGCTCTCAAGTATTTTGGATGACGAAAGCTCAAAAATTGTAAAGAAGCACTTGGAAGATAACCATATTAAGTTTCATCTTGAACAAAAGATTAAAGAATTAAATGAAAATTCTGCCATACTTGATGATAATTCAGAAATCCCGTTTGATGTTCTTGTAATGGCTGTTGGTGTCCGCCCTAATATTTCTTTGATAAAGGACATCGGCGGTAAAACCAATAAAGGCATCCTAATTGATGAAAGATGCATGACTTCCATTCCTGATATTTATGCAGCCGGTGATTGTTGTGAAAGCATGGATATTTCATCAGGGCAGCAAAAGATTATGGCACTTTTGCCTAATGCATATATGCAGGGCGAATGCGCGGGAATGAACATGTCGGGAGTGGATTTTGTATTTGATAAAGCTATACCGATGAATGCAATCGGCTTTTTCGGAAAACACATCATTACCGCTGGAACCTATGAAGGTGACGTTTATGTTGAAGCTGACGAAGAGAACTACAAAAAATTATATTATTCGGACAATAGATTAAACGGGTATATTCTGGTAGGCAATGTTGAAAAAGCGGGTATATACACTGCACTGATAAGAGATAAAACTCCGCTTGATACACTGAATTTTGAGCTTATCTGCAAAACGCCTTGTCTTATGGCTTTTAGTAGGGAAATACGTGCTGAAAAACTGGGGGGTGCTAATCATGAAGCTGTCAGCTAAGAAGTTAGGCTACCAAGAGTTGAACGAAAAAATCCGCAGTACAAATGAAGATGTTGTCGTTGTTGATTGTTATGGTGAGCGTTTCATAGGAAGTGGTTCTTCGGAAAAAAGCATCACCATAGAAGGTACTCCTGGTAATGCACTTGGTGCGTATCTGGATGGTACTACAATAATTGTAAACGGCAATGCACAGGACGCTGTCGGGGATACAATGAATGACGGTAAAATAATTATAAACGGAAATGCTGGAGATGCCCTGGGTTATGCTATGAGGGGCGGGAAAATATTTGTAAAAGGGAATGCCGGTTATCGTACAGGTATTCACATGAAACAATATAAGGAAAAAAGACCTCTTATCGTGGTGGGTGGAAGTACAGGAAGCTTTTTAGGAGAATATCTTGCAGGAGGTATTATTATTGTTTTAGGTTTGGACAATAAGGATTTACCGGTTGGAGAATTTACTGGAACGGGAATGCACGGTGGTGAAATATATATAAGATCCGAAAAAGCACCGGAGAATTTGCCGAAACAGGTAAGTGTATGCGAGGTAAGTAAGGACGAAATAGGGAAAATAAAAGATGTGTTAAGTGAGTTTTCCGATATATTCGGCACTCCAATGGACGAAATATTGTGCAAAACCTTTTATCGCTTGACACCAAATGCAAAAAATCCTTACAAGCAGCTTTATGTTGAAAATTGACAAAAGGTACCGCTAATAAATAAATTACAAATTTAAATAAAAGAGTGCAATATACAATAATATGGGTATGGAATAAAGATCACTAGGGTGATACCAAAAACACGATGACTATTTAAAAAAGGGAGAGGAGTATCTCCGCAATCTTAATTCGGGAATAATAAAATATCATAAATGCAATTGAACATAATAATCGACAGGTAAATGAGGTGTTCGTATGTGTGGAATAGCAGGTTTTTGCAACTTTGATATTAATTATACCGAAGATAAAGGGTTTTGGTACAATACCTTAATTAATATGAGAAAATCCATAGCACATCGTGGCAGCGACAATACAGGCGAATTTTTAAGGAAGCATGTGGGACTTTGCCATACCCGCCTTTCTATAAGAGATTTGTCTCTTGGTGCACAGCCTATTGTCAGAAGTATTGATGGTATTGAATATGTGATTGTATACAACGGAGAGATTTATAATACTGATGAGATAATGCCTGAATTAATAAAAGCTGGATACACCTTTGAAACCACAACTGATACAGAGGTCATTCTTTATGCTTATATTCATTATGGGATTGATTTTGTTAATAAACTGAACGGGATATTTGCTTTTGCAATATGGGACAGCAGACGTAAATGCCTGACTTTATACCGTGACCGTGTCGGTGTGAAACCTTTATTTTATGCAATAAAAGATAATACCATTGTTTTTGGATCTGAAATAAAGTCTCTGTTCTGCTTTCCGGGTTTAAATCCTGAAATTGATTTAAACGGATTCAGGGAGATTTTTGGAATAGGGCCTGCACGGACATCAGGTAATGGAGTTTTTAAAGGTATTAACGAAGTGAAGCCCGGACAGTATGCTGTTTTTTCAGAGGTTGGATTAAGGGATGTTTGTTATTGGGAGCTTGAGAGTCATGAACATACAGACAACTATGAACAAACTGTGGAGAAGGTATCTTTTTTAGTCCGTGATGCAATTACAAGACAGATGGTAGCGGATGTTCCCGTTTGTAGCTTTTTATCGGGAGGAATTGATTCAAGTATTGTAACGGCAGTAGCTTCCGGTTTTTTGACTGAGAAAGGCTCCCAGTTAAATACCTTTTCGTTTGATTTTACAGGGAACGACATTTACTTCAAGTCAAATGACTTTCAACCCGAGAGAGACAGACCGTTTGTTGACATAATGCTTAAGCAATACAACCTGAACCATACTTATCTTGAATGTGATGAGAGTGTTTTGGCAAGCCTTTTGTATAAAGCGGTTGATGCAAAGGATTTGCCGGGCATGGCTGATATTGATGCTTCGCTTTTATATTTCTGTTCATTGGTAAAAACCCACAATAAAGTTGCCTTGACCGGTGAATGTGCAGATGAAATTTTCGGTGGTTATCCATGGTTCTATAAAAGTGAGCTTATACAGGTAAATGGTTTCCCGTGGTCGAAGGATGTAAGTACAAGAACACTATTATTATCTGATGATTTTATCAATGAACTTCAGCTTAATGATTATATTTCCGCTAAATACAATGATTCGCTTAAGCTGGTGCCTCATCTCGACGGTGAAAATTCTGTTGAGAGAAGGCGTAGAGAAATAGCGTATCTTAATATAAAATGGTTTATGCAAACTCTGCTAGATAGAATGGACAGAGCTAGTATGTATTCCGGACTTGAGGCAAGAGTGCCATTTGCTGATCATAGAATTATTGAATATGTATTTAATGTGCCATGGGATATGAAATATAAGAATGGAGTGGAAAAGTCACTTCTGAGGGAAGCGTGTAAGGAGTTGCTACCCGAGGAGCTTTTGTTCCGTAAAAAAAGCCCGTATCCCAAAACTTATAATCCTAACTATGAGCAATTGCTTGTAGATACCTTTTCAGATATTATTAATAATCCGAATTCACCAATCATGGCTTTTACAGATAAGAAAAAAGCACTTTCTTTTATTAAAGCACCTGCTGAGTACGGCAAGCCGTGGTTTGGACAGCTGATGGCAGCGCCGCAGCTTATGGCTTATATGATTCAGGTGAATTATTGGTTGGAGAAATATGCGCTTTTTATAACGAATTCATAATTTTGAAATGCAATTTGAAAATACATTATTTAAGCGACCTCGGTTTCAAACCGGGGTCGCATCTATTTTTGGCATTAAATATTATAAGAACAATAATATTGATTTTAGGATTTTTTGTAATGGTATTATATTCTAAGACGTGCAGTACTCTATAAAGCATGATAAAATATATACAATTTAGAAGAGATTGCCCTATTGCTTGCTGCAGAAGGTATCACTGCCTTGATTTCAGGTTCTGCAGTTGCATGGGTTAAATGTAATAGACAGCACTCCGGAGGACGGTTCATGAAAAAATTATTGGTTTATCTTAATGGCTACATAAAAGAAAGTATATTTGGTCCTTTGTTCAAACTGCTGGAAGCATCCTTTGAATTGTTTGTGCCAATTGTTATCAAAAGTATTGTTGATATTGGAATTGGACAAGCTGACAAAGGATATATTGTTAAGATGTGTTTACTGCTGGTGTTGCTTGGTGTAGTGGGAATGATATGTTCGGTAACAGCCCAGTACTTTGCAGCCAAAGCATCAGTCGGCTTTGTGACAAAGCTGCGTCGTGCATTATTTAAGCATATTGGTCAATTGTCTTATACAGAGATTGATACTCTCGGTACATCAAGTATGGTTACCCGTATGACAAGCGATATGAATCAGGTGCAGTCAGGAATGAACCTGACTTTGCGTTTGTTGTTGCGGTCGCCTTTTATTGTATTTGGCGCTATGATTATGGCATTTACCGTAGATGCTAATGCAGCCCTTACTTTTGTAGTAGCGATTCCAGCACTTTCTGTAGTTGTTTTTGCCATTATGTTGTTATCTATCCCACTATATAAAAAGGTACAGCAAAGACTGGACAAAGTGTTGAATTCCACGAGAGAAAACCTTGCGGGTGTTCGGGTAGTAAGAGCTTTTCGCCTTGAAGAAAAAGAAATAACAGAATTTGATAAGCGTAACGAAGAATTGACCGCAACACAGAAATTTGTGGGTGGGATTTCTGCGCTGATGAATCCTTTGACCTATGTTATTATTAACCTTGCAATTATCTGGCTTATACATATCGGTGCTTTCCGGGTATCAACAGGGCTACTTACTCAAGGTGCTGTTCTAGCGCTCTACAACTATATGTCCCAGATTCTTGTTGAACTTATCAAATTTGCAAACTTGATCATCACTATTACAAAGGCTGTTGCCAGTGGAAACCGGATCAGTGCAGTCCTGGATATGAAATCCAGTCTGGCGGAAAATGAGACTCCGGCAAAAAATAATCAGTGCGAATATGCCGTAGAATTCCGTCATGTGGGATTGCAGTATAAAAATGCACGAGGCGAATCTTTGACGAATATAGACTTTTCGGTTCGCCATGGTGAGATTGTAGGTATCATCGGTGGCACAGGCTCCGGTAAATCCTCCTTGGTGAATCTGATTCCAAGATTTTATGAGGCTACCGCAGGAGAGGTCTTTGTGGATGGTATCAATGTCAAGGATTACAAGTTAAAAAGGCTTCGTAACAAAATCGGTATTGTACCCCAAAAGGCTGTGTTGTTCAAAGGTAGTATCCGGGAAAATATGCACTGGGGCAATATGGATGCAACCGATGAAGAGATTATGGACGCCATTACTATGGCTCAGGCTGGTGATATTATAGCACAGAAAGAGGGAGGCCTTGATTTTGTTATTGAACAGGACGGCAAGAACCTTTCGGGCGGCCAGCGTCAGCGCCTCACCATAGCTCGTGCCCTTGTGAGAAAGCCTGAAATTCTAGTCCTTGATGACAGCGCTTCGGCGCTCGACTTTGCAACTGATGCGGCACTTAGAAGGGCTCTCCGCGAATTGCCGGGAGACACATCCGTTTTTATTGTTTCCCAGCGTACCTCATCCATTCAATATGCTGATAAAATCATTGTACTGGATGATGGACAAATTGTCGGTATTGATAAACACGACCAGCTAATAGAAAATTGCGAGGTATATCGTGAAATTTACGCCTCCCAATTCAAGAAGGAGGAGATATGATATGAAGAAGCAGAAAATTCAAATGAACACCATCCGAAAAGTTCTTGAATACATTAAGGAATATCGTATTCTTCTATTGTTTTCCCTTGCCCTAGCGGCAGTTACAGTGGCACTAACTCTCTATGTTCCCATTCTTGTCGGCAATGCCATTGATAGTATTATTGGGCAGGGTAATGTTAATTTTGAAGAAGTGGCTAAAATTCTTGTCAAGATCGGTTTTGCTGTCGGTATTACTGCTGTGCTTCAATGGCTGATGAGCACTATAAATAACAATATTACTTACCAAGTTGTGCGTGATATTCGTAATAAAGCTTTTCGTAAAATTGAAATTTTACCCCTTTCTTATATTGACGCCCACCCTCACGGTGAAATTGTAAGTCGTGTAATCACTGATGTCGATCAGTTTGCAGATGGGCTTCTTATGGGCTTTACGCAGCTTTTCACGGGTGTTGTTACAATAATAGGTACCCTGATTTTCATGTTAACCATAAATGTGAAAATTACTTTTATTGTAGTCATCCTTACACCCCTTTCCCTCTTTGTCGCAAATTTTATAGCAAAACGTACCTATTCCATGTTTAAGCTGCAGTCCGAAACCCGCGGCGAACAAACCTCACTAATAAACGAGATGATTGGCAATGCAAAAACAGTTCAGGCTTTCTCCTATCAGGAAGAAGCACTGAAAAAGTTTGACGAAATTAACGACAGGTTGGAAAAATACTCGCTTCGGGCTGTTTTCTATTCGTCTCTCACAAACCCTTGCACCCGCTTTATAAATAGTCTTGTTTACGCAGCCGTTGCCTTTGCGGGTGCATTAGCGGTAATCGGTGGTGATGTGGGCAGCACGATGACAGTAGGTGGACTTTCCATCTTTCTGAGCTATGCCAACCAATACACAAAGCCTTTCAACGAAATTTCCGGTGTGATAACAGAGCTGCAAAATGCCATTGCTTGTGCGGGACGTGTTCTTGAGTTGATTGAAGAACAGCCGCAAATTCCGGACAAAGAGGACGCTATCGAAATTGAAAAGGCCAGTGGAAATATAGTTTTGGAAAAGGTTGCTTTCTCCTATGTTCCTGAGCACACCTTGATTCGTGATTTTAGCCTTAGTGTAAAACCAGGCCAGCGTGTGGCGATTGTTGGACCCACCGGCTCCGGTAAGACTACCGTCATCAATCTCCTGATGCGTTTTTATGATGTTAAATCCGGAAGTATAAAAGTGGAAGGTGTGGATATTCGTGATATTACCCGAAAGAGCTTGAGAGAAAACTATGGAATGGTATTGCAGGATACATGGCTGAAATTCGGAACGATCCGGGAAAATATAGCTATGGGAAAGCCGGATGCATCTGACGAAGATATCATTACTGCGGCAAAGGCTGCTCATGCACACAGTTTTATCGAACACCTGACAAACGGTTATGACACTATCATTGGTGAAGATGGGGGAAGTCTTTCCCAGGGTCAAAAGCAATTGATCAGTATTACCCGTGTTATGCTTTGTTTGCCACCGATGCTTATTTTGGACGAGGCGACATCTTCCATTGATACCCGTACCGAAATTAAAATTCAGGAGGCCTTTGCAAAACTCATGCAAGGTCGGACTAGCTTTGTTGTTGCACACCGTCTGTCCACCATCAGGGAAGCGGATGTGATTCTGGTCATGAGGGACGGGGATATAATCGAACAGGGTACCCATGATGAGTTACTCCTGCAAAAAGGCTTTTATGCCAATTTGTATAATAGTCAATTTACCCACTGATAAATATTGAATCTTGAATTGCAAATAGGTATAGGCAGGTTAATGTGACAAAAATAATGAATTAAAGCTAAAAAAGTTAAAGCTAATAATAAAATTAAAGCTAAAATGGATTCACAGCTAAAGGGATAAAAAACTGACGCATCAGGGGTCATTTGACTACTGATGCGCCAGTATGTTGAAATAATAAATTATTCAATTGGGAACTTGTTAATCATGCCAAGGAGCTTTTGTTTTATATATGCAAAGTCCAAAGAGTTTATTTGTTTGTTGCCATCCACATCTGCTTTAGTTAAATCAACAGGGTTGGTTGACGGACTAAGTAAATGTAATTTTAGAATACCAAAATCCAGGGAGGTAACGCGTCCGTCTGAGTCCAGGTCACCCAAAACAACTTTTGATGGGGTTGGTGTGACAGTTGGTGTGGCAGTTTTGATAGGAGTTGCGTTTCCTGCATTTCCGTAAAGGTCTGCCGGTAGTTCATCGAGAGTAATTACATGTTGACTGTTGTAAATAGTGTTTAGTAGTTTAGGATCATTATATCTTGAGCTCGTTAAGAATTCTCCATACCATGGGCAAAAATACAGCCACCAGGCTTGTTCGTTAACTATGTTCTGAATGTCCGGAATAACGTCGTTTTCAGTCATTGCAACCATTTTTGTATCGTTTGTGTAATTTACCAGGGAAAGAAATACTGTTGTTGCGGCACTTGTGTTCCATGTGGAAGGGGAACCTTCATATTTATCGTATGCGACGATATCCACATATTCATCTCCAGGATACCACTCTGACGAATTGGCATATGTATAGAGATTTACTTCCCATATCAAGTTGTGGAGTCCATATTGTTCAGTCAGTGTTTTGTAAAGAAGTTTCCAGAGTTCCTTGTATACCTCCGAACCTGCGGAACCCCACCAGAACCATGCGCCTGACCCGTCTGTGTTGTTGTAACCTTCAGCTTCATGGAAGGGACGGAAAAGCACGGGAACGTTTGCTTCTTGTAAAATAAGAAGCTGTTCGGCAAGATCTTCAATTGCAAGCATCAGGTAAGCGTATTCCTTTGTTGTTTTGTCAAGACAGTTGGCAGTATTAAAGCTTTTTGTAGGTTTATATGTACAATTTGTCCAATCCACTGCAGCGCCCAGTTTGTAGCTTGTAAAATCGGAGGGAACAGTAATATGCCAAGATCCTGTTGCAATACCACCACGTTCCTTCACCCACTCAATAGCGCGTTCTGTTGTACCGTCTTCCCAACCATATAGAGGGTTGTAGTTCATAAAATCAAAGCCTCTGATTGCAGGGTATTTACCGGTTTTATCATTAATGTAATCAAATTCAAGTTCCATATTGCCATCATTCCCGCCACCGTAAATTTCCTGTTGCCCGGAAATTACATATTTGCCGTAAACGCTGGTAAGATACTTCATAAGGGATTTTGTTTCAGCAGTCGCATTTTTATCACATGGAGCAGGGTCAATGTCAAGGTCAGGCAGATCGGCATAGTCAAAAGATACAGTGTCGTAAAGTATAAAGCCCCAGCTTCCGGAGGTGCCTATTTCAATCTTCGCTGTTCCCTTTTCAAGATAGGCAAACCCAAAACTATAATCAATCCATTTGCCTTTGTTTGGAATATAGAAATTGCCTAGTGGTTTGCCGTTGATACTAACAGCCTGAAGTCTGGTGGCATTCAATTCGCCAAGATACATCCAGCATTTTGTAGAAAGCTCATACATGCCGTTTTCAGGAATTGTAACTTCGAGAGTTATTGTTCCTGAGTTTGATGCCCATACAAATCCGTCGCCTGAATATCCGGGATAAGGAGTTCCGTAGACATTCGTAGCAATAGTTGCACCATTGCCTATGGTACAAGCTTCTGCTTCGACATTTACAGGCAGAGAATTAGCAGCCTGAACTGAAGCAGGCATGGTTGAAAAAACAGTACATGCCATAACAAATGTTGTCATAAGAGACAGCACTTTTTTGAAAAACTTACTCATAAATACACCCCTTTATAAAAATAATATTACAAGTAATGTTACTATGTAATTGTATCTGGCAATATTATATCATATTTTGTTACTTTTTGATGCATAAATTTCATATTTTTATTAGTTTTTAATGCCTGTAACGTAATTGATTTTTGCGGAATGACTGATGTATATGAAGGTGGTGCGTTTTTGATGTTAAAAATAAAAATTAGTAATGTTAAAAACGCTATGTGATGTTAGATGCCTAATACCAGAGTGTTAATTAAGTCTATCATATCTATGTTGAACTTTTACGTAGATAGTAATATGAAAATTGGAGGAAATTTAAGAAGATTTGAGGATTCTGGAGAAATTAATGTTCTAATAAAAAAATTGCAGGAAGTGGAACGAATTTTGTCAATATTATTGATTATTTGATAGATTTTATATATAATCATTTTTGTTGTTTTTTTTTGAGGTATTTGGAGGGGAAGGATATGGGAAAAGCATTAATTATTGGTGCTGGTGGAGTTGCTAATGTAGTAGCACACAAATGTTGCCAGAACCCAGAAATTTTTGAGGAAATTTGTATAGCAAGCAGGACTGTCGAAAAATGTGATGCAATAAAAAATACTTTGCCTGATAAGGGTACTATAGTTTATACTGCGCAGTTGGATGCAGATAATACTCAAGATGTAATTAACATGATAAAATGGTTTGGTGCGGATATTGTTATTAATGTTGCGCTTCCTTATCAGGATTTGTCAATTATGGAGGCGTGCCTTGCTACAGGTGTTCATTATGTAGATACGGCCAATTATGAACCACCCGAAACTGCAAAATTCGAGTATAAGTGGCAGTGGGAATATAAGGAAAGGTTCGAAAAGGCGGGTATTACAGCTCTGTTGGGAAGTGGATTTGATCCGGGAGTTACTGGTGTTTTTTGTGCATATGCGCAAAAGCATTACTTTGATGAAATACATTATATTGATATTGTTGATGCTAATGCAGGTGATCATGGATATCCCTTTGCAACAAATTTTAATCCGGAAATAAATATCCGGGAAATAACTGCAAACGGCAGGTACTATGAAAACGGGGGATGGGTGGAAACTGATCCTCTCTCAATGAAAAAAGTTTATGATCTCCCTGAGATAGGTCCTAAAAATATCTATCTTTTGTATCATGAAGAATTAGAGTCATTAGCTGTTAATATAAAGGGACTAAAGAGGGCAAGATTCTGGATGACTTTTTCTGACAATTACCTGAATCATTTGCGCGTACTTGAAAATATTGGAATGACATCGATAAAGCCAATTGTTTATGAAGGTAAGGAAATAATTCCGCTGCAATTTTTAAAAGCTATTCTTCCTGATCCTGCATCTCTTGGAGCTAGAACCAAGGGTAAAACAAATATTGGCTGTATTATCCAGGGGATTAAAGATGGAAAACCAAAGTCCTATTATGTTTATAATGTTTGTGTGCATGAAGAATGTTATAAAGAAGTGGGATCACAGGCTATTTCCTATACAACGGGAGTACCTGCAATGATAGGTGCCATGATGATTCTTAAAGGGATTTGGAAAAAGCCCGGGGTTTCCAATATTGAAGAATTTGACCCTGATCCTTTTATGGATGCATTGAATAAATATGGGCTACCATGGCAAGAGCAATTTTTACCAACACTTTTAGATTGAGGTATATAATATGAATATAGATTTTTCCGGTCTTCCAACACCGTGTTATATTGTTGATGAAAGACTTCTTAGAAAAAATCTTGAAATACTACATTCTGTTCAGGAGAGAACAGGATGTAGTATTCTTCTTGCATTAAAAGGTTTTTCCATGTACTCGGTTTTTCCTTTAGTGGGTCAGTACCTTAAAGGTGTTACTTCAAGCTCATTGTTTGAGACCAGGTTGGGTTTTGAAAAAATGGGAAAGGAAGTTCATGCTTATGCGCCGGCCTATATTGAAGAGGAATTTGATGAACTGATTAAATACTGTGATCACATAGTATTTAATTCCTTTAATCAATGGAAAAAGTTTAAAGATAAAGTGAAAAATAACACTTCTAAAAAGATTGAATGCGGTATTCGAATTAATCCTGAATATTCCGAAATAAGTACTCCGATTTATAACCCTTGCTATAAAAATTCAAGGCTTGGAGTGACACAGGCTAATTTCAAACCTGATGAGTTAGACGGTATTGACGGACTGCATTTCCATACTATGTGTGAGCAGAATTCAGACACGCTTTTTAGGACAGTTAAGGTTGTGGATGAAAAATTCGGAGAGTACATTAAGAGAATGAAGTGGGTTAATCTAGGTGGTGGTCACCATATTACAAGGCCTGATTATGATATTGAAATGCTTATAAGTTCAATATTGTACTTTAAGGATAAATATGGGGTGGATATCTACCTTGAGCCTGGTGAGGCTGTAGCTTTAAACACCGGTTACCTTGTTTCTGAAGTTCTTGATATTATTGACAATGGTATGAAAATTGCTATTCTTGATGCTTCAGCAGCATGCCACATGCCCGATGTATTGGAAATGCCTTACAGACCTAATATCATTGATGCAGGAAATCCTGGAGAGAATCCTTATACCTATAGGCTTGCAGGTAATACTTGCCTTGCCGGGGATGTTATTGGAGACTACTCTTTTAAACAGCCTTTGAAGCCCGGTGATAAGCTTGTTTTTTGTGATATGGCTCATTATACAATGGTCAAGAATAATACCTTTAATGGAGTTAATTTGCCGTCTATTGCACTTTATAATGAAGAGGAAGGCATTAAAATAATAAGACGTTTCGGGTATGAAGATTTTAAGAACAGATTATCCTAATGTTTTTGTTGTTTTGTTTTTTTTGATTTGATATAAGTAACCTATAACCTCCACCGGCTGTGGAAGTTATAGGTTATTATTTATTGCTTCTAAATGATTTGTTTTTTAGTTAAACTTTTTTGATAGGTTTTAACACCATGTATCCTTCTGAGATTCTATCATCTTCATACACAGGATTGTCTGAATCGTTCCATTTCCATCCGTTGGCTTCAGGAGACCATGCTTCACTTACATTCCAAACGGCTTCTGTCACGGGTTCGTGAACTTCTTCAGCATAGGGTGGATGACAGAATTTGACGTAGTCACATTCGGGTGCATCAACACATTCGAGACCTTCGGGAATTACTCCGTCATAATTTGTTGGCATTTCAACTCCCCAAACATACCTTGATTCTCCATTTTTATTTAACCATGCAGCAATTACACCATCAAGAGTTCCACTCATGCTTTCAAGAAGTCCCCATACCTTTTCCGCATCTTTAGCATCGCATAGTTCGTGATAGTTTGTTGCTCCTTCAACATGCCACACCAGCATTTTGCGAGCAGGTTTGCGAACAAAGGTGATACTTACATTCTGTATAAATTTTTCATTCATAATCAAATCATCTCCTTTTATATGTTGATGGTTAATATGGCGATGGAGGAAAAGGGGCAAAGGCACTAATAGGCGCCTGTAAGCACCGGGATTTACATCAAAAGTTTCCGTAAAGGAACGGGTAAATGCTTCCTGGGAGTTGTAACCGTACTCAAAAGCAATATCTAAAATGCGCTTTTTTGTATCCCTTAATTCAAGAGCGGCTTCTGTCATTTTCCGTAGACGGATATAGTTTTTCATACAAATGCCTACTTCTCTGCTAAAGGCTTTAGAACAATAGAATTGTGAATACCCCACATGCAAAGAAACATCCGTTAGTGTTATATTTTCTTTAAGGTTGCTTTCGATATAATCAATCATTTTTTGAACACATTCTTTCCAATCCAACGCTTATCACCACCTTGTAATATAATTATAAATAAAAGGAAAATAGATTTTTTGATTTTACTTGCACAAAGTGCGGGATGTTAAAAATCTTGCATTGGTTTTCAAATAACTAGAATGAACTGATAAATCCTAATAAATAACTTTTTAGCAATGCAAAATCAATAGAATTAACATTACCATCACTATTAATATCAGCATTTGTTAATTGATCCCCAGTAAGTTTATTCATACCAAGTAAATGCATTTTTAATGCTCCAAAGTCGATAGAATTAATGTTCCCGTCAATAATAATATCTCCCTTTTTAGAAAGCTTTGTAGGTGTGGGAGTTGTTGGTTTTGTAGGAGTAGGAGTTATTACTGAGCCTGATGCAGGTTCTCCATACACAACACCCCTACCGTTGGTTCCAACGAAAACACGTCCGTAAACTCTTAGATCTCCTGTAATTGCGTAATTTATAGAACCATACTGGTGCTGGTCATCATTCACTCTCAACCAGCTCTTTGCCATATCATCAGAGCGGTAGACAGCATATAAACCATCTGTTTCACCGCAGATATAGATAGCAAGATAATCTTCTCCATCTTTTGCTTTACCGAATCCAATCACGTCACATCTTGTAATACCATCAACTTTGGTTATTGTTTTACCCCCATCAGTAGTGTAAGAAAGACCTGTGGTTGATCCTGGTATCCACACATGACCTTCCTTTCCCGGAACAGCTTTAATTTTAGAAGAATAGGTTTCCAGATCTGTTTTCACAATTTCAAAGCTTTGACCGCCGTCTTCACTTACATAGAAAGTATTTTCTGCATATGCATAAAATACATTGGGATTAACTTTGTCAGAACAAACATTTGCACCTATAGGGAGTGTGCTGACAGATTTCCAACCTCCGTTTACATAACATAATACTCCCTGACTTGTGCTTGGTGACCAGACAAATGTAGAACCATCTGCAGATACTGCGACTGTACCACCTTGTACAATGTCATCTTCACTGTTTGCAGGGAATGTGTAGCTTACATTTGGCTGAACTTCCGACCATGTTGCACCGCCATCTTTTGAAATGGCAACACTCTTTTTAACCATTTCATATTGTTCCTTATCGGTAGTGCCGACCCTTACAATAATTTTTGGATTAAGTTCAGCATAATCCATGCCTGTAGTTCCTGTAAAAGTAGGATTTGCCATCATAGAGTCAGGACCTACTTGTAAATCTTTATGTACGAATCCACAGATATCACCAACACCGCTTATCAGTTCTACGCCATTAATCGGTGGACAAATGAGACTTAGTACCGCGGTTTCTTCTACTCCCATTCCCATAACTTCGATATTCACATATTTACCCTTATCCCAGTCAGTTAGGTTTTTAGTACCGTATATGGTAGCACCGGTACCATACATCATTTCATCGGAATTAAAAGGATTAATCTCAATGTCACCCATCATCCAGCCAAGTTTTGGTGAGGGAGTGTCCATTATTTCGTTACCGGTCACTAATCCGCCACTTGCAGCGTTTATTTTTTTACCCCATGAAAGCCAAGGTGCTTTTGAGATATCCATTGTATATTTCATATTTCTTGATGGCCATGAATCGCCAAAATTCCAGATTGCATCCCAGGTTGTACCGGCATCTGTTGATCGAAAAATGTAGTTATCCGGCCACCATGATTGTAAAGATGTAACTATAAGTGTATCGGGATTCTGTGCATCAACACTTAAACCTGCATATCCATACCAATTTTCGTGTTGTGCCGAACCATCCCAACTATACCCGGAAGGAGGAGTTATATCTGTCCACACACCTGTATTTGTATCATATTTATAAACTGCACCGTCATCACACTGATAAGGGCCACCTCTGTCACCATAGGTGACATATAGAATTCCTTTGCCGCTTATAACTCCATGATGAGGTATACCGATTTTCAAAGCACTGCTATTGTGTTGTGTAAAAGTACTCTCGGTAGGCTGGCCTTCAACCGGTGCCCATGTTTTACCTGCATCATGGCTAACATATAGAGGGTTCTTTTTATCGGCAACACCAACATAAATGTCCTGGGTTGGGGTGCCTTTAGTACCTTTATCAGAATCAAAAGTCACAAAACACAGTCCCAAATTATCTGCTGAATATTCGAAACTGGGGTCTTCGACATAATTTCCGACGTTTGTGAAACTGCTGACTTTTGCCCATGTTTTACCATAGTCTGAACTTTTCCATAGACCGTTACCACTTCTTGCTGCAAAGTATAATATATTGTTACTGTTGGGGTCTATCATCAAACGTTCTCCAACTGAACGTCCCGGCATATTTCCACCAAATTTAAAGGGTAACTCGGTCCTTTCCCACGTTTTACCATAGTCATCTGAACGCAGAATGTATCCATTCATTGTCGTCCAGCTGTTTGTGTATGTACCGGCTGCAATGTAAACTCTGTTTGTTTCAACCGGGTCAGTTGCTATACTTTCGCATCCTAATAGATTCCATTCATCGGGTGATACCCAGTCAGTAATAGGTTCCCACTCTAGTGTATGTTTATTTCTTATATATGCGCCTCCCATGTCGGTACGAGCATAAACAAGGCCTTCTTCAGTTGGGTTATAAATAATACCGCAAACAAATCCACCACCGCCGCCAATTTTAACATTATCCCATTTGTAGGGCACGCTTCCGGCACCCTTTACGGTATAGTGTGGAGTGAATAAAGTAACACTTACAAAAACAATAAGCAAAAAAAGTATCTTTAAACTTTTAATATTTTTTGTGAGCATAAAAACTAACCTCCTAAACTTATTTTATTATATTTTCTTCTACCCATTCTGATTTTAGATTGATAAGCGCCTAATCCCCCTCTTTCCCATAATTTCTGATACATTTGGTAATTCGGATTTTTATCTCCTCCTTCACTAAAAATTTGTATTACGTACTAAAATTATATTATTACTTATTTAGCAAACCATATATGGTGGTTATGAGCCGTTTGGTGTCTGTCAACATGATGTGACAATAAGCTTGGGACTAGTCTGCCAAGAGAAATGAGAGCCTTTATAATTAATTCTATATATTAATTATAACAGCTGCAGAAACCAAGTCCAATCAAAGTGTGGTTGTGTTTTCTTTTAAGACAGTATTCGTAGGAATGGTAACTTTTAGTGTTCATTTGCACAAAAAATTTAAGCCTATTTTTGTGCAGGGGATTAAAAAGGAGATCGGATTAAGGAGAGGTAAATTCAGGATGTGCATATACTGCCAAAAGCCTATTTACAAAGAGGTGAAGCATATGATATAATTTTTACATAATGTAACATTTCTTTTGTTTATTATTCTTATGATTTTCACGAAAGGAAAAAGAAACAAAGACAGCAGTGTTTAATTGGAGATGCTGATGATTGGTTTTAAATATCCTGTCACAATGCGTATGTTTAGCAAGGATTCCATTGTATAGCTATTTCGTAAGTCTTAAAGAACTCTGATACCATAAAATTTCAAAAGTGTACGTGAAGTTGTATTGTAAATAATTTTTCTTGTAATTATTTCAAATTGGTTTATATCTTGTTTTACAAGAAAACAATCAATGAGGGCAGGTGGAAAATGGATATCTTGAAAAAAAGATGCATTACTCTTGCAATGGCAATGGTGATGGCAGTATTTGTGTTCAGTGGTTGTAGTGCGTCAGATAGTGAAGCGAAAGTAGATTCAGGGAAAGATAGTATTTCGGAAGATGTAAGTGACACAAAGAAAACAGACGATTCAAGCAAAGAACCATCAGAAGAAAATACACCCAAGGGCGGACAACAGACTACTTCCATTGAACTACCTGATGTTCAGGTAGAGCCTTACGATATACCGAATACAGAGGCCTTTAAATTTATCAGGGATATGAAGATTGGATGGAATCTGGGAAACACATTAGATGCACATGATTCTGATTGGGTTAAAGATGAGTTGGATTATGAAAAAGCTTGGTGTGAAGTTATTACCACAGAGGAAATGATTGTTTCTGTTAAAAATGCCGGATTTAATGCAATCAGAATACCGGTTTCGTGGCATAACCATGTTTCCGGTAAGGATTATAAAATAAGTAAGATATGGATTGATCGAGTGCAGGAAGTAGTGGATTATGCTATAATTAATGACATGTATGCTATAATTAACATACATCATGATTTTTCAACTGAATATATGTATCCTACCAGTGAATATTTGAAACAATCGGAACATTACATGAGAAGTATATGGAATCAGCTTTCCCAGCAATTTTCTCATTATGATAACCGACTTGTTTTTGAGTCTATGAACGAGCCAAGAATGGTCGGCACTATATATGAATGGCGGATAGAAGAAAATGATGACAGTTGTAAGGATGCAATAGAAAGCATTAATATACTAAATCAGGTTTTTGTTGATACAGTAAGGGCAACAGGTGGCAATAATGCTACGAGATATTTACTTGTGCCCGGTTATGATGCTTCGCCGGAGGGCGCATTAAATAAGGGCTTCAGGCTGCCGATAGATCCTACGGAAGATAAACTTATTGTATCGGTTCATGCATATACTCCTTTTAACTTTGCATTGCAAAACCGTAAGGAGGCAAGTAGTGTTAGCACATTTGATTCTGATAGTGCTAGGGATGTGGCGGAAATAGTATCTTTTATGGATAAGCTTTATAACAAGTTTATAATTAATAAAATTCCGGTATTGATTGGAGAATTTGGAGCAAGAGACAAGATTGGTAATACACAGGATAGAGTTGATTATGCAACTTATTACATTGCTGCTGCCAAAGCCAGGGGCATGACATGCCTGTGGTGGGATAATAATGCATTTAGTGGTGACAGTGAGTTGTTTGGACTTTTAAACAGAAAGCAAAATTTCTGGAGATACCCGGAGATTGTTGAAGGGCTTATGAAATATGCAGAATAGATTCTGAGTTTATCAGAGATTTGAATTCTTAATAGAATGTATTATAGCAATTGTAAATACGCAGAAAACAACAATTTGAGGTTCTAAGCCTTGAAATTCTTTGGGATTGTTAACTTAAATATAATATCAACCATCCATCTGAACTTTTTTAGCAATGTTTTTACATAATTGTTCCACAGATTTGTCCATTCGTTAGGGCTAGAACGGTTACCTTAAATAAATTTTCTTCATATAACAGAGTTTCAATGAATAGTGCTGCTGTTGCTAATCCTGACTTGGTAAAACAGGCCGCCGACAAATTTGGTTCCGATAAAATTGTTGTTGCAATCGATGCAAAAAGAAATAAGGAAATGCCATCAGGCTTTGAACTAGTTGTTTCCGGTGGGACTAAGTGTACTGGCAAAGATGCAATAGAGTGGGCTAAGCAGTGTCAAAAGCTTGGTGCAGGAATAATCTTGCCGACAAGTATGGATGGAGACGGAACACAGGCTGGATATGATCTGGAATTCACAAAAGCCATTTCGGATGTGGTTGATGTATCGGTAATTGCATCGGGTGGGGCAGGTACATTGGAGCATTTTTATGAAGCCGTAGTTCAAGGTGGTGCAGATATTCTTCTTGCTGCCTCGGTATTTCATTATAGGACTTTCCGTATATGTGAGGTTAAGGAATATTTACGGGGAAAGGGTCTATCTGTTATAGATGAAAAGTTCTAAGATCTTATTTGGGTAAAATTACCAACTATAAATTTGATTACATTTGCAAAAGTATCAGGTTTTATGACTGTAAATAATAACAATAATTAAATTAGAGAACACTACCTTAGAGACAATCTTAGATAGTGTTCTTTTTAGTATAAATATTAAACTCATACTTTATCCCCGGCGTCAGGTGGACATCCGGTGGAGATTTCATGCAAATACCTAGACTGCCTTTCTTTATTCCCAAGCAATATACAGCTTTGCTGCCTATTGTCCGGATAGTGTTCTGCTAATTGTATGTCAGTGACGCAGATATACCTCCATGCACGTTTTTAACCGATTTGTCCATATTAATAATACTAATGGTTGGAATTTTTATCTCCGCGTAGTTGGGAGCTTTATTTGGATAGTATAACCTTTAGACGGCAATATTATATACATGCTTAAAATTTGAAAAGTGGTGATAATTTTGACTAAACCTCAGGAAATAGATGTTATGAAACCTCTTGAACGGGAATTTCCCAAGAAAATGTACGATGAATTGGGGGCTTATATTGAAAGCCTGGAGACAACCAAGGGAGCCCTGATTGAAATTCTGCACAAGGCGCAGGAAATATTCGGATATCTTCCAAGAGATGTGCAGCTTTTTGTGGCAAGAAAACTTGGAATACCGGGCGCAGAGGTGTACGGTGTGGTGAGTTTTTATTCGTACTTTACAACCAAGCCTTCCGGCAAGCATATCATAAGTGTTTGTATGGGAACAGCCTGCTTTGTCCGTGGGGCAGACAAGATACTGGAAAAATTCAAGGAACGGCTTGGAATTGAGTCCAATGAGACTACGGAGGATAGTTTGTTTACCTTAAAGGATGTCCGGTGTATTGGCGCATGCGGTCTTGCACCCGTTATAATGGTTGACGGCAAGGTATATGGCAGAGTTAAGGAAGAGGATGTGGATGCCATAATAAATGAATACCGGGGAAAGGAGGCAAAAGAAGTTGATAAAGTCCTTAAATGATTTAAATCAGTTCAGGAAGCAATACTCTGATATGCTGGCATTAAGGGAGCATCGTAATGCGCGTGGAACTCGTATGAATATTATGGTTTGCGGAGGAACAGGTTGTCTGTCAAGCGATAGTGATAAGGTTATCAAAAACCTGGAGCTTATACTTAAAGCTCGTGGATATGCCGATGAAGTAAAAATAATCCGGACAGGATGTTTTGGCTTTTGCGAGCAGGGACCAATTGTAAAAATAGAGCCGGATAATGTATTTTATGTACGTGTTGGTCCCAAAGATGCCAAAGATATAGTGGATGAGCATGTTGCCAAGGGAAACAGGGTAGAGAGACTCCTTTTTGAAGACCCGTTGACAAATGCAAGGGTTCATACTCAGGTAGAAATGCCCTTTTATAAAAAGCAGGTTCGTGTTGCGCTCAGAAACTGTGGTGTTATAAACCCTGAGAATATACATGAGGCTATTGCTGTGGAAGCTTATGAAGCCTTGGGTAAGGCTTTGACACAAATGTCAAGGGATGAGGTTATCGATGTAGTGAAAAAATCAGGACTCCGTGGGAGGGGTGGTGGCGGATTTCCCACCGGGCTCAAATGGGAGATTACCAAGAAGCAGGAGAGTAGGGAAAAGTTTATTATATGTAATGCCGATGAGGGTGATCCTGGCGCTTTTATGGACAGAAGTATCCTTGAAGGAGATCCCCACAGTGTAATTGAAGCAATGGCCATAGGTGCCTATGCCATAGGAGCAGATAAGGGCATAGTATACATTCGTGCTGAATATCCCCTTGCAGTGGCAAGATTGAATACAGCAATAAGTCAGGCAAGGGAGCTTGGACTATTGGGTAAAAGTATATTTGGTACTGATTTTTGCTTTGATGTGACTTTGAAATATGGAGCGGGTGCCTTTGTGTGTGGTGAAGAAACGGCGCTTATCAATTCCTGTGAAGGTAAACGAGGTGAGCCTAATTACAAACCCCCCTATCCTGCACAGGAAGGATACTGGGGACACCCTACATGTGTAAATAATGTAGAGACCTTTGCCAATATTCCCGTCATCCTTACAAAGGGCGCGGAATGGTTTTCCTCTATGGGAACCGAAAAGAGTAAGGGGACAAAGGTATTTGCACTTGCAGGGAAAATAAACAATGTAGGTCTGGTAGAAGTGCCAATGGGTATCACATTGCGTGAAATAATCTATGAAATTGGAGGAGGAATACCTGGAGGTAAAAGGTTTAAGGCTGTGCAGACAGGTGGACCATCCGGTGGTGTTCTGACGGAAAAAGAATTGGATACGCCTATTGATTATGACAGCCTGTTGGCAGTGGGGTCAATGATGGGCTCAGGTGGGATGATTGTTATGGATGAAGATGATAACATGGTGAACATTGCGAAATTCTATCTTGAATTTACAATGGATGAGGCATGTGGAAGATGTAATCCAGGACGTATTGGAACTAAAAGGTTGTTTGAAATGCTTAATAAAATTACGCAAGGTAAGGCAACAATGGCGGAGTTGGACGCAATGAAGCAACTGGCGTATCTGATAAAGTCCAGCGCTTTGTGCGGGTTGTGCCAGACGGCTCCAAACCCTGTGATCAGCACAATGAAGCATTTCTGGAATGAATACATGGCTTTTGTAAAGGATGTGGATCATCCCCGAGGAGAAGGCAGATTCACTCCCAAGAACAAAATTGGAATAAAATCCTGAATGCTTAAAGAGGTGAAATAATGGTAGATAGTAAGGAAAACAATAAATCAAAGAAAGTAATTAATGTTAGGATAAACGACCAGGAACTAAAAGTACCGGAAGAAATAACTATTCTTGAGGCAGCACATGAAGCAGGAATAAAAATACCCACCCTATGCCATTTAGATCTGCACGATTTTCAGATGTACAACAATACAGCATCCTGTAGAGTTTGCATGGTCGAGCTGGTTGATGCTGTGAACAACCGCAACAGATTAGTTCCATCCTGCGTAACAAGGGTTCAGGATGGCATGGCAATACGCACTGATACTTTACGGGCGATAAGAGCGAGAAGAGGTGCAGTTGAACTTCTGTTGTCCAATCATCCCAATGAGTGTTTTACATGCCCTAAAAATCTTGAATGTGAGCTTCAAGCTTTGGCAGAGGAACTGAATGTGAGAGAAATCCGATGGGAAGGCGAGAGAATGAGCTATCCTAAGGATATTTCCAGTGATGCCATTGTAAAGGATGCTAATAAGTGCATATATTGCCGACGCTGCGAAACGGCTTGCAACGAAGTCCAGACATGTGGCATATTATCGGGTATAGGACGTGGGTTTAATGCCTTTGTAGGTCCTTTTGCCAATATACCGATGGTAGAGTCTTCCTGTACGTATTGCGGCCAATGTGTCCAGGTATGTCCTACAGCTGCGCTCACCGAGGTATATCATACCGATAAGGTATGGGAAGCGCTTCATGATCCCGACAAGCATGTAATCGTGCAGACCGCTCCGGCTATACGTGTAGCATTAGGAGAGCTTTTTGGTATGGATGCCGGGACAATAGTAACCGGTAAAATGGTAACTGCTCTAAAGCGTATGGGATTTGACGGCGTGTTTGACACCGATTTCGGTGCAGACCTTACGGTAATGGAAGAAGCATCTGAACTTATATACCGGATAAAGAACAACAAAACACTTCCGATACTTACAAATTGTTGTCCTGCCTGGGTAAAATTTATTGAGCACCAGTTCCCTGAACTGATACACGTTCCATCCACATGTAAATCTCCGCATATAATGTTTGGGACTATAGCCAAGACATATTATGCAGAGAAGAACGGGATAGATCCTGACAATATCGTAGTGGTTTCTGTAATGCCTTGCATAGCAAAAAAAGCAGAAGCCAAGCGGCCTGAGCTTACAAAGGATTCTCATAATAATGTAGATATAGTTATTACAACAAGGGAATTAGGAGCTATGATAAGGGAAGCTGGAATAGAATTTGACAAACTTCCTGACAATGAATTTGACCGACCTTTAGGGGAAACAACGGGAGCTTCCGTTATATTCGGTACAGCGGGAGGAGTGCTCGAAGCAGTAATGAGGACTGCTCATGAATGGATGACAGGAGAACCCCTGGAAAAGGTGGAATTTGATGAACTTAGAGGTTTTGAAGGGGTACGCAGAGCAACTGTAAAAATTGGTGATAAGGAGTTAAAAGTAGGAATAGCCAGTGGACTTGGAAATGCGAGAATGATTCTCGAGGATATAAGGGATGGAAAGGCTGATTACCATGCCATTGAAATTATGGCTTGCCCGGGAGGCTGTGTTGCAGGAGGAGGGCAACCCTATCACCATGGAAACAATGAGATTATTAAGAGCCGAATAGAAGCAATATATGAAGAGGATAAAGGGAAAAAGGTCAGAAAGTCCCATGAGAATAAGGAAATACTGGAACTTTATAAGAATTATCTTGGAGAACCCTTTGGTGAAAATGCCCATGAACTGCTCCATACCCATTTTGAAGAGAGAGAAAGAATATAGCGCTTTGATTGGCCTGATATAAAGGTAAATATGAATAAAGCCCGGTAACCCGGGACTTATTCATGTTTAAAGCAAATCTTATTGTTGTTGGGTAGGTGGAAGTTGTACTTTGTAGCTGGTAAATACATCAGATATGTCACTTATTTGCTGCTTGGTTGCAACGTCAGATTGGTATTCACCAAGGTTGAATAACTCGTTAAAGAGGCTTGTGTGTGCACCCTGAATATTATTACGATTATTGATAACCACCTCTCTAAGGTCGTCGTTGATTATTTCGTTAGCAGCTATCTGATAACTAACAAGGTTGTGTTTTTCATAAAACAGTATGTCATTAAATTTATCTCTGATGTTCAAGTTTGCGTCTTTCACTTTTGGTAGTCCCGGAGATACAGTTTTACCGATCTTTTGCACTCCTGTTTTGGAGGTTACTGTTAATTGAGTATCCATTATTGTACCTGACCTCCTTGTCTGCTGATAATTTGATCTACATAAACTAGTAGTCCTAAGTAATTCTGTTGGTGCATGCTTGCCAGACCGGCGAATACTTTTTTGTGCTCGGAATTTGTCTCCTGGTTGGCATAGTGAAAGCACTTTTTAGTTGTGAGCAGTTCCCATGACAATAAGTCTTTAATGTAGTTTACTTCTTTTGTAGAAAGATTTTGCATATAAAACCTCCTGGCTTTATTTATTAATGCCCTACGAAACTTCTTAGATTGGCTCTGTTACGAGTACTGGATTAGTATTTGCTAATTAAGAGTGAAAATATACTTTATAGCTAAAACTCATAACTATATCATAAAGCATGCACCCTTTGGTATTTACGTTAATTGACATTGTTGGAAGTCTGATATAAAATGGGTATGGTTTTATTGTTGTATTTTGGTTTAAATAGGAAAGTTTTTATTTGCATATCTTTAGTTTTTCGAAGTTTGACGATATTTAAAGTATTATTATCAGGGGGAAGAAAATGATGAAAAAGAAATATTTCAGGAAAGCAATTTTAACAAACGGATTAATTGTCGGAGTATTGACTATGGTGCTTCTGACTTCATGTAACCAGGACAGCCCGAGCAAAAAAACACCGGAAACAACAGTTTCGCCGGAAACCACAATGACCTCGGAGAATATGACAACACCGGACACAAAAATAAATTTGGAGTTTACCAAAGAAACTTACCCTAGGGTTGACGGCTCTACAGCGACAATACCACTGTCGGAAAGCATGGCAGCAAAACTATTATCCCTGTCAGAAGAGGAAGCTACAAGTTTTATAAAACATAATACAACCCATAACGCATATGTAAATCTTTTAGATGGGAAAGCAGATATCATTTTTGTTACCGAACCTTCCGAGGAAGAGTTGCAAATGGCAAAGGAAAAGGGAATTGAACTCGAAGTGGTACCTGTAGTCAAAGAGGCCTTTGTTTTTCTTCTGAATAAAGAGAATCCTGTTGAGAAAATTTCTGTGAAGCAGATTCAGGATATTTACCAGGGAAAAATAAAAAACTGGAAAGAGTTGGGCGGGCCGGACGAGGAAATCTTAGCGTATCAAAGACCTACCAATTCAGGCAGTCAGACAATTATGGAGAATCAGGTCATGAAGGGATTAAAAATGGCAGAGGCTCCGACGGAAATGAAGCCACAGGAAATGTCAGGACTTGTTGAGGTTATAGCTTCCTATGATAACTCAGACAGAGCTATCGGCTATTCCGTATACTATTATGCCAACTCGATGTACAGCAAGAATACAATCAAGTTCGTAAAGGTGGATGGAATAGAACCGAACAACCAGAATATAAGCAGCGGTGCTTATCCTTTTACAAGTGCCTATTATGCCGTTTTGAAGAAGGATGAACCTGTCGATTCAAATGCAAGAAAACTCTTGAATTGGTTATTATCCGAAGAAGGTCAGAAAGTTGCTGAGGACAGCGGCTATGTGAAGTTGAAATAGGAGGCATTATGATAAAGAAAATTGCGGCAATATGTATAGGTTTTATATTCTTGATAACGACTGCGGCATGCCAAACAGAATCTGACAAAAGCCCTCAAACGACTGAACCGTCAAAAACGACTGAATTGGCAAAAACGACTGAACCCGTCAAAACTACTGACCAAATTGTACAACATACAGACACAGAAGAATTCAGCATAGTTCCTCTTAGCGAAAGGAAGTTTATTTATACTAATGGTTTGAATATAGTAGACAATAATGATTCCTATAAAGAAGGGGAAGTTGGATATTATTATAAGTACTATCCTATTATCAGAGGCATTAAAAACAAGGACGTTGAGGAAAAACTGAATGATCAAATAATGTCAACTCTTGATACAGTGATGAAAGAGCTCGAACAGTCCATAACCAAAGAAACAAAGGAGCCGCTCACAATAGAATCAAAGCAAGGTAGTGCTTACGTATCCTATAATTGTAACAACGTAATGTTTATAGATTTCAATTTTTATTTGTCCGCAAATTCAGTTTATAGAAGTAAGACCATATCCCAGGGATATGACTTGAATACAGGAAATAGACTGAAACTCGAAGACCTTTTTGTTAAGAACAGTAATTATAGAGACTTGATTAATGATTCAATAGTGATGCATATTATTGAAAACAATTTTGATGACCCGGAGACCGAAGTTATGAAAAAGCCTTTTCAGGGAATACGGGAAAATCAGAGCTTCTCTTTTGGCACTAACAGTCTTCGCATAATAATTGATGAAAAGAATGATGAATTCGTTAGTACTTTTTATTCGGCGATGATAGAAATTCCTTTACAAGTTTTTGAGGATATCTTGGTAATATTTGACAAGTATTACAATAAGGAAATAAACCTTTTTGAAAAAGAACCGTTAAAATGTCTTATGCCTAATATGATAGAGTATAAAGAAACAAAAATTATCGAAGATTATGGAAGCAATTATTCTGTGCATATACGGGATGGAGAGTTTAAAAATGTCAACAACGAAGAGGCAAAAGGCCTTTTAGATGAGTTAACCAAATACAATCTGGATTCGGTAGGGTTAATGGAGCGGCTCAAAGCTAATAAAAATTCAGATTCTAAATCTGGAACAGGACATTATGTTTATCATTCAATGAACTCCGGTGGATACATAAGTGCTGTTGCTAATGATTGGATTGAAGAGAATGGCAATGTTACCAATACATGGAGAACTGTAAACTATGACTTTAATAAAAATAAGCCAATGAAGTTAAAAGATCTTTTTATTGAAGATTTTGATTATAAGGCCAAAATTGCCAAGTTAATAGTTGATTCTGAATCCTATCAGTTAATGGACGGTTCAAGAATCACCAAAGAGGATTTTGCAGCTTTGTCAGAAGATATTTTTAATTTTTCAGAGGGGTATGTAAGCATTATTTTTGAGGGGGTGCCTCAGGAAAAATATGGAGGATTTGTTACTGTTGAATTTAACCAAATAGGTATGGAGAATATAGCTCTTTACGATTAATAAAACTTATATGGTATTTGTGAGTTTTAGTATACTAAAGATCCAAGATTTATACTCCTTTCTTAGCAAACAGGGATAAAAAATGTTTTCTAAGAAAGGAGTATTTTTATTAAACATAATTACTAATGATTTGGGGATACTTTTATATAAAAAGTATGAAAGAAAGGACAAGATATGGCTGAGACAATACTTGAGAAAACGCAGGGAAGAGCTAGTTATCATGATTCGATTGAAGAAATGTTAAAGGTTATCAGAGAAGATGGAATGACCAATGTATTTGACCGATTTGTTCAGCAGGAAAAAATACGCTGTAAATTCTGTCTTGAGGGACTAAGCTGCCAGCTTTGTTCCCACGGGCCATGCAGATGGGTTCCGGACAAGGGAATTGATAAAGGTGTTTGTGGCATCGGGCCGGATGCAAATGCCATGAGAAAGCTGTTGATTCAGAACACTCTGGGAGCTGGAACATACAGCCATCATGCATATGAAGCATTTAGAACATTGAAGTCTATCGGTGAAGGAAAATCGCCATTTAAAATCAAAGATGAAAATAAACTCAGGTGGATGTGTGAAAAGCTTGGAATTGATTCGAAACAGGATATAAATAAACTGGCAGTTCAGCTCGCAGACTTGCTTGAAGTACAACAGCATATAGGAGTAGAGGATAAAAACTTAATGGTTGAAGCTTTTGCACCTAAAAAGAGGAAAGAAGTCTGGAAAAAACTTCATATCTACCCGGCAGGTACAGTTCATGAGGAGCAGAACTGTGTTGCCAGTTGCCTTACAAACGTTGATGGTGATTATGCATCTCTTGCGATAAAAGCTTTGCGTTTAGGTCTGGCAACCATATATAATTCACAAATCGGCCTTGAAATGGTTCAGGACATTATTTTCGGTACACCTATGCCACATGAAGTAAATACAGATCTGGGAATATTCGATCCCGATTATATAAATATAGTATTTAACGGACACCAGCCATGGATTGGTGCATTAACAATTGAAAAACTCCATAATTCAAAGTATCAGGATAAAGGAAAAGCAGTTGGAGCTAAAGGCATAAGGGTTATTGGTTCTATTGAGACGGGCCAGGAACTTCTTCAAAGATATCCTATCGATGATGTGTTTACAGGCCTTATGGGGAACTGGCTTGCAATTGAACCTATGCTGGCAACCGGAGCGGTGGACGTTCTGGCAATGGAAGAAAACTGTTCCCCTCCTGCAATTGATAGTTATGCAGAAAAATACCAGGTGTCACTAGTTGCGATAAGTACAATAATCGGAGTGCCCGGAATTCAGGGGAAGATACCTTATAATCCGGCAAAAGCTGACGAAATGTCTGAACAGTTAATTAGTATGGCAATTGAGAATTTTCCAAAAAGACATGGCAAAATAAGAACCCATGTACCAAAACGTGTACAGAAGGCTATTGCAGGATTTTCTACAGAGGCTGTATTAGGTGCCCTTGGAAATAAGCTGGATCCATTAGTTAATGTAATTGCAGAGGGAAAAATTAAAGGTGTAGTAGCACTGGCAAACTGCGCAACATTAAGAAATGGCCCTCACGATTGGAATACGGTTAATCTTACAAAAGAGTTGATAAAACGTGATATTTTAGTAGTTGCTGCAGGCTGTGGGAATCATGGACTTGAAGTTGCCGGACTTTGTAGTCTGGAGGCTGCAGATTTGGCTGGCGAAGGGCTTAAGTCCGTTTGCGGTCTACTTAAAATTCCACCTGTACTGAGTTTTGGAACCTGCACGGATACAGGGAGAATATCCATGTTGGTGTCTGCACTTGCAGACCATCTTGATGTGGATATACCACAGCTTCCTATTGCGGTAACGGCACCGGAATGGATGGAGCAGAAAGCGACGATAGACGGCATCTTTGCAGTGGCATACGGTGCGTATACGCACCTTTCACCGACGCCATTTGTTACAGGAGCTCCAAACCTTGTAAAATTTTTGACTGAAGGTGTAGAGGAGTTGACCGGTGGTAAGGTTGCCCTCGGAGATAATCCGGTTGAAGTTGCTGCTAATATTGAAGCGCACATTGTGAGCAAAAGAAAAGGTTTAGGATTAAAATAAAACAGAACCGTTAGGGAAAATGACTGCTTATTTAGGATACCTTTAGTGAAGATAAATTCCTTTATTTATCGCAGCGGAGTTTACAAATCTGTATGATTTTTCCGCTGCGATATAGCTCCTTAACAGAGAGCTTTTGTTTAATTCTATTGGCGCGAGATATTAGTTTTTTTCACTAATAATTTCCAGACCTTCAAAATATTAAAAATGCACTTCCGCTGTTTGTGACCCGTCTGCTCTAGACTTAATTTCTGTTACGGGTCACTGGGATTATTGTTGTTATTGAGGTTAGCCTCGGTTTTATGAATAACGATTGAATTGCTATAGATAATTCCCATTAATGCAATTATATATGTAAACCAGATTAAAGTAATTGAGTGTGAAATAACAGAACCTCTGATGCTTGTCATTCCGATTATACAATCGGATATGATAAAAAATACACTTCCAATTGCTGCTAATAAATAGCTTTTCCCAAGGGTCATATATAAAGCTAATGCAAAGGCAGCCGTTAAACATAAGAGTATCCCATATACCAGAGCACCAAAAGATAATAAAATCTTATTCGGGTTATAAATATAAAACCACCAGGCTAAGGTCATCAGAACAGGGTATATAATCAATCCGATTAGCAGCTTTGGTGTTGCTAAGCTTAAACCGCTGAATTTTGCTGTTTTGTTAAAACCTATTATAAACAATATGTGAGCAATGGAAAATGAGATTATGCCACAGATTAAGTTGTCAGGCAGTTTGATAATTGAAGCCATTATCAGGTCGCCGATAAAGCAAAAAATCATTCCCCAAAAAGCATATTTATTATAAATATATTTATTTTTGATCCATAAAACAAGAGAAGTCGCCAAAAATAGAAAACTTACAGTAAGGTCAAGGGGTTTGTAATACTCCGGAAAAAGAGCGCTTCCTGCAAACAAGACTAGTTGTAATACTATTATTAATGCCATACCTTTCATCTCCTTTGTAAAGTCAGGACTAACAAATTCCTGTTGTATTTGTTGGAAATACTTGGGTCAAGCCCTTGCCTTTTTATTATAACATTTATGTGATGATTTTTAACACATTAATTTATTATTCGATTACATGTAATAAATGTAAAGAAAAATATGTACCCATATAAGTCGCAAAATCATATTTTTCAGTAGGAACTTCACTTGACGGACTTCTTATCTTGTCATGCCCACCAGAAGTTTAAGGAAAAATATTCTACAAAACCTAGATAGCCATAAGAGATTGTGTTATAATATACTCGCTAGCATAATTAGAATTATTTAAGAATAATCTTAGCGTGAGACATTAATCAGAGAACCATAACGCAATATATGGGGATAGGTACAATTTTGGTAATTGGGGATTTATTTCATGAATATGAATAGGCACATCTTTGAATATAATAATAAATGGGAAATCAAACCTCTTCGGATTATATGCCTGCTTGGGGCACTGTTGGCACCGATTATAGCAATTATTTGGAGAATTCTGTATTCAGACTCTGAACTTATGATGAGAACGCATGCCTTTTTTTATGGAAGTATGTTTTTTACGCTTTTTATAAGCATATATATATTGTCATATATAAATGTATTTATCAGAAGAAATGCATATATATTTGTTAATCTTATTTTCTATACTGCAACGTCGATAGCGCTATATCTGGCATATTTGGATAATTTTAGCGAAAAACCCATTTTCCTCTTGCTTCTGGTATTTTTTGCAGCGATATTGATTTTGAAAAAGATTTTGCATCTGTTGATTTATATATGTACAATGGGTACACTAACTATGGTGTTATTATATATAGCTGTAGATCCTCCATTTAACAAGGGAAATATTGCTCTTTTTATAGTTCTTTTTTTCACACTTGCTTTTATTAGCATGAAACTAAAACTATATACACAAAAGGAGCTTGAAGCAAGAGAAGAACATTATAGGAAATTAGTTGAGATGGCTCCCCTCGGAATTCTTATTCATAGGAAGGGGGTAGTTCTATATGCAAATCCAATATTTTGCAAAATGGTCAAATTATCCGGGGAAGAAAATATTATCGGAAAACAAATTGGTGATCTAATTAATCATGATTGTGAAAATTGTGCAAAATTCGGCATGGATAAGAGCTTTAATTCTGTTGAAAGGACGCTTACATTGCTTGATGGAAGCACCATTGAAGTTGAGGCAGAAGCCATTGAGGTTGAACATTTGGGGAAATCGGTTATTATGTGCTTGTTTAGAGATATAACTGACAGGAAAAAGGCCGAAAAAAAGCTTGTTGAAGCGGAGTCCAGATACCGTGGTCTTATAGAAAGCACTTTGGTTGGAGTATTTCTGTATATGGAGAAATTTATATATGTAAATCCATACCTTGAGGAGCTTTTAGACTACTCAAAAGAGGAACTTTATAATATGACCATTTATGATATAGTACATCCGGAAGACAAATACTTGATTGGACAGTATAACCAGAGTAGTATAGGTTCCGATACAAGAATGCAGTATAGAATACTGAAAAGGGATAAAAGTGTTATATTTGTGGAGGCACATGCTGCAGAGACAATTTATGAAGGAAATCGGACAATTATCGTAACACTGCTGGATATATCCCATATTAAGAAAACTGAAGAGAAAATCAAGTTTATTGCTTATCACGATTCGTTGACCGGATTACCTAACAGATATATGTTAAATGATTATATCGATAAGGCAATTTCTCGCAAGAATTCTGATGATTCCAAGAATACGATGATGGGAGTAATGCTAGTAGATCTTGACAGATTTAAGATTATTAATGATTCCCTAGGGCACAGTTTTGGAGATATGGTTCTTAAAGAAGCCGCAGAAAGGTTAAAAAACTGCGTTGGAGAAAATGAAACCGTCTTCAGGTATGGAGGGGATGAGTTCGTAGTAATACTGCCTGATACAGATACCAAGGAATGTGCGGATGCTGCAAAAAGCATTTCCAACGCTTTCCGGACGCCATTTATCATAAATGAACAGAGAATATTTTCCACCATCAGTATAGGGATTAGCTTGTTCCCTGAGGATGGCAGCAATGCCGAGATGCTGATAAAGAATGCTGATGTGGCAATGTATGTTGTTAAGGACATTGGGAGAAATAACTACCAGTTTTATCATGAGAGCTTTAACAAAGAACTTTTAAGAAAAATGGAGCTTGAAAACGGACTTAGGAAAGCATTGGAAAATAATGAATTTTCCATTTATTATCAACCTCAGATAGATTTGAATTCTAAAAAGATTGTAGGACTTGAGGCGCTAATTCGATGGAATCACCCTGAATACGGACTGGTGTATCCTGCTGAGTTTATTCCTCTTGCCGAGGAAACCGGGCTTATTGTTCCAATCGGGAAATGGGTACTGGAAACTGCATGCAGACAAAATAAATCCTGGCAGGAGATGGGGCTTGATTGCATACCGGTTGCAGTAAATGTCTCTGCTTATCAGATACTTCACTCTGACCTTGCATCAATTGTATCTGAGGCACTTAATAAAACGAAATTGGATCCACGATATTTGATTCTGGAAATAACAGAAAGCATAATGCAGGATTTCAAAAAGACTGATCGCATAATTAATGACCTTAAGTCATTTAATGTAAAGGTGGCTATTGATGATTTCGGAACAGGTTATTCTTCAATTAGTTTGTTAAAAAATCTTAAATTTGATATTTTGAAAATTGATCCGTCATTTACCTTTGAACTGAAAAATGATAAGAATTCAATAGATTTAATCAAGTTGATCATTGATTTTGCCTGCCAGCGCAGCTATTCAATTATTGCCGAAGGGATAGAAGACGAAGAACAAGCGAGAATTCTGACGGAAAAAGGTTGCAATTGGGGTCAGGGATTCTATTACAGCGAACCTATACCTGCCGGATCAATTAAAGAATTTTTAAATGATTCTGCTTCCCTGTTAGATGCCTAATAGAATTATGTTATTTTCTTTATTATTTCACTGTGAGCAAAAGAGGAAGAGCATTTTTTGCATTATAAATAACGAGTAAAGGAATGAATCAAACGTAAATGAATGAAAAATGGAAAGAACGAATAGTGTTATTTTTAGCCAGCCAGACCATATCTCTTTTTGGTTCCTCTCTGGTTCAATATGCGATTAACTGGTATATTACATTAACAACTCAATCTGCAATAATGATGACAATATCTATTATTTGCGGTTTTTTACCGGCGTTTTTTATTTCGCCGTTTGCGGGAGTTTGGGCCGATCGGTATAACAGAAAAATACTTATAGTTTTAGCAGATTCTTTGATAGCCATATCAACTCTTATTATTGCCATTTTATTTTTCCTTGGATACGATAAGTTGTGGCTGCTCTTTGTGATTTCTGCCATAAGATCGGTGGGGACAGGAATACAGACACCGGCTGTAGGTGCTTTTATTCCGCAAATTGTTCCTGAGGATAAACTTACCCAAGTGAATGCAGCAAATGGCAGTATTCAATCAATGATTATGCTTTTGTCCCCAGCAATCAGTGGGGCACTGTTAAGCTTTTATTCAATCCAGAATATTTTCTTGGTGGATGTTATTACAGCAGCTATTGCGATTTTGACACTGACTTTGTTTTTAAATATAACTGCAAATGCGGTAACTGTAACTAACGAAAAAACAAGCTATTTTAAAGATATGAAAGAGGGCATAATATATATCAGAAATCATGACTATGTTAAGGCATTCTTTGCTTTCTGTACGTTATTCTTTGTACTGGTTTCTCCGGCAGCATTTCTGACACCGCTCCAGGTCACACGTAGTTATGGGAGCGATGTTTGGAGGCTGACTGCAATTGAGATTGCCTTTGCAGGAGGAATGTTGGTTGGTGGCATAATTATGCTTTCCTGGGGTGGGTTTAAGAATAAGGTCTATACGATGGTGTTTGCAAATATGGCTATTGGAATCTTTACCATGGCACTCGGTATTACCCCTGCGTTTTGGATTTACCTGATATTTATGGGTGTAGTTGGAATAACTATGCCGTTTTTTAATACTCCATCTACTGTTTTGCTACAACAGAAAGTAGAGCCGGAATATCTCGGTAGAGTATTTGGAATTATGGGAATGATATCAAGTATTATGATGCCGTCAGGAATGCTTATATTTGGACCATTAGCCGACTATGTCAAAATAGAGTGGATACTTTTAGGAACAGGCTTGTCAATAATAATTTTAAGCGGGTTTATTTTGAGAAACAAGGCATTGGTAGAGGCAGGGAAGCCGACGGGGTAATTCTCGCTGCTTATATCACGGGACCACATAAAAAGGGAATGTGAACATATAAAGAGTTCACATTCCTCATATAAGAAGCTGAAAAACTTTACTTATCATTTAATTTTTGCATTTCTTTTGCAAAATCTTCCGGTGATATCTGACCAGCAATTAATTCAACAACGAGATTCTTATGAATGTCTGCATCAGCAGATTCCAGAAATACATCCCACCAGAGAACCCATGCTGTAGAATCCTTAGTCATGTTAACCATTTGTTTGACCATAGGAGATATATTTGAATCATCTACCTGCACATTCCATCCTGGCATTCCTGCATTTGCCAGATAGGCTTCTCTTGCCATGTCTTCAGCTATAAACTTAACTACCTTAACGGCAAGGTCCTTATTTGGAGTGTTGGAGCTAACCATAAATCCATCTCCCGCACCTCCTAAATACTCTGTTGCAATCCCTTTTCCACCACTAATTAATGGAAACTTTGTTGCAATAATTTTGCCCTTAACCTGTGAAGTTTCACTTTCAACAACACCAGCTACCCAGTTACCATTGAAAAGCATTGCGGCCTTTCCTTCTGCAAATTGAGTGTTACCACTATCGTAGGACAATTTTAGTGGGTTTTCTCCAAAAGCTCCGGCTTTGGATAATTCAACCAACTTTGCTGCAGCATCAATAAATTCAGGGGAGTCAAAAGAAGACTTTTTGTTTAGAGCGTTTATACACTGCTGTGCTCCTGCTGTACGAAGTGCAAGAATGTCGTAATAGAACATGGCAGGCCATAATTCTTTGGCACCATTTACCATAGGAGTTATACCTTTTTTTGAGAAGGTATTTACTGCTGTTAGCAGTTCTTCATAGGTTTCCGGTATTTTAACACCATTCTGTTCAAACAGTTCCTTATTACAATACAAAGGAGCTACCTGCATCTGATAAGGTAAGCCGTACACTTTGCCGTCATAAGTCATACTGTCTGTTATACCGGGTAGGAGCTTGCCCTTTAGGTCTCCAATATACTCATCAAGAGCCAATACCTTGCCAGACTCCACAAAGGGTTTCGAAAATCCTGCTGACCATGTAAAGAAAATGTCAGGAAGCTGATTGGTAGACACAGAGTTCTTGAGTTTTGTCTTATAAGACTCGTTATCTATTCCTTCTACTACAAGCTCTACATCTTTAAACTGTTCTTCAACATGTTTTAAAACATTCTGAAATGGTTTTTTATTTCCATCACTATCGGATACCCACATGTGCCAAAGCTTGAGGGTTACCTTATCTTTAGCTCCGTTGTTATCTGTTTCCGATTTCTTTTCCGAGACAGGCTGATTTGTATCAGTTTTTGCTTCACCATTATTTGCACATGCTGACATACCGAATAGCAAAGCTGCTATGGAAATCACACAAAGTGCTTTTGAAAGTGCTTTTTTCATTGCGTATCCTCCTCTGTTTTTATTTCTAATGCCCACGACTTACTAACTATTGGTACTAAAGCTTCCTGGCAATAATATTTTGCACATTATTTAATATGGAATTTTGATACTGATTCACCTAAGTGTTCTGCCATGTTGTTTAATTCCTTGGAAATGCCGTACAATTCCTGGGAATACAGTGATTGCTGTTCGGTTGTTGCAGACACTTCCTCTGTAATGGAAGCAGTTCCCTGAGAAATAACAGCTATGTTTTCCATGGAAGTTGCAGCGTTATCTTTTGAATCTAAAACCTCTTTAATTGAATCGGATACATTATGTATACAAACTACTATATTTTCCATTGCACTAAATATTGCCTTAAATGAATCATTGGTTTCATTTACTACAGATACTTGATCGTTTACATTGCTGTGTGCACTATAGGCTACTTTTACAGTTTCTTCTGTTTTAACCAGAATACTGTTGATGATATTAGTTATCATGCTGGAAGCTTCTTTTGACTGTTCAGCAAGATTTTTTACCTCATTGGCAACTACACCGAAGCCTTTTCCTGCCTCTCCGGCTCTTGCTGATTCAATAGCCGCGTTAAGAGAAAGAAGGTTTGTCTGCTCGGCAATTCCTGCAATTGTTGCAATTATGTCCTTAATCTGATTCATATCCTTGCTGAGTGCGGTAATGTCTTGAATTACTTTGTTTGACGCGCTACTTGTTTTTGTAGTCTTGTCGTTTAAGGTTTCGACGATTTCAAGTGCATTCTGACTGAGTTTTTTTGTATTTGTCACTACTTCGGTCATCACTCCCATACTACTTTCGACTTTGTTAATCCCATCTGAAAGTACTCGGATGCTTGAGGCGCAAGAGTTTATTTCTGTTGCCTGTTCAGTGGCATCTGCAGCTATTTGCTGGATGATTTCCTCTATTTGTTTTGCAGAGAGACTGGTCTTTTCGGCTGCGTTATCCATTACTAGTATATCGTTAAGCAATTAACTGGACTGTTTGTCAACCTCCAGCTTAATTTCATCCATTTTGTATTTCCAGTGATATACCACAGGTTCCTCATTTATTTCGTTAAAATACTTATAGATT
>Ga0116193_1000356_pt1 | contig 44133 bp, 39 predicted proteins | sample AD_UKC115_MetaG_FD_89892 | JGI IMG/M metagenome (GOLD analysis project Ga0116193, IMG submission 89892) | Active sludge microbial communities of municipal wastewater-treating anaerobic digesters from Hong Kong - AD_UKC115_MetaG | ecosystem: Engineered > Bioreactor > Anaerobic > Digestate... | reverse complement strand
TATACGATAGCACAGATTTATAAGGCGAGATAGCAGATAGAGATATTTTTCAAGTGGGTTAAGCAGAACTTAAAGATAAAATCTTTCTTTGAAACCTCAAAAAATGCAGTTTTAATTCAGATATGGATTGCAATGATTTATTATCTGCTACTTTCATTTATAAAATTCCAGACTAAGTATAGTTATTCATTATTAGATTTATCGAGGATATTTGAAGAGGCGGTAATGGATATGGTGAATATTATAGACCTTTTATCCTGTAGGGACTATGATAGATTTAGAGCCCATATCAGAGAACCTGACCAACAATTAACCCTATTCTAAACAAAATACTTCCCCTTATACTTTTAGCGGACAGTAGTTATATTAAGTTATAATTTGATAATCTTCTATTTTACAGATAAACAAATTACAGAGAATTTTAATATTTCTATAAGTTTTAAAGTGATATAGATATGTCAATCAATTCCAAATTAAAAATACTTATTACAGACCCACATATTAAAGGAGGGGGACAAATTACTTATGTTTGCAGGCTAGCACAGGGTCTAAAACAACTTGGGCATGATGTCTATGTCGGCTGTGGGGAAAACAGCGTATTTGTGGAAAATGCGACAACCTTTCAATACACTCTGCTTAATGTATTCCACTTTACAGGGGGATTACACCTACAAAAGTGGATAAAGGACATAATAGCCCTAAAAAAACTATTGCAAGAGATAGAACCTGATGTCATTCATGTTAACGGTTCTCAAGACCACTGGACATCAGTAATTGCTAACAAATTACTACACAATCGTTTTTGCCTCGTGAGGACTCGACACAATACATATCCCCTACAAAATCATATTTTCAACAAGTGGTTAAATTTAAAATCTACTGATTACCATATTGCTGTGTGTGAGTTGGTTCGTCAAAATCTAATCCGAAATAACCATTTTCCAGAAAATAAAATATGTTCTATTCATAATGGAGTTAATATCACCGAATTTCAGCATGATGAAGAACAGCGTAAAAAAGCACGTACTGAGTTTGGCTTTTCTGAAACAGATATAGTTTATGGAATTGCGGCAAGATTGTCACCTGCAAAGGGACATGTATTTTTATTGAAAGCGTTGAAGAATATTTTTAAAGAATGTCCACAGGTAAAAGTCCTCATATTAGGGGCAGGTGCACTTGAAACAGAATTAAAAAATCTCACAGCAGAGTTAGGACTTTCTGAGAGAGTCATCTTTGCTGGATACAGGAAAGATATGGCTTATTGCACGCAAGCCTTTGATATTGCAGTTTTGCCCTCTATTGATTGTGACACCTCATCATTCAGTCTAAAAGAAGCGATGGCAGAAGGTAAACCTGTGATTGCTTCCGATTATGGAGGACTCCCCGAAATTATAAATGATGGGATAGAAGGTAAAATTGTTCCTGCTGGAACAGTAGAGCCATTAGCAGCAGCAATAAAGGAATTAGCCATGGATTCGGAACTACGGAAGAAAATGGGTGATAACGCAAGGAAACGGGCTATGAGCATGTTCAGTATTGAACAATTTGTGAACAAAACTGTCGAAGCATATCAAAGGGCATTGGAATTTCACCATGAGAATATTACACATTGACGAACAGACCTCGTGGAGAGGCGGTGAACAACAAGCCTGCTGGCTTATTCAAGGACTTTATTCTTATGGATTTGAACTTTATGCTATAGGAAAAGAAGATAGCGAATTTATCAACCGACTGGGCAAAGATTCTAACATAAAAACTTTTACTTTACCACTTCGCTCTGAATTTGATTTATATTCAGCATGGAAAATAGCCCAGATATGTAAAGCAGAAAAGATTGATATTATTCATGCTCATACAAGTCATACCCACTCTCTGGCAATCATTTCGAGATTTTTTTATGCAGAATCTAAAATTGTTGTTTCACGTCGGGTAAGTTTTCCACCTAACAAAAATTTTTTTTCTAATTGGAAATACAATCATATTGACATTATTCTTGCTGTGTCCTATTATGTTGCAAAGATATTAAAGGAACATGGTATCCCTGAAAATAAGATTCAAGTAGTTCGAAGTGCAATAAATCTATTCCATATTGAAGTGCCTCCATATACAAAAAATGAACTCGGGATAGAAGAGAATAAAAAAGTTTTGATAAATGCAGGTGCACTTGTTCCTCATAAGGACCACCTCACTTTATTAAATGCTTTCGCAAAAGTAATAGAATCCTTTCCTGATACGATTTTGCTAATAGCAGGTTCAGGACCTCTTAAAGAATCTATACAGGACAAAGTAGACGAGTTAGGACTGAACCAGCATGTTGAGTTGCTGGGGTATAGAAACGATGTCCCGCGCCTTATTAGAACTGCTGATTTATATGTATCCTCCAGTTGGTCTGAGGGATTAGGCACATCAATCCTTGAAGCGTTAGCATGCGAGAAACCTGTCGTTGCTACTGAAGCAGGTGGAGTATCCGAAATGGTTATTGACCATAACACTGGATTATTGGTCCCAAACCGGAATCCAGAAGAACTTGCAAAAGCAATTAATTATATGTTAAGCAATCCAGAAGAAGCAGAAAAAATGGCAAAGCAAGGTCGAATACATATTGAAAAACATTTTACCGTTGAAAGAATGGTTGACGAAACCGTATCTGTTTATAAAAAATTGTTAAAATAAGTATAAAAATATAACACTTATAGTTAATACAAACATGAAACACGATATAACGGTTCTAACACTAATTCCAAACGCAGGAGACCGCCTTTCTCGTTGCCTTAAAAGCGTATCCTGGGCTGATGATATTTTTTGCGTTATTGACCCTAAAACCAATGATGGTTCTGAAAAATTGGTTTATAAATATACAAATCATGTAGCGGTGCATGAGTATATAAATGCTGCGGACCAGAGAAATTGGGCAATACCACAAATTACAACTGAGTGGACTTTTGTTCTGGATGCAGATGAATGGGTTTCTCCTGAACTTGCAAAAAAAGTTCAGGAAATAATTCAGGACACAAAAAGTTTAGATGGTTATAAGATTCGTAGAATGTCATATTTTTTTGGGAAATTGATTAAACATTGTGGGTGGCATAAAGATTATAACCTGCGTTTATTTAGAACGGAAAAGGGGAAATATAAGAAACAGCGTGTGCATAGTTCCATTGTTGTATCTGGCTCGGTAGGTTATATACATGAGGTAATGTATCACGACACTTACCGTAACTTTGACGAATATTTGAACACGGCACATCGTTTTACAACCTGGGGTGCAGAAGACGCTTATGAACGCGGTAAACGCACTCATTGGACTGATTTAACATTTAGACCATTTTTGCGATTTATAAAAATGTATTTTCTACGACACGGTTTCCTTGATGGTTATCATGGGTTAGTTCTTTGTGGACTATCTGCCTTTTCTGTGTATCTCAAATATGCAAAGCTCTGGGATTTACAAAGGGAAAATGAAACATCATCAAGCCCTTCAATGAAATAGACAAATGCAATGAGTTTAATTCGTTTTGAAAATATTTACAAATCCTACCCGGGCAAAACAGTTTTAGATGGAGTAAGTTTTCAGGTAGAAGCGGGCGAGCACATAGCTATTGTTGGTAGAAATGGCTGTGGGAAAACAACTCTTTTCCAGTTAATTGCAAATCGGTTAGAACCTGACCGTGGAGTTATTGAACGGCAACGGAAAATACACATTTCCTACCTTGAACAAATTCCCCACTTTCCTCCTGAAATGTCATTGCTTGAAATTGCGGAAACCGCCTTTGATGAATTAAAGAAAATCGAACAGCAGATAAAAGAAACAGAATATCAGATATCACTTGGACATACAGAACTCCTAAATGAATATGCTAAACTTCAATCTTTTTTCCAGATTCATGGGGGCTATCATTACTCTTCGCTTACAAAAAAGGTTTTAGCCGGTTTGGGTTTTTCTCATGAGAGTTGGTTAAAAAAATTTAATGAAATTAGCGGAGGTCAGCAGACACGGTTACTTCTTGTCCTATCTCTACTTCAAGATGCTGATATATTGTTATTAGATGAGCCTGACAATTATCTCGACATTGAAGGAAAAGAATATCTTGAAGAGTTTCTTTCTTCATCTTCTAAAACCATATTAATCATTTCACATGACCAAAGATTACTCACTAAATTTCCAAATCGAATTCTTGAATTAGAAAATGGAAAAATAACTTCCTATCCCGGTTCTTATCAAAATTATCGAGAAACCAAAGAGCAACAATTTTTGAAGCAGCAGGAATTGTTTAAGCGACAAGAGAAGGAACTAAAGCAGCAAGAAGAATGGATTGAAAGATTTAGATATAAAAAGACTCGCGCAAAACAAGTTCAAAGTAGAATCAAAAAAATTAATAAAACTACTTTAATAGATGACCCAAAGAAATATGACCCAAAACCGAAATTCTTTATTGAATCTGAAATTCAGAGTGGCTCTCTCATAATTCATGCTGAAAATTTAAGCATGCAATATGATGATAAAGTTCTATATAAGGATTTATCGTTTCAACTGTATCGTGGTGAACGAATGGGTATAATAGGTCCCAATGGCTCAGGTAAAACAACTCTGCTAAAACATTTATTAGGGATTATTGAAGGAACAGATGGGAATGTGCGATTTGGGCATAATGTAAAAATAGCCTATTATGACCAACATCACAACGACCTGAATATGGAGAATGAAGTATTACAAGAAGTGCAATTAGTAAACCCGGAAATATCGGCTTTAACATTACGCAATTTCTTAGGTTCTTTCCTTTTCCATGGAGACGATGTTTTTAAGAAAGTAGGAACATTAAGCGGTGGAGAACAAAGCCGTCTTGCATTGGCAAAACTCATTTTACAAAAACCTAACCTACTTTTACTTGATGAGCCTACCAATCATGCAGACCTTGCTTCACGAGAAGCATTGGAAGAGGCACTTCTTTCCTTTGATGGCTCTATCATTTTAGTAACCCATGATCGTGAACTATTGGACCAGATTGTTGACAGGCTTATAGTATTAAAGGGAAACGCAGCCGAACTAATCTGGGGAAATTATTCACATTATTTGTGGAAAGAAAAAAATGATATTGAAAATAAAGAAGTGATTGAAAAACCAAAACAACAGAAGATAGAAATAAACTCGTATGAACAAGCAAAACAAATTAAAAGAGAACAAAGGAAAAAAGAACGGCAGATTGAAGAGATAGAAAAACAAATTGGAATTATTGAAATTGAAATAGAACAACTGGAACTATGTTTCTCAAATATTGACCCGAAAAACTTTCAGGAAATTCAATTGCTTTCTTATGAATTAAAAAATAAAAAAAATAAACTTATGTTACTTTACTCTCAGTGGGAAATATTGGTAGAATAATATAAATTGTTTTAGTCAAATAAAAACTTGACATTCTTGTAGTATTTTGATAAAAATATTAGTATTATTATTAAAACATATAGGAGCCGAAATAAATGAAACATGTGCGTTTATTAACCAAGAAACCATCAAAGATGCAGGTTACTGGTGTTATGAGTAATTTCCAGGCATGGAAAGATTTCTTAGTGAACCTTACAGACCAATTGGTGGAATTTGTATTTATTAAAACCTCTTAATAAAATAAGGATTAGAGAAATGAAAAAGGGTAAACACATCATACGAATAACTGTTACTCCTTCCTTAGCGCAAATCAGTAATTTTCAAATTAAACTTCAAGCTACTACTGATATTATTGACAGGTTGCTTCTTGTTCCTCGTCAGGCGCCATGGAAAGCCACTGGACCCACAGGAGGAACCACAGGGACGACTACTGAAGGAGAGGTCACTACTGAGGGAGAGACCGGATACATGGGTTATCTTTGATTTCTAAATTCTACTCTGGGTTACTTTCTTTAGAGCAATACGCAACTCATCGCAATCCTGAAATCTATTTTCAGGCTTTTTTGCAAGCAGTTTCATGATTAAATCACCCAGAGCGAGGGGACATTTGGGGTTCACTGTGGTAGGATGTTCAGGCATTAAATTTAAGTGGCAATAATACAATTGCTGAAGATTATCTACTGGGAAAGGTAATTTTTCAGTAAATAAGATATACATTGTTACACCTAACGAATATAAATCTGATTTGGGTGTCACTTTCTCTCCTTTAATTACTTCTGGTGCGACAAACATAGGTGTAATCTGTTGACTGATATTTCTATCCAACAGTTCCAGAATAAAATTATTTCCAAATAACGAGTAGTCTGCAATCTTTACTACACCTCTACGCGTAAAAAGGACATTTGCAGGTTTAAAATCATGATGGATAAATCCGTTATCATGTAAAAACTGCAAACCAACACATATCTGAGTTACGATATTTACTCGTTCCTGTAAATTCCACGGTCGGTTAGCAAGATACCACCGCAAATTAGGTCCATCAACTAGCTCCATAAGCATACATCGGCCTTCATCACCATCAATGAAGTCATATACCTGGACAAGATTTGGGTGTTTCAACTTTTTGAATTTTTTAACATTCTGGACAAGGTCTAACAGATGAAGTCTATTCCTGAAAAAATTTTCTCTAAATAGTTTTACTGCGATGGCTTCCCCTTTTTTTGTATCTATACCTTGATATACAATACCTGTTCCTCCCTGCCCTAAAACTTTGACAAGTCGTATATGATATAAAGTGGAACGGTCTGGAACATAGGAAGAATCTGACATGCTTCTCAATCCTTCTGCTTTATTCTTCCTTTTTGTTATCTTCTTTTAGTTTCAACTCAATGGCTGGGGCATCTCCCCACATACTATCAAGGTCGTAATAATCGCGTGCTTTTTGTCTAAAGATATGGAAGACTACTGAGCCATAATCCATTACCATCCAATTATCCTGGAAACTTCCTTCAGTAGACAATGGAACAATTCCTTTTGTTTTCAATTCTTCGTAAACCGCGTCAAATACAGCTTTCTGCTGAGGTTTGCTCATTACAGTGCAAAGGATAAAACTATCTGCAATAAGGGTTAGCCCTTCTAGATTATACGCCTTAATGTCCTTTGCTTTCTTCTCAGAAGCAATTTTAGCAATTGCCCGTGCAATAGTAAGAGATGAACGGCGTATTCTTTTAACACTGGATACCGTTGATGTTTTTTTTCGCAATCTTTCAATACTCCTTATTTATCAAGTTCTTCTTTCAATATATCATTCACCACTTTAGGATTGGCTTTCCCTTGTGTATGTTGCATAATTTGACCCACAAAAAAACCAAATAGTTTACTTTTTCCACTGTGATATTGTTCCACCTGTGAAGGATTTTTTTTAATTACTTCCCTAACCACTTTTCGTATTGCATCAATATCTGTAATCTGTATTAGACCTTCTTCTTTAATAATTGTTTCAGGAGGTTTTCCTGTCTTGAAAACTTTTCGCAATACTTCCTTGGCTATCTTACCACTAATCACTTCATCACGCACTAAATTTATTATTTGTGCGATATGTTCTGGCTTCACGGGAGAATTTTCTATAGTTGTGTTTTCATAAGTAAGCACTGATTGTAATTCGACTTGAATCCAGTTGGCTGCTTGCTTGGGTTCTACAACTAATTTAACGGTTTCCTCATAGTAATTCGCCATTGCTTTTGTAGAAGTCAATACGGACGCATCATATAAAGAGAGCCCATACTCTTCCTGAAATCGTTTTCGTCGCATTTGAGGCAGTTCGGGCATATCTTTCTGAATACGGCTTACCCACTCTTTAGAAACAGCAAGAGGCACAAGGTCTGGCTCTGGGAAATAGCGATAATCATGTGCTGACTCTTTACTTCGTTGTGAAAAAGTTATACCTCTGTCCGGGTCCCAACCTCGCGTTTCCTGAATAATTTTCCCCCCAGATTTAATAACATTGATTTGTCTATCTACTTCATATTCAATAGCCTTAACCACTCCACTGAAAGAAGCCACATTTTTTATCTCTGTTTTTACTCCTAATTGTTCAGAACCTTTCTCGCGAACACTTACATTGGCTTCTGCCCTTAATGAACCTTCCTCCATATTACAATCGCTCACTCCAAGATACTGAATGAGCAATTTTAATTCGGTTAAAAAGACGAACACTTCCTCTGAAGACCTTAAATCAGGGTAGGTTACAATCTCCAGCAAAGGGACTCCACCCCGATTAAAATCAACGCCACTATATCCACCTCCCAAATCGTGAGTATTTCGAGCCGTATCTTCTTCAAGATGTGCCCTTAATATATGCACCTTTTTGATTTTTCCGTTTACCTCAATATCTATATATCCCTCACGACACAAAGGTAAGTCATATTGGCTAATTTGATAATTTTTGGATAAGTCAGGGTAGAAATAATTTTTCCTATCCATCTTTGACCATTCGGCAATAGAACAATTCAATGCAAGACCGACCGCAATGGCTTTATCTACAAACTCTTTATTTAATACAGGTAAGACACCGGGCATACCCAGACAAACAGGGCATACCTGCGTATTGGGTTGAGCATTAAAATTTGTGCTGCAAGTGCAAAATGCTTTTGAGTGTGTATTAATTTCTATATGAACTTCCATTCCTATTACTGGTTCGTATTCCATAATTTTATCTTATACCTCTTACTTCAAAGGAGGAGAACCTAACTTCTGTTCTCTATTCATTTCGTAAAGATGTGCTACTGACAATAAATATTCCTCGTCAAAATGTTTTCCAATAAACTGCAAGCCCACAGGCAAACTGTTTTGACTTAATCCACATGGAACGGATATTGCCGGCAAAGCAGCTAGATTTACTGATATAGTGTATATATCACTAAGATACATTTCCAACGGATTTTGTGTTTTTTCACCAAAACGAAATGCGGGTGTCGGTGATGTAGGTCCTATAATAACATCACATTTTTGAAAAGCATTCTCAAAATCTTGCGTAATAAGTTTACGGACCTTCTGTGCCTTTAAATAATATGCATCGTAATAACCACTGGACAGGACATAAGTCCCCAGTAGTATTCTCCGTTGAACTTCTGGTCCGAAACCCTCGCTACGAGTCCGTTTATACATTTCGATGATATTGTTTGAATCTGGATGACGAAAACCATAACGGACACCATCAAACCGAGCCAGATTTGCACTTGCCTCTGCTGTGCAAATGATGTAATAGGTTGCAATTGCAAACTCTGTATGCGGTAGAGAAACCTCTACAAGTTCTGCCCCTTGTTTTTCAAGTGTCTGGATTGCAGTCATCACTTGTTCTTTGACTTCCTTATTCAAATCTTCTGTGAAATATTCTTTAGGCAACCCGATTCTAATTGGAGAGGGTTTCTTGCCTTTCCTTATTTTCTCTGCATAATCAACCTGAGGTAAATCAACCGAAGTAGTATCGCGTGAGTCTTTCCCTGCTATAACCGAAAGGGTCAGAGCACTATCCATGACATTTTTGCTCAATGGTCCAATCTGGTCTAATGATGAGGCAAATGCGACTAGCCCATAGCGAGACACCTTACCATAAGTAGGTTTTAATCCAACACAACCACAAAAAGAAGCAGGTTGACGGATTGAGCCACCAGTATCACTTCCTAATGATATTACACACTCTTCGGCAGATACAGATGCGGCTGACCCTCCACTGGAACCGCCAGGAACACATTTGAGGTTCCACGGATTTCGAGTCAACTTTATTGAACTGTTCTCAGTAGATGAGCCCATTGCAAATTCATCCATATTAACCTTACCGATAAAGATAGCATCTGCTTGGCGTAATTTTTCTACCACAGTAGCATCATAAGGACTCTGATAACCTGCAAGAATTTTTGAGGCACAGGTAGTAAAACCTTCTTGGGTGCAAATTACTTCCTTGATGGAAACCGGCACACCTACAAGTGCTCCTACTGAAGAATTGTCCTTGACTATTTTCTTCTCCAGAGACTTTGCCTGCTGAATTGCGTAATCACTCCAGACCTGAGTAAAGGCATTAACCTTGCTCTCTACTTCGTTGATATGTTCTAAAAAACTTTGAACGACCTCAACTGGAGAAACTTCCTTATTCTTTACTAATACACTAATTTCAGAAGCATCTCTTCGCCACCATTGTTCAGTCATTTCTCAATCCACCTCCAAAATCTTCGGCACTAAAAAATACTTTCCATCATGTAGCGGTGCACCTTGTAGAGCCTCTTCCTGTGTAAGAGATGGCTTTACTTTATCCTCCCTTAAAACATTTTTCATAGGAACGGCATGCATCATTGGTTCTACATTTTCAGTGGAAAGTTCATTTAATTTTTCAACATATCCAATAATTTCAGATAAGTCCGAAGCCAATTTCTCTGCTTGTTCATCATCAATATATAAATAAGCCAAATCTGCAATATGATGTATATCCTCGCGACTAATCTTACCTTTACTCATACTACTTCCTCTTGTATATTCTATAAGCTGTTTTCCTAATAGGATACCATACCTGATACCTCCTATTCTATAAGTTGCATGGGTCTAATACTTATTTGACACTTTGTCTTTTTGTAAATAAGTGAATTAAGGAAAGGTAAATAATTAATTAAAATAGGTTAAAATAGAAGTCAAAATATTTATAATAGTTGCCATACCTTTATTTGCAGGGGCGGGTTAGCATTCACCATATCTCTAAAATCGGACATGACCATTCATGTGTAGGACATTTGAACCGCCGGAAGTATGATTATAATCTGCTGGTTTGGTTTACAACTGGTCAAACATAATCCAGAGACTACTTTGAGATTGTTCTGACGACTGGCGCGTCTCGCGGCTTCACCTGCCCTTGTAAGTGCTTGCAATAATATTGCTGCGAGGATACCAATAATATCAATGACAACGAGGAGTCGTAAAAGTGTAAAGCCTTTCTCTTTAACAGTATTACTCCCTTCGTTTATAACTATTGATTAAATTATTTACATTCCCCCAGTCATAGAACAAATCATATATTCTATGATAATCCAATTATATGCAAGTATCTAAATTATATTATATTATATTCTCTAAAAATTAAATCTTTATAAAAAACTTTTAGCGGATAGTAGGGACAAGTTATGGGAACAATAATTATATTCTAACTAATTTTCTGATGGGGAAAGAAAAATTTTCCGTTCTATTACTTTTTGTATGATTATGTTATTTTTAAATTGTGGATTATTTGAAATAGAATCAACAATGTAAACAATAGGTCCATCATACAAGAAACGAATTTTAACTCTATTTTTTGTATCGGAAACCAGTTCTGTTTTGCAACCATAAGTAATTGTTTCTAAGAAATTAATTACATCCTGAATGAGTTTTTTATTTTCAAATTCTTCAAAATACAGATAAATATCACTTGAATTACCTTCCTTTTTTAATGTCCCCAGGAATGAACAGGTGATAATTTTCTGGATAGATTTAAGGGCACAGTCTTCGGCAGATTGAGTTTGTCCCTCTTTATAGTCCTTGCTTTGAACGGCTGAGGTAGTCGTGAAAGCGTCTATCAATTTTCCATCTTCTACACGAAAGATTTCCAATGTCAAAAGGCAACGAATCTTGCCCATCTGGTTATCGGAAAATTCTCCTATTGTTTCATATTGGTTCACGCCCAATATAAATATATCTGTGTCTTGTGCCATCGCGAGTTTTTTCTTACCATCTAAGCCTTGTGAAATCAAGTTTAATATATTTTCATCACTTGTATCATTCTTTCTTAATTTAATTCCCTGAACAGTGAATTTAAGATTGTTCAATTTTTGTTTTATAACTTCATAAGAGTTAATTGCTACAAGTTCGTTTTTATTTTTTGTTTCTTTGTTATTCAGGTTTATCATTAGAATAGAAATTGTGGGTAGTTCTGATACATAAGGTATTAATATAGTGGTTGCATCTCTGTTAATAGATTCGTCGTCAATTTCAACATCCAGTTCTACAATGGATTTGTCATTTGTAGTATTTTCATTCAGCACCTTTGACGATTTTACATATAGACTTGATTTGTTGAGAAGGGGGTTTAAATATTTTAAATATTTATCAGGCAAAATGGAGAGGAGATATTGTTCTATGGCGTTTCGATAAGCCTCACCTAAAGCCATTTGTTGGACAAGGTAAGATGGACCCTCTGCATAGCCTTCTGCACGGATACGAATTGCCTCTACACTTTCATCTCCAAACACAATAAATGGAAATGAGAGGAGTGTAATAAAAAATAATGATTTAATGAGAGAAAAAAATGTATCACCGCCTTTGTGCAGAAATATCATTCGCGGCCTCGAGTTATTATGAGTAATCGAATTAACTGTAATATTGCTGCTGTGGCAGCCGCTACGTATGTTAGAGCCGCTGCACTCAATACAGCACGAACCCCTTTAAGTTCATCCTGTTCCATTAAACTTCCATCAGCAAGTATTTTAATTGCTCTTCTACTTGCATTGAATTCTACTGGTAAAGTAATTACAGTAAATAGAACTGCGAGAGAAAACATATAAATTCCTACATTGATAAGCCAGTTAGCATAAACTCCTACTGAGGATAGAATAAAACCGAGTATAATCAACGGAAAGGCAAGATTTGAACCAAGTGCACAGGCAGGATAAATAAAATTTCTAACCTGCATAGGAGCATAGCTGTGTGCATGTTGAATAACATGCCCTAATTCGTGCGCAGCAATTCCAACGGAGGCTATGCTGTGCCCATAATATACTTGCTGTGATAATCTAACCTTTTTCGCCTTTGGGTCATAATGGTCTGTTAATTCGCCCTCTGTAATTTCAACATCTACATCGTTAATATTTTCTCTTTCTAGAATCCATTGAGCAACTTGTAAACCTGTTATTCCTCTTTTTGTGGGGACAGTCGCATATTTACTATAGGCATACTTGACCCTCATCTGCGCCCAGATAGCAAATATTACTGCGGGAATAATTAATAAATCAGCAGGATGAAAAAAATAAATTGGCATAAAATCTCCTCCATAATTTTCTATTTTGTTGTCATTTTCATATAAATAGATACGATTGGGAAAAGTAAAAAGTTGATATGTGGTTCACTTTACTTTTTTATTTGTTGCTGAGTAAAATTATTTGGATTGGGAGTTGTTATTGGTTGCTGTGGAGTTGCTCGTTTTTCAATTTTTTGCATGGAGCAATTACCGTTAAAGATAGCCCCTTCCTGCATGCTAAACCATTTCATTGCTGTAATATCTCCATTTAATCTTGCAGTCGGTTGAAGTTTAATTCCGACCTCCGCATGAATAGTTCCATTGATTCTTCCTGATATTATTATCCTTTGTCCGGAGATTAACTCAGATTGCACTTTGCTATTAGGTCCAAATTCTATATCATTTGTGGATTCAATTTTGCCTTCCACAGTTCCATCAATTGAAGTAGATAGTGCTTTTATGCTGCCTTTCACTTCTGCTGTTTTACCTAAAATTAAATTGCCTTTAATCTGGATATTCCCATTAATTTTTCCATAAATTTCCGCATCACATTCGCCTCTTACAGAGCCTTCAATATAAACATTTTCAGGTATAATCATAACCTTTAGTCCTGTCCTTTGTGGTTTAGGTATATTTACAAGTCCAGTTTCTTTCTCAGGTTGAGCCTGCTTTATTGGTTCGGTAGTTGCAACAGGTTTTGCTTCTTCTTTATTTACACCTGTTTCCTGCTTTTTCATTTCATCTTGTGGAGCACGGTTTGCTTGTAAAACCTCGTTCCACTGACGAAATCTTAATTTTCCAAATAAACTTTTTGTTTCTTTTTTATCCTCGTCTTTACCCATAAGAAAAATCCTTTATAGACGAGTTTTGTTTTTATAGTTTAATTTTAGTAATTAATTATAACAAATTATAAACATTTTATCATCTTTTAGTATTCATGATATAATTTTTTACCTTAATAAATTCTTTGGGTCAAGTTTATGAATTGTGAAACAAATAAAAAATCTTCTTTCCCGAGTTGGATACGATTTAGAATCCCTGAATCAGATGAACTCTCAAATGTTCACCTTTTTCTCGACAATATGGGGATATCTACTGTTTGTAGAAGTGCCCTATGCCCTAACCGTCTGGAGTGTTGGTCACATAAAACAGCGACTTTTTTATTACTCGGAGAAGTGTGTTCGAGGAAATGTGCTTTTTGCGCTATCAAGAAGGGAATTCCAACGCCGATTGACTTACAAGAAAAGGACAAGATTATAAAAGCGGTTGAGGTTATGGAACTTCAATATATTGTTTTAACAATGGTTACAAGAGATGATTTGCCTGATGGCGGTGCAGGACATATTGCTGAGATTGTTTTAGAATTGAAACATAAATTTCCTGAAAGAAAAGTAGAGGTTCTTGTATCTGACCTTCAGGGAAATATTATATCTATAAAGACTATCATCAACTCTAAACCAGATGTTTTTTCCCATAATATTGAAACTGTTCAACGGCTATGTCCTAAAATAAGGGATTCTAAATATTCATACAGCCTTTCATTAGAAGTATTAGGAAAGGCAAAGGAGTTATCTTCTAAAATAAAAACAAAATCTGGTTTTATGTTGGGTTTAGGAGAAACAAATGATGAGGTATTGCAGACATTAAAAGACCTCAATAATATTGGATGTTCCATTGTAACCATAGGGCAATATTTGCAACCCACAAAGAAACAAGTTCCTGTCGTTAGATTTGTAACTCCTGATGAATTTAATTTTTATACACACTGGGCAGAAGAAAATTTATCATTAAAAGTTATTGCAGGTCCAGAGGTGAGAAGTTCGTATCATGCCGATTTTTGGTGTAAGGAGAATGAGGTATAATCTATGGAGTATTTTGTTCGTATCCCGGATGAAGCAAAGCCAGACGAAGCAGATGTAAAGATTCAAGTTTCTCAATGGCTATATAAGTTAAATGATATGGTTCAAAAAGGAACTGATTTAGTTGAGATTTGCACAGATAAAGCGGTCTATGTGGTCTCAGTTCCGGTATCAGGGGTATTGAGTAAAATTTTTATAGAAGACGGACAGTATTTTAGTCCTGATGATTCTATATGTATAATAGATACTACAACTGATTGAGTGTCAGTGCTTATTGCTAAATAATGTTATTTAATTTCTTAATAAATGGTAAATAAGGGACTTATTTATGAAGTTAAAAGTAGGCGTTATTGGTGCTGGAACAGTTGGAGGTGGAATTATTAATCTTTTACTTAACCATACTGAACATATAAAAAATCAGACTGGTGTAGAGATTGAACTGAAACATATAGTTGAAATAAAGCCTGACCTATTGAAGCCTTTTGAATTAAATTTAAACAATGTTATGGTATCATCGGATATTGAGTCGTTACTTAATAATCCTGAGATTGATGTTGTGTGTGAACTCATAGGAGGCATAGAGCCTGCAAAAACTTTCATTATTAAATCGTTAAAAGCAGGCAAACATGTTGTAACTGCAAATAAGATGTTGCTCTCTAAACATGGCGAAGAATTATGTAAAGTTGCACAACAGGCAGGTAAGGAATTGAGATATGAGGCAGCGGTAGGTGGTGTAATTCCAATTATTAAGGTGTTGAAAGAAGTTTTATCCTCTACACATGTTGAAACAATTTATGGAATTGTTAATGGAACATGTAATTATATTTTAAGTCGTATGACCTATGAAGGACTTGATTTTGATACGGTATTAAAAGAGGCACAGGCAAATGGCTATGCAGAAACACCACCTGACCTCGATATAAAAGGACTTGATACCGCTCATAAATGCCAAATTCTTACTAGTCTTTGTTTTGGTACTCCTGTTCTTCTTGAAGATATTTATGTTGAAGGTATTACAGAAATTACACATTCGGATGTAGTTTATGCCAATGAAATGGGGTATGTGATTAAATTACTTGCCATTGCTCGAAAAGTAGATGGTGAAATTGAGGCTCGTGTGCATCCAACCTTTGTGCCACAAAACCATTTGCTGGCTTCTGTGCGAAATGAATACAACGCTATTTATGTCGAAAGCGATATGGCAGGTCCTACTTTATATTATGGGAAAGGTGCAGGTAGATTTCCAACGGCAACGGCTGTAATCAGTGATTTGTTAGACCTTGCAAAACGAAAGGAATCTATTGTTCTGCCTCCATTTATTTATTATCATGAATTAAATATTCGTGATATTGGCTTACTTCAGAGTAGATATTACTTACGATTTACAACAAAAGATTATCCGGGGGTATTAGGCCAAATCTGCACCGTTTTAGGAAAACATCATGTTAGCATTTCTTCATGTCATCAAAAGGAAACACTACAATATTATGAATCCTTTCCTGTTCATGTAATAATAATAACGCATGAATCATTAGAGTCAAGTATTCAATCTGCTGTGGCAGAAATAAACCAATTGGAATGTATTGTTGAACCAACACATATAATAAGAATGTTGTCATAATTTATACGGAGTATTTATATGCAGAATATAGGGATAATCGAGCGTTATCGTGAATTTTTACCCATTGGATTTAATACTACAATCATAACTTTGAACGAAGGAGGAACACCATTAATACAAGCACCGGTATTAAGTTCCGCAATTCATCCACAGATAAGCGTATGGCTAAAATACGAAGGATTAAATCCGACAGGTTCATTCAAAGACCGTGGGATGACCGTAGCCGTTACAAAAGCAAAGGAAGAAGGCTATAAGGTAATTATGTGTGCATCCACCGGTAATACCTCTGCTTCCGCAGCGGCATACGCAGCACGGGCAGGTATCCAATGTGTTGTATTAATTCCTGAAGGTAAAATTGCTCTGGGAAAATTATCACAAGCCATGATACACGGTGCAAAGGTCATTCAAATTAAGGGGAATTTTGATGAGGCTCTACGATTAGTTAGAAAAATTTGCAATGAACATCCTATTGCCCTGGTGAATTCTGTAAACCCATACCGTATTGAGGGACAAAAAACAGGTGCATTTGAAATCGTTGATTCGTTTAATGGTGTTGCACCGGATTTTCAAGCCATGCCAGTAGGAAATGCGGGAAATATAACTGCTTATTGGAAGGGATATAAAGAATATCATCAAGCAGGACGGTCAAAAAATATGCCGAAAATGTTAGGTTTTCAGGCAGCAGGTGCTGCACCCATCGTATTAGGGCATCCTGTAGAAAATCCGCAGACATTTGCCACTGCGATTCGTATCGGGAATCCTGCAAGTTGGAAAGGTGCTGAGAATGCTAGAGATGAATCTGGAGGGGTTATTGGTATGGTAACTGACCATGAAATTCGTGAGGCATATAAATTGCTTGCACGCACAGAAGGGGTATTTGTAGAACCTGCAAGTGCCGCAAGTATTGCAGGAATAATTAAACTATCTGAAAATGGTTACTTTGACAACCAAACACCTTTTACTGGTGACAAATTACAAGTGGTATGCATATTAACTGGGCATGGACTCAAAGACCCGGATAATGCTATTGCCGTAGCAGAGAAACCCATCACGGTAGAGGCAGAAGAAACAGAGATTTTAAATTGCTTAAACCTTTCAGAAAAAGTGCTCCCTATTCCATAAAAAGTGAAATTGTCTTTTATAATGTATTAAACTCGAGGGCTAATGTAATAATTTTTTTGGGCTTGACAGATATTTTTATTTCCTGGGTGTTTGAGGATAGTTTTTCGATAGGTTCTTCATTTAAATTAGTTAGCCATATTTCCTTTGCGATAAAACCAAATTTCAAAGTGCTCAATACTTCATTTTCAGACGGATTGTAGAACCTGATAATTAAAACATTACCTTTGTCTTCTGCTATTTTCAATGATGTAATTTGCAGAGGTTCTCCTTCAATTTCTATAAAACTTTTGGAAATGGGTAAATTACCACCTTTCACAGGTCCCGCTTGAACAGGTTCGACATTTACATTGAATTCTTCTGCCTCTTGAATCGCTCCCTTTTCCCATGTTCCTGAATGAGGATAAATGGCATAAGAAAATTCATGTTGACCGAGGCATTGTGAAAGTTCCATCTCTGGATAAACATCCCACCTGCCAAAAATAGGTGCGTTTCTAAAAGTGAAGGCACGAAATAGTGTAATTGCCAGCGGGCGAGCAGGTTCATCCATCACTTCATATTCCCGTAGACCGCAATTGTTTAATATGGCTATCCCAATGTTATCATCGGACACATCTACGAACCTTTGCATAGGATGCTGTGGATTAGGTTTGCCATAATAAGGGCTATTAGGCTCAATATGTATTGGTCTTTTCACAACATCAAAGGCAACTTCTGCAAAACTATGAGTTGCTTTCTCTATTCCAGTAGGAAAGATAACCCGTAAGCGATGGTTCCTTGCATTGTTCATCAATTTTGTTTTTACTTCTAAACGCTGACTGCCCTTTTTCAATGTAAAATAACTTGAAATGTTCAAAGGGACTTTCTCTGCTCTTCTTCGAGTGTGATTTTTCTCTGCTTCTCTATCTAATTCTGTAATATCCCTTTCTAATCCTATAGGAATCATCAGTGTATAATCAACACGGACACGAGCCAATAAGGGACTGTTTTCTTCTACTATCAGATTAGCAGGAACGCCGTAAGAATAGATAGTTTCATTCTCATCAGGTTCAATATGTATCCAGGAATGTCCTGTTTCGCCAGTGTCCTCAAAATAGTGGAGGTTATGGAAATTTTGTCCTGTTTCTTTGTGTATGAGGTCAAATGTTCCATCGGGATTAAAGGATATTTTAAGAAATTCATTTTCTAATATAAATGGGGTCTTATAAATATTTTCTCCAGTTAGAGCAGGCAAATTGTTAGTAGATTTGATATAGAATGTCTTATAACCAAAGGCAGGAATGTTATCTACCTTTATATTGGTTAAGTATCTTTTTGACCTTAATTCGATAGATATGTCTTGTAAATTCCTTCCAAGAGTGCCTGCATCAAATTGTTGACTGATTTTCATTTCACAGGGGATATTTGTATCGGGGTCAATAATTTGAAAATCCTCATAGCCCATACCTTCTGGTAAATCTATATAAACAGATACAACATTGCTTCTCTTAAACGGGCTTGGATTGAACACAACAAAGACGCTTTCTTTGGGAGATATATCTGAGAGGTTGATGTTTGCGTAGATATGCTGTAGAGCACGACGCATCAGTCCTTCACTTATGATTGAAATCTGCTCTGCTCGTGAAATGGCATCCTTTTCCATCTGGTCTATGCCACCACCAGTAATAGTATCGTGTGGATGATTTTGCAATAATAGTTTCCATGCTCTATTTAATGCTTGCCTGAAATATTCCTTTCCTAAAATGTTTGACAAAGCACACCAGGGTTCTGCTCCTCTCTGTAATAACATCTCTGCTTGATGGTTTGCTTTCTTTACGCGGACGCGTGCACTAATAACATCTCCCATCAGGTGTGTCCATTTGCCTGTTGCACCGGGGTCACGACTTTCGCCATGAATTACAGTAGGATTTTTTACAAGTGGTTTAATCGCATTCATAAATTCTTCTAAATTTGACATGCGAATCTCATGTTCAGGCAAAAGTTCCTGACATAATTTAACAATTTCTGCTTCTTTTTCATCAGGAGCAGAACTATCAAAACCTTCCATACAACAGATATGAGGTATAGTAAAATGCTGGGATTCATCATGGACTAATTTTTCAAGTTGTTTTCGTATCGGTTCAATATTCCACATCTTATTGGAGGGGTCCGTAATGTAGTAATGGGCACGAGGTCTTGCAGAGGAAGCGAGACGGAAAGGACCTGCACCTCTGTCCCAATTATAAAAAGCGTATACATCGTCAGAGCCATACCTCAATACTCTATAGACATAGATGTAATAACTAAAACGGCTCAAACAACCAAATCGCATTCCCAACAATTTTGAGCCATCGGGACCTTCAAAGATAAACTCACTTTTTGGGGTATTAATGCCACGGTAAAATATAATTGTGTCAATCCCAAAGCCATTATAAATTTGTGGCATTTGTGAGGTTTGTCCGTAACTAAATGGAGTATAACCTACCTTTGAAACTTTGCCAAACGATTGTGCAACACGATGACCTACCAATAAATTGCGAACTAAGGATTCACCATTTACAATAAACTCTTCTGGCAAAGAATACCAGGGTCCAATAATTAACTTTCCAGCCTTAACAAGGTTTTCAATATCTTTTCGCTTCTCTGGTCTTAATTCAAGATAATCTTCAAGGCATACTGTTTGTGAATCCAGTGTGAACGAATGGAAATCTGGCTCTTTGTTAAGTATGTCAATTAATTGGTCCATAAATTCAACCAATAGAAGACGAGTCTCCTCAAAAGGATAGACCCATTCACGGTCCCAGTGGGTATTTGCTACAACATGGATTATCTTTTTATCTTTACTCATACTAATTTAAACCTCTATAAAAAATTAGGTTTATTTTTTAAGATAACTAGAGTGAGTGTAATAACAGGTTATTATAAGTTTTTATTTTTGTTCGACTGGATTTGGATTGCTTGTGTTTTCTGTATTGGTATTGCTATTAACTTGCGGCGCAGTCTCTAAACTCTGGGTAGTTGCTTTGACTTCTTCATTTGTTGTTTCTGCTTCTTGCGATTTGGTTTCACCTTCTTGTTCAGAAGTTTGTGCTTCTTCCTTTTTCTCTTCAGGGAATAATTCTGGATGTTCACTCTTTATCTTTTCAAGGGCATTTTTTGCCTTGTTTGCGATAGATGAATCTGGAAACTCTTCTTGCTGTTTTTTATATGCTTCAATTGCACCTTGCAAATCGTTTTTGGCTTCTAACACTCTGCCAATATTAAAGGACTGTCTTTTGGCTATAAAAGAGTTGCTCCATTTTTCTTTAATTTCTTTATAAATATTGATAGCAGAATCATAATTTTTACGAAGTTCTTCTAAATAACCTAATCCTTCACGGGCATTTGGGACCCATTCGGATTGTGGGTATTTTTCGCATAGTTTTTTCCATACTGTTTCGGCTTCATCTATTTTTCCTAATGCAAAAGAGGTTTCAGCATAGACATATAAGATTTCGGAGGTTAATGGCGACTCTACATCCATTAGAGGTTTTAAGGCGTCCAATTTTTCCTGCAAATCTTCTTTTAGAATTGCGTTAGCATAACGGGTCATTACATCTTTTGTCTTTGAACCTCTATAAGAGCCGTAAGAAAGTCCTACAATCACGCATAAAAGTATAAATGCCACTGAAAGGATGTATAAATACCTATTTTCTTTAATATGGTCCCACCATAGAAGTATTTGTTTTTTAGCAGCCTCATTCCTTTTGGGCATAAGGTCTTTTACTTCAGTCTTTCTTTTCTTCTGTCTACGAATTGGCATAGATAAAAATTCCCTTTATTTTTTGTTAATTGTCAAGTTAAGAATTATAATGATTAATGAACGAAAAGAACAAAATTACAATAGCGGACCCCAGGATATAATTTTCCAGCCATCAGTTTCTTTTTGCAGTGTAATAACAACTCTCCCTTGAAGATTTACCGGAATACCCTTAACGGGGTCATAAGGTTCGGCAATTGTTCCAAAGGTATCTAGAACTGATGCTTTATTGCCTTCTATTTTTACTTCTGGAATCGTTCTTGTAATCCTAATAACTCGATAGTCTCTCGCAATACTTTGTAAATACTCCCTTATATCATTGTATTTACGGTTTTGTTCATCTCGATATTCCATCGAAACATAATTCATCACTTTCTTAATCTGTTTTCGCTCCACCATCTTTTCTACAGAATCAAGGAGTGTAATAATTTTTCCTTCTTCAGTAGAAGTCTTCTTTTCAAAAAGCGGAATGTCTATTTTTTGTACTGTCTTACAAGAAAATAGAAATTGAGACATTTGAATTAACAAAACACAAATAAAAAAATTTATTATTAATTTTTTCAAATTTATTTGATTATCAGATTTCATTTTACATAATTTATTCGGGAGGAGTTAAGGTTAAAATCAATCGTTTGGGTTTGCCAAGTCCCTGTGGTTGAATATTAACCTGTAATTTTTTTCCTTCTTTAGAATAATTTAACTGCATGCCATCACCCTGAATTACATTATCTAATTTCCAACCTTGTTTAGGGCATTCTTTTACATAAAATTGGGTAATATCATTTACATCGGCACGAATAGAATAAACCATTCTCCCTACCTGCAATGAACCCGATTCGTAAACATAAGAACGGTCAAAATCTTCCTTCACTTTATCAGGTAAAGGGACATCTTTAAATCTTTGTGGACCGGGGACAAGAGTAGTTCCTGTTTCTGTAACTCCATTTGTAGATGCTGATTTTGTTTCGTCCAGTAATTCTACAGGTGGCTGTTCCTTTTTTTTATCCCATGGCATAGAACCGCAACCTATAGATAGCAATAAGGGAGAAAGAACCATTATACTAATGGCTACACAAAAAAATTTTTTTGTCCTACTCATTATATAACCTCCTAATTTTTAGATTTAGATGGGTTTTATTAAAGCATATAAAAGAAGAGGGGAAATAATCAAATAATTATGTTCCGTTTACATTAATTGTTGGCGGTCCTTCATTTCCGGCTGTTCTTTCATAATAGCCTTTTCCCTGTCGAATATATTTAGTGAAGCCTTTATCGGCAATGTTTTTATCACTCAGCATTTGTTTTGTCATTCTGTCATTTGCCCAACCTGCAATGTGTGCAGGTTTATAAATACGGATTACTTTTTCACCTGTCTCTGGATGATGTGTTAGAGGAGGCTCATCTGCCTTCTGAAATACCTCAAATATTTCACCTTCACTACCGTCTTTGTGAATTACTTGATAAGTGTATAATGGCATTTATTTACCTCCTTTTGAATCTATAATAATTGTTCAAAGTTTTAAAGGGTGATTTTTTTCAAATTTATCTATCATTTCAGCGTATCTTAATGTGAGACCAATCTGGTCCCATCCGTTTAATAAACGCTCTTTTAGAAACGAATGGATGTCAAATTTAATTATTTCATTATTAGGTTTTGTTATCGTTTGATTTTCTAAATTTACTTCAAGCATATAGTTTTCGGTGGCACGGACTTCCTTAAATAGTTGGTCAATTATTTCATGAGTAAGGGTTACAGGTAATATTCCATTGTTGAAGCAATTGTTGTAAAAGATGTCTGCGTAAGAAACCGCCAGTATACAACAAAAGCCATAATCCTTCAAAGCCCATGGTGCGTGTTCGCGTGATGAACCACAGCCAAAATTATCACGCGTTAATAAGATAGTTGCTCCTTTATAGCGTGAAGCATTCATTTCAAATTTAGGGTTAGGTGTTTTGTCATCACTAATATAACGCCAATCATAAAACAACACATCTCCATAGCCTGTTTTTTGTATCCTTTTCATAAATTGCTTTGGAATAATCTGGTCTGTATCTACATTCCGCGCATCCAAAGGTGCTACAATTCCTTTTAATATATTAAATTTTTCCACATTCTATCTCCTTCTACTTATTAAATTTCCATTTTCTTATATCGGTAAAATGTCCTGTAATTGCACATGCGGCTGCCATTGCAGGACTGACAAGATGAGTCCTTCCACCTTTGCCCTGACGACCTTCAAAATTACGGTTCGAGGTAGAGGCACATCGTTCTCCCGGATTTAATCGGTCATCATTCATAGCAAGGCACATTGAACAACCCGGCTCTCTCCATTCAAAACCCGATTCTATAAAGATTTTATGTAAACCTTCTTGTTCTGCCTGTTTTTTTACAAGCATAGAGCCAGGGACAACAAGTGCTTGTTTTATTCTATTATTAACTTTATAACCCTTCACAACCATTGCCGCTTCGCGCAAATCTTCTAATCTGCCGTTAGTGCATGAGCCAATAAAGATTTTGTCAACCTCTATTGATTCAATTGGCATTCCCTCATTTAAGCCCATATAGTCTAAAGCCTTCTTCACAGCATTTCTACGAGTTGTGTCTGAAATTTCATTTAACACAGGCACTTTCCCAGTGATTGGAGCCACCATCTCAGGCGAAGTTCCCCATGTGACCTGCGGTTCAACTTCTTCAGCATTGATGGTAATAGTTCGGTCATATAAACAGCCCGGCTCGGATGCCCAGGACAACCAGAGTTGAATAAGTTCTTCTTCTTGTATATTTTTGGGAATGTAAGGTCTACCTAATAGATATTTTACTGTCTTTTCGTCGGGTGAAATTAATCCTGCACGAGCACCTGCTTCAATGGTCATATTGCAAAGGGTCATACGCCCTTCTACGGAAAGATTTTTAACAGCATCTCCAGTATATTCAACAACATAACCTGTTCCGCCTCCTGTACCAATTTTCCCAATAATATATAATATTATGTCTTTTGCAGTTATTCCTGGGGTCGGTTTATCTTCAATACGAATTTCCATTGTTTTAGATTTTCTTTGTAATAGTGTTTGTGTAGCAAGGACATGTTCTACTTCGCTAGTCCCAATTCCAAAGGCTAATGCCCCTAATGCACCATGGGTTGATGTATGCGAATCACCACAAACAATTGTCATTCCAGGTTGTGTCAATCCCAATTCAGGACCAATAACATGAACAATTCCATTTTTTGGGTCGTTCATATCAAAATATTGTATTCCAAATTCTTCACAATTCTTTTTTAATGTTTCTATTTGTAATACAGATAATGGGTCTGAAATAGGTTTGTCTCTATTAACCGTTGGGATGTTATGGTCTATGGTTGCAAATGTTAAATCAGGTCTACGCACTTTTCTACCAGAGAGCCGAAGCCCTTCAAAGGCTTGTGGAGAGGTAACCTCATGGACATAGTGCCTATCTATGTATAAAATGGGGTCCTGGTCGTTAGGTTCACAAACTAAATGTGCTGACCAAATCTTTTCATAAATATTTTTTGGCATGATTACTCCTTTCTTTATATATAAATATAATCCTATTAAACTTCGTTTTATTTCTTACAAAAGGGGAATATTATTATATCAGAAAAAACTGTTTGATTGCTTTTGGGGGCAAATTATTGAATATGAGAATTTAGGCTTTTTGACGGTCCCCTTTTCCTTTGCCAGGAATTCTACCTGCCTCTTTTATCATATTTAAAACATTCTGGTGTATGATTTCGGGGTCGTCATCTGCGGATGATTTGCCTGGGTAAAGTTCGTATAGTTTCTTATACTTGGGAGGTGTGATATTTGGCATAATTACATTTGCACCTCGTTGTAGACCCAGAATTCGTCCTTTGCTGGTATTTACAGTTGCAAGTGCAGTGGTAGCAGGGATATTTGTGTCTGGACATACAATTCTTGTTAATGCAAGGACTTTGTAAGTCATTAACTCATTATTAGGAACAAATTTTTCTTTGTCTAATCTGTAATTGTCTAAAAATTCTCTGCCTAATGGTGTATCTGGATGTGGTATGTAGGGTCCTATTCCTATCATATCGAGGTCTAATTCCTTAAAAAGTAAAATGTCCTGAGCAAGGCTTTCATAAGTCTGATATGGAATGCCGACCATTACACCGCCACCTGCTTCATACCCTAATTCTTTTAATGTTCTTAATTGATTAATTCTATATTGAAGCCTTTTCCCATGAGCCGAAGGGTGTATTTTTTGGAAAAGTTTTTCATCAGAAGTTTCAAATCTAAGAAGGTATCGGTCTGCTCCTGCCTCTTTCCATAATTTTAATGTAGCCCCATCTTGTTCCCCGACACTTAAAGTAATTGCCATATCTGCAAATTCTCGAATTTTTTGTATTAATTTCGCTATTCTTTCTGCTGAGAGTACAGGGTCTTCTCCTGACTGTAAAACTATGGTTCTATATCCATTTTTATTGGCAAAAGCAACACACTCTAAAATTTCTTCTTCAGTCATCCGATAACGAACTAAATTTTTATTTTTTATACTAATGCCACAATAGAGGCAATTACGAACACAATAGTTAGAAATTTCGATAAGAGCCCTTAGGTGGACTTCATCCCCTACAAACTGTTTTCGGATAGAGTTTGCTTTTTCCCAGAGATAATTTAAACGATTTTCGTCTGTTTCTTTTAGCCAATATAAGATTTCTTTTTTATCCATTTTTATTGTTATTTGTATATATTTATTGTTTTATACTGCTTTTTGTGCTTTTTGTCTATAAACTTCCAATGCAGCAGGGAAAGGTTCTAATGCTCTATCCAGAATACCTAACGAGTAGGCAATGGTCAAACCGTAGTTGCTAATAGGAACACCCTGTTGTTTACAGTGCATAATACGGTTTAACATGGCTCTACGGTTTATGGTGCATGCTCCACAGTGGATAACTAATTTATATTTGGTTAAATCTGTATAGAAATCATTTCCCTGAACTGTTTCAAATTCTAATTTTCCACCTACATACTGCATTAACCAGCGTGGGATTTTTACCCTTCCAATATCATCGGCAATGGGATGGTGAGAACATGATTCTGCTATGAGGATTTTATCTCCGGGCTTTAAGGTCTCTATTGCGAGTGTCCCTTCCACCTGAGTAAGCAAATCGCCACGGAAACGGGAAAACAGTATAGAGAAACTTGTAACCCAGACATTAGGGGGGGTATCTGCTACTACCTTTAAGAAGGCTTGTGAATCTGTCACGACAATTTTAGGGGGATTTTTCAGTTGCTGCAGCATTGCCCGAAGTTCTCGTTCTTTCACAACCACACACATAGCGTCGTTGTCAAGTAAGTCGCGAATTGTTTGAACTTGAGGCATGATTAACCGTCCTTTGGGTGCTTCTTTATCAATAGGCACTACGAGAACGGCTAACTCACCGGGACCGACTAAATCGCCTAAAATAGTTGGATTATTTATAAAATCGTCAGGCACAGATGAAATGAGTGCATTCCTAAGTTCATTAATGCCCTGTTGTTCTGAGGCTATGGTCTGAACACAAGTAACTTTGTCATTTTTTAAGTGTTGGAGCAGTTCATCTTTGGGCTTTCCCAAATCTGACTTATTAAAAACAATTATTATAGGAATGTTTCGAGATTTAAATTCTTTGTATAAACTTTCTTCAAATTCTGTCCAGATGCCTGCTTCAGTTACTATAATTGTAATATCGGTTCGGTCAAAAATTAGTTGTGTTTTTTTAATTCGCAGTTCGCCCAGAGCGCCAACATCATCAATACCTGCGGTATCAATAAAAAGGACAGGACCCAAGGGAAGCAATTCCATAGGCTTTTCCACCGGGTCCGTAGTAGTTCCGGCGGCTTCAGAAACAATAGAAACATTTTGGTTTGTAATTGCGTTGAGTAGACTGGATTTACCTACATTGCGTCTACCAAACAATCCTATGTGTAGGCGGAAAGATTTTGGTGAACCTCGGTACATAATTTATGTCTTTCATAAAGGGGGTATATGTTATTATGAAGTCCTATCGTTAAAAATTTGTGAGGATATTGAAAAATATTTAAAGCAGTATAAGTATCCCACTCTTATTTGTTATTTTCAATGAATCTGACTATAACCTAATATATTTTTGTTCTACACATAGACATCTCGTTCACCTGCTTTTACACGATTGAGAAGAGGTTCTGCTCGTTTCTTGCGTGCTTCGCTCATTCCATTCAATATCTCCCCTATTTTTGCCCAACCTATTTCCTTTGTTTTGGGTGAGGCATAATCTTCAAGATATTCAGCAAAGGTGTTTAACGCATTTATTTCACAAAAGTTTTTAATTAGTCCGGGTTTGGCAAGGTCCATGAAATCAGCACCGGTTCTACCTAAACGATAGCAAGCAGTGCAAAAGGAGGGGATATAACCTAATTGTGCGATGTCCTGTATCACTTCATCTGGACTGCGATGGTCTCCTAATGAAAATTGGCTCATATCTTCTTCCTCCGCACCGGTATAGCCGCCAGGATTGGTTCGACTACCTGCTGAGATTTGTGAAACACCCAACGCAAAGGTTTCTCTACGCATATCCGGTGTCTCACGGGTGGTCATAATCATACCTGTATATGGGACGGCTAATCTCAAAATTGCAACTACCTTGCAGAAATCAATGTCAGATACAGCATAGGGTGGATGTAAGGATATTTCTGAGCCTACGGCAGGTTCTATTCTCGGGACACTTATTGTGTGGCATCCGACTCCGAATTTTTCTTCAAGGTGTTTAATGTGCTGCATTAGAGCCATAACTTCAAATCGCCAGTCAAATAGTCCAAACAATACGCCCACGCCAACATCATTTATACCTGCCTCCATTGCACGGTCCATTGCGGTTATACGCCAATCATAATCTTTTTTTATACCTCTAATATGCATTTTATTATAGGTTTCACGATGATATGTTTCCTGAAATAATTGATAAGTGCCAATCTTTGCATCTTTTAATCTCTTAAACTCTTCAAGTGTAAGGGGTGCAACATTTACATTAACCCTTCTAATTTCCCCTCTGCCTTTTTTGACGCTATAAATTGTTTTAACACAGTTGATAATATAATCAAATCCTTCCTCCGAAGGATAAGATTCTCCTGCAACAAGCAAGATTCTTTTATGCCCCTCATCAACTATAGCCTCTACTTCTTTACGGACTTCATCTTGATTGAGTGCCTTACGCCGTAATAAGGTATTGCTGCTTCTAAATGCACAGTATATACATTCATTTTTACATAGGTTTGATACATACAAAGGTGCGAATAGAACTAACCTTTTCCCATAGATTTCTTCTTTGACTCTACGGGCGGTTGCAAACACTTCTTTTAACAGGTCTGGGTCACTAACCATAGCAAGAGAAGCAACCTCGGATTCATTCAAGCCTTTTAATTCAAGGGCTTTTGAAAGTATTTCACGGATACGGACAGCGTCTTCTTTTGTGCTGTTTTTCAATGTATCAAAAATCTGTTCTTCGTTAATAAATACTGTGTCAAATTTTGTGCTCATTGTTCTTTACCTCACTTTATAATTTTAAGTTCACTCTGAACTTATAATTTCCTACAGTATTCAACAAATTGTTTTGATAAATTATTGATGTTTATTTTTTTTACTCTTAATGAGATTAAACATTATAATTCAATTTTTAATTTATCTTTATAATAATTAGAACTTTCAATTTTTCAGTTTCAATATCTCTACATGCTTAACAAATTAAGTGCATCATCTATTCCCCCATTACTCTTAAATCCATAATAAATAATTATACACTTTTTATCTAAAAAACTGATGATTCTCTCTTAATTTGCAGATGTAATATTTACCTATCAATCCATTTTTAATATTATTTTACAAAGTTCATGAAAAACAATATCATTAATAACTATTTGAATCTTCCTTAATATTAATTTTTCACTACTTCTCAGTCAAAACACGAACCCAAAAGTTTCTGTATGCAACTGGACCGTGGTCTCCTTGTAGCATAACAGGTCCTTTGGGTGCTTCATCATTGAATAAGGCAGCACGAGTAGGACCGGATACTTCTTCGTTTTCATGGACTACAACGCCATTGTGAATTACACGCACAAATTTTGCATTAGCAATCTTATTTCCTTCCGTATCGAATCTAGGTGCCTTAAAAATTACATCGAAACTTTGCCAGGTTCCTGGTGGACAGGATGCGTTTACCTTTGGAGGTTTGCCTTCATACCCACGCTGGTCTTCTGAAAGTCCTGGCTCTTCATGCCACCGCTGATAGATACCACCACAATCGCTATATTTGGGTTCTGCAATACCCCAACTGTCCAATACCTGTATCTCGTATCGCCCTTGAAAATATACACCAGAGTTTGAACCTTTTGGAACCATAAACTCAATATGTAATTCAATATCACCAAATTCATCCTTTGTTATAAGATGATTCGTCTTTCCATTTTTCCCATTGATAAGCACACCAATACCCGGCAAAGAAGTCAGCCGAGTTTCATCATTAGTGTCAAGAATAGCATCTCCTCCTGTATACCAATCGCCTGTGGGTTCACGGAAACTTTGCAAATCATCAGTGGAAATCCGTATCGGCTGGTATGAAGAGACAGACACTATTAATTTTTTCCAGGCTTCCATAGAACGAGGCAAGTGCTCCTTGACAGGTTCTTGAATACCATAGCCTTGCAAGCCAATAGGTCCCGTATATCCAACCGATTTTAATGTTATTAGCAAAGGTTTTAAGTCAAAATTGCCTTTGTCAAGCGGTTGAATTAGTTTGTCCCAATCATTACCCGGAACTTCTGCACCATTTATTGTTACAACAAACAACTTTGTTTTTACTTTGCGAATAAGCAAATCAAGATTTGTATCCTGTCCATCAGATTTCAAAGAATGACATAGATTAAAAGAAATGCCAACATTTGTTTTACCAGAATCTTGTGCTAACTGGAATGCTTGTTCCGTTTTTTCTAACCAACAACCTGCGTGTGGATACAGTGCAATCTTTACTCCATAAGGGGAGACCTGGTCCGCTAAAGTTCGTATTAATGCTAACGCCTGCTGTGTGGATTCAGGCTCATCAGATTTCAATGTCTGACTATTAATGGTTAGCCAGAGGAAATATTCATTTCCTTTCATCGTTTCCAATACTTCCGTTAAGCCGGGCTGAATTTGAAACCCATCTTTTTCAATACTGCCCCATAGATATATTGCATACAATTTCAAGCCATGAGTTTGTAGTGCAATTTTTAATTCAGGAAGTTGTTCAAAACCTGTCCATGCTATACCTGTAAAACCTAATTCTTTAACAATGGCTGTCTGTGAATCGGGTGTTGCATGTTCCGCATCTTTTGTGGCTGTATCCATTGCAAAGAATTCCTTAAAGAAAGGTGAATCCTCTGCAAAAGAAGTTTTGACGATAAGTAAAACTAATAATAGAACAATTATAGATAATTTTCCTTTCATTTTATTTTCCTTTCTATCTACTTATTTATTTTCGTCTTTACTTGCTGCCCATAAGATTGCATTACTTATCATTTTTCTAAATTGTTCATTTTTGAATGACTGAGGTCCGTGTCCTAATGATGTAAAAAAGACTTCAGTATTTTCATATTTATTAGTCCACGCCAGAAAAGAGGCACTATCGGGATGATTTGTGGTGAGAAGAACATGGACATCTGGATAAATTTGATACTGACTATATACCTCGTCAATCTCTTCAAAATCTTCTATACCCTGCATAATAGGGTGATTTTTATCAACAACATGAACAGGAACTTTTGCATCGTGCTTGTATTTTGACCTCTCATACTTTTTACCATCCCAAACCATATCCTCTGAAAAATACTTAGCACCTATTATTTTTGCGAATTCATCCCATTCTGGAAAAGCAGATACTGCGTGATGCAGGACAATCAGTTTTTTCCCGCCGTGTAGCATATCAAGAAAAGTTTTTTGTTGCTCTTTTGTTATCTTTTGATGAAAGTTGTATAAAACAATCACATCAAACTCTTTATAACGGTCATTATCAAAAAATGCACATTTCCCATTTCCATAATCAAAATAATTAGGTTGAATTTTGTTTATGCTAGCCCACATTTCGTTGAATGGTTCCTTAACATAATCGTGTCCACCTGTAATAATTGCAACATGAATAGTCCCTTCTTGCTTGTTATTTTGAGCCTCCGATGAGATTAAAGGCATAAAAAGTATACTGAGGAATAGTGAAATAGAAATAAGTAATACTAAATTATTTTGTTGGCAAATAAAAAACATTTTTTATCCCTTTCTATACTTTTGTGTTTTTATAGGTAGATTATACAACCAATAAAGTATAATAAAAAATATAACATGTAATTATTTTCCACTAAAAGTTTTGGGGAAGGGTTTGGAGATTGTAATAATCAATACAATATCTCAAAGATATAAAGACTTTTCATAAATTTTTTAATGGTTATGAGTAATACTATGTGTTAAACAATTCAAAAAGTATAGTAAAAATTGTGTACAGGTTCGTGTTGTTATACACTTTTTATTAAAAAGATGATAATAGTTACTAATTTTTTTAGGGGATTATTTAATAAATGGCTATAGAATATTATTTAGTAGTTAAATGTTGTTGTATGATTGATAGAGAATAATTTTAATTTATTTAGATATAGGTTGTTTTTCTTTCTGTACTCTTTTCCATTGATAGGGTGGTTTGGATATTTCTTTTGGATGGACTATGTCATGTCCCATATATTTACTGAGGTCAGCATCCATAGGTGCCTGTTTTGCGTCATTGTAGACCTTTTTCTGTTCGTCCGTCAGTTCTGGGAGTTCTTGTTCTATAACAGAACAGGTAAGAAAGATAAGTAATTCGTTGATTTGTGCTTTTCTCTGGTTTGTTTTAAATATAATATTTAGCACAGGAATATCGCCGAGTATTGGCATTTTTTGACCAGTTGCAGTATCATTTCGTTTTCTTAATCCACCTACAAAGATTGTTTGCCCATTGTTGATATGTAATGTGCTAGTTACTTGTCTCATATCTTCTATAGGGACACCATTAAATTCACCGACCATAGTGCTTTCTTTACCTTTAATATCAGTAATGATATGATTATCGTGTGTAACGCGGGGTGTTACTTCGAGGACGGTACCAATTTGTTTGAATCGTGTATTTGTCAAGGCACCACCTTGGCTGGTTTGAGAAAGGTCAATATATGGGATTTCTTGTGAAATAGTTATTGTTGCAGGTTTATTTTCTATGGTTGCTACAACAGGATTGGAAATAAGGTGTCCATTTTGATTACGGATTTCTGCTTGTATTACACCTTTCCAATCAATTTCGCTGGTTAGAATATTAAATGTAAGATTACCGAGAGTATCGCCCATAGTTGAAGTGCCAGCAATGTCAAATTGTTGGAGGTTGCCGATTTTTCTACCCTCTGGTCCATACATTACGAAATCTCTCCAGCTCTGGTTTCTAACAGATTTAAGTACCCAATCAATACCTGTTTGTGATTCATCACCTAAAGTTGCATCAACTACCATAGAGTCAATAAGAACCTGTTTGACTGGCGTATCGAGATTTTTGACTAGTTCCTTAACTTGTTCAACAACTACTGGTATATCTGTTATAATAATATTTCTTGCTCTGGCATCTGCCGATACATTTCCTATTTTCGGGGTAAGAATTTTTTGCAATGACTTAACTAATTCTTCTGGGTCTGCGTAGTTTAACTTAATGGTTGTAGTTGTAGTAGGAATGACAGGCTTTGCTATGTCTAATTCTCTTGCCATTTGGGCTAGTCCCTGAATCTGTTCTTCTGGACCTGAGATAATAACTACATTGGTTGTATCGTTAGCACTGAGCGTTATGTATTCTCTTCCTTTAGTCCCTTTTGAAATTTCTTCAAGGACCTTTCTTATTTCTTGTGCTTTGGCATTTTCCAAGTGAACAACTATAGTGCTTCTATCACTAGCTATTGCTTCTTCATAAGGAACTATTCGGTAAATATTTTCTTCTTGTAACAGTCCCAGTCCGTTCATTCTTAATGCGGCTTCTATGGCTTTGCGTAAGGTTACTTCTTTTAAACTCATTGTTACATTGCCTTTAAGGTCTGCCCCTGCAATTACATTTATATTAGCTTTGTAGGCTAATAATGGGACAACCTTTGCTAAAGGCATTTGTTCACATTGAAAATCAATAATGGTGTCTAATCCTTGGGGTGATGGTTTTATCATTTCTTCAGAGGAAATTTTCTCATTTGGTTTTTCTTCTTTTGCCACTTTTTCTTTTGGCTGTTCCTCTTTTATAGTCATGGGTTCTAATTGTTTTGATGTTTCTTCTTTTGAAGGTGTCTCTAATTTCCGCAATTCTCTGGTAATTTCTGCGGTTGCATCAATTCCTTGTTGTGGAGGAATTTCTTCTCTGGGCATAGGTGGTGGCACTTCTTCAGAAGGAGTTTCTTGGGTTGTTCCAGTTTCTTCTTCAGGTTTTTTTTCTTCTGTGGTTTCAGTAGGAGAAGTTTCTTTTTCTGATTGTTCCCCAGTTTCTACAGGTTGTGGAGATGGTGGAGACTGAGGTTGTTGAGGTTGGAATATATCTGCTGGAGCAGCCTCTCGAATTTCTATATTTTTATCAGGTCCTCCAACATTACCTACAGAAAGGGAACCTGTTTCTTGTGCATCTGCACTTTGTGCAAAAACCTGTTCAGGTTCTTTAATAGATAAAGTTGGCATTATTTGTTTGGCAAGTTTTAGTTCATTTTCAACACGCATTTTGGAAATAGTATGGTCTAGAGATTCAAGTTTTTCGTCGAGTGTAGGAGCATTTACATTCGTATCTTTTGGGTTAATCATTAATGATTTAAGGTCTGTTGCAATCTGAAAAATTTCTTGACTACTGTTTTCCTGAATAGGCATATTTTGTTTTGTAAATGTTATAAATAGTCCATCTTTTTTTGTAATAGTGTAAGTTTGATTACTGTCAAGGGTAAATAGGTACTCTGCATAATTATTGTCTGATTCTATACATGCTATATTTATAAAATTTGGTTTTTTTGTAAGTATTTGCTGGTCAATATTTGATTTGTCAATGTTGTTTGAAAATTTTAATGCAAGTTTTATTTTGTTTTTTTCCTTATTCTCAGAGATAAGATAGGAAAAATTTGCAGTGGGATAAATGTGAAAAAGCCAATCATTTTCCTGTTCTATCCACTGTGTATTTTTTGTTTCCATATTTTGTGAATTTGATGGTTGAGCAGTAGCAAGAGTTAAAACAAATAACAAAAAACTAATTGCGACCACCCCATCTTTCCAAGGTTTAATGCCTGCAATTCCTTGTAATGTGAGACAGGAATTTTGTCTTTTTTGCATATTATTGCTCCTTTAATCTTACTGGGAAAATTGTATCATCTAGTTTAAAAATAATTCTGGTTGGTTCGATACGAAAGACTTGTATTCTGTCAGGGAAAGTATAGCCTTCTGGTACCAATTCATCGTTAATGATAGCCAGGGGCTGATATTTATCCCAGATAATTGCCGAAATTTTTTTACTCAACACCTGTCCTGGGGTTATTTCAGTGTCTGGAATAGGTGTTTCTGGACCAAACATTGTTGTCTGAACTAAACCGACTAACGGTGTCATTGGGTTTCGAGGTGGAACAATTTTTTGATAGTCAAATTGAACAATTTGAATTGCTTTCAATAAATTTTCAATTATTTCATCTATGTTTTGTTCTAAAGTTTCAATCGAAGGTGTTATTGCTGTGCTTACCGTAGTAGATGTAGTAGTGGAGGCAGTTTGAGTTTTAGCCTTTTGTGTGGTTACTTGTGTTTGTGGAGTTGTTGTGGCAGGTGCTGAACTCCCTGGCTTTAAAACAAACTGGTAAAAAAGTACTCCAATTAATATAACAAATAATACACCTACGATAATTATTTGCCTTCTGTTTTCCATATTTAAGACTTCTTCTCTGGTTGAGTTTCTGTTTCTTCTTGCTCAATGAATCGGAATGTGCTGAGCACAAATTTTGCTTCACAAATTCCTGCTTTTTCAGGACCAATATCTAGGTCTGAAATTTTCAGATAGCGCTGGTCTTTTTCTAATAAGTTAATAAATGCTAAAATTTGATGGAAAGAACCTTTTGTTACGACCTGATAAGGAATAACCTCTTTCGATAAGTCTATTATACTTGGTAGGGGTGTTAGTTGCGTCTTTAAGCCAAGGCTATCCCCCATACTTTCAAGTTGCTTCATAAGTTGTGGAACTTGTCGTATATCAGGTAGCCTTCCTTTAAATAATTCTACTAAATTGTCCATTTTAGCCGCTTGGCTTTGCAGTTTGTCATAATTTTCCACAGTTTTTTTTGCTTCAGCGATTTTCTTTTTTAAATTATTTACTTCTGCTTGTATCTGGTTAATCTTATTTTGTTGTAATGTAAAGATTAGTAGGTAAGCACCTATAAGGAGTGCAACAACTACCACTACTACCAATCCAAATACTGCCCAATCTTTCGGAGTTATTTTGCCTCTAAATAAATCAATCATTTGTTGCTCCCGGTTTTGCTTCGATTAAATATTCCAGAGTAAATTTGCGAACTGAAAAACCACTAAATTCAGTATCTTCAATTTTAGGTCGCATTAATGTAAATTGTTTAACAAAGTTAGGTGCTTTTTCTTGGTTTGTTGTGTTTTCAATTAAAGGTGATATTTGTCGTTCACCATGTTCATCACTTATGACATATCCTGTAATTTCAAGGATGGGTCTTTTAACATTTTTTTGTTCTGTTTGAGGTTCTTTTGTTCTCGGGTCAATGACAGGTTTCCCTGTTTTGGGGTCTCTTTTGATTACTTTTTCAGGGAAGGTTTGCCAAGTAATACGAATTCTCTCATACCAAACATTTTCGGGAGTTAAAAGGGCAAGTTGATAGAGGTTTTCAGACCAGATAATGCGGTCACTCAAAATTTCTTGAATAACTGCTACACGTTTTTCTAATTCTTGCTTTTTTTTGTCTAGTTTTCCATATTCATTAACAATGCCTGCTAAGGTAATAAATTCTCCATTCTCATTTTTAAGACTTGTTGGAGAATCATATTCTTGTTGCAATTTTGTTCTTTGTGCTTCTAATTTAATTGTTTTCCGATATAAATTTATATAGATAGAAAAGAAGAAAACAATTCCTATAATAATTACAACCAATGACAAGAAATAAGGAAGTATAGATTTTTTTACGGGTCGAAATTCTTCTGGTAATAAATTGATTTATATCATATTTCTGATAATCCTCGTACTGCTAAACCAAATGCTACTGCAAACTTTGCTGAGTTTTCTTTAAAAACATCTAATGATTTTGAATTAGATAATATAACTTCATTGGTTATGAGTTCAGCGACATCTACTCTATCCACATTAAATTCTTCAACTAATGTCTCACCGATTAAAGGATAAGAAGATACACCACCACAAAGGATAATTCTTTGAACGGGTTTTTCATAAAGTTGGTGCTCAAAAAATTCAAAAGACTTTCGCACTTCCCCTATCATTCGGCTTATAGGAGAGGCTATAATATCATGGACACTTTTGACTTCTGTTGAGATTTCATTATGTGACCGTTCCAATTCGAATTCTTCATCTAAAGGTCCAAGAGGAGATACAGGTTCAGCCGTAATTACCTCTTCTGTTTCCACAACTTCAGGAGACTCAATCTCAACGGCTTCGGGATGTTCTGTTTTAACTTCTTTACTTGAAAGGATTAAATCTTTTTCTGCCTGGCGAAGGTCGCATCTTCTTTCTTTCATAATGGCATCTAAAATGTCTTTTGTGCCCCATGTTAAGTCTCTAATAAAAACAGACCTCATACCACGAACAAAATGTATGCTTGAAGAAGAATAGCCGATATCAAAAATGGCAACTGTTTCCTCAAGATGTAATAAACGGCTTCTTTCAATTGCATTTAATATTGCAATAGAATCAATATCAAAGACAGAACATTGAATATTACATGCCTGAAAAATACCAAGCCTACTACTTATTGCATCTTTTTTAGCAGCCACAAGTAATATCTGAATCTGTTCCTCTCCCGGTTCTTTTGCAATAACATCCCATGAAAGAAAGACTTCATTTAAGTCAAAAGGTACATATTGCGCTGCTTCTCTTTGCACTGCCTGAGATAATGTTTCATTGGTTTTTAGTGTGATTTTTGGATACCGAACAACCGTTGTATTTCCTGGCAGTGCGGATACTACACAGCATTGTTTTGGAATAATGCCTGTTAATGCAGTAAGTAATGCGTTTATTTGAGCTTTGACCGGGTCTGAACCAAGCAGTTCATTATCTATTTCTGCATAGCCTGCTTCTTCAATATAAATTTTTCTACCCTGTTTTGATAATTGCAATACTTTTACAGAATGATTTCCTAGGTCTATTCCTAATGCCTTTTTCGGTTTTGAAAATAACACATTAAGCGTCCTTATTTTTATCACTATGTTTAATTATGTCAAATATTATATCAAACAAACTCTCTTTTTCAAAAATTATTTACAAAAAGTGATTTCATATTCAATTGTATTAATAATATCAAATTAGAAGTGATTTGTCAAGAATAAACTCCAATTTTTTTTATAAAAAAATTTTTTATTAATATCTTGCATATATCATTGAAGTTTTGAGAACAGCGTAAACCTAATTTTTTGTAATCAAATGTTCTCATGATTAGCATCTAACTTTCTTTATCTTTTTTAAAAACTGTTTACAAAAAGTGATTTCATATTCAATTGTATTAATAATATCAAATTAGAAGTGATTTGTCAAGAATAAACCCCGAATTTTTATAAAAAACTTTTTTATTAAAATCCCGCGTGTGTCGTCGGACTTTTGGAAACGTTGTGAACCTAATTTTTTAAAGTGGGTGTTCTCACGGTAGACATCCGACTTCCTTTCCTTTGAAGGCTTGTCGTAGACTACTCGAATATTGCACTCGGCTTTGAACTCCCTTAAATTAGTTTTAAGGAACCACATTTCTCAGTCCATCTCGAGCACCGCAGGAAATTGAGAAACAGCCCAAATTTTACTTTTTCAATTTGAAAATATAATATCATAATGTAAAATTTGTTTTCATTATATTTCGAAATTATTTTATTTAAGTGAAACCTTTGAATAAATAATTTAGTTGACACAAAAAGAGTAAAGAAATCTATGTTTTCAGTAATCTGAATTCAAGAAATAAACTGTAAAAGGTATAAAGGAAGACAAAAAAAACACAAGAGTAAAATAAATTATTTTCCAATATATTTAGCAAATAATAGACAAAGCCCTTTTAAAAAGGTAATTATTATTCAGTCTGGAATTTTCTATTTGTTACAAATTATTACAATCACACAAAAAGATTTTTTTTAGATGTTTCTATTTTTAAATAGATAGAGTTGAGAGAGGGAAAACATTTCTGATATAATTTTAATCCCGTTACATTTTTAGAATATTTAAGTAAAAGTTAATTCTATAAGTTTCTTTATTCTTGGTTTACGATAAGGAGAATATCGGTGAAGACTTTTGTTCCGAAAGAAAATAAAATTCAAAAAAAATGGTATCTTATAGATGCTGATGGTAAAGTTCTGGGGAAAGTTGCGGCAGAAGCTGCAAGATTATTACGCGGAAAACATAAGCCCTACTTCACTCCATTTATGGATTGTGGTGATAATGTAATAATTATTAATGCAGAGAAAGCCGTGCTTACGGGAAACAAAGTTGAAGAAAAAAAATATTATAGGCATTCTGGTTATAAAGGTGGATTAAAGGAAATAACATACAAACAGATGATAGCAAAACATCCTACGCGAGCAATGGAATTGGCAGTGGTAGGTATGCTACCTCATAATCGTTTAGGAAGAAAAATAGCAAGACATTTGAAAGTTTATGCAGATGATAAACATAATAATCAAGCACAGAATCCAGTGATTTGGGAAATGAAAGATTAATCTAATATTGGAGGATATGAAAACCGTGATAGACCAGCACACAAAAGAAATTGTAACTACAGGTAGGAGAAAGAGAGCAGTTGCCCGCGTTCGTATTAAACAGGGAACAGGTAAGTTTACTATTAATGGGAAGCCTGTTGAAAAGTATTTAGCGAGAGATGTTCTGGTTCGTATTGCTAAACAGCCTTTTATAGTAACAGGTATGGAAGGGATGTATGATGTGCGTGCATTATGCGATGGCGGAGGACTCTCTGGGCAGGCAGGTGCATTACGACATGGAATTGCCCGTGCCTTGTTAGAAGCAAATGCAAATCTGCGAACAGTGTTAAGGAACTATGGCTTACTAACACGCGACCCAAGAGAAGTAGAACGAAAGAAATACGGAAAACCGGGCGCAAGAAAACGCTTCCAATTTTCAAAACGCTAATCTACAAAGTTTTATCTCTTTTTATACACAGAGCAAGACAAATTTGTTTTGCTCTGTATTTTTTTAAATAATATAGAACATAGACTTTTGAAAATATTGCTGTAAGTAAAAGTCCTCTTTTTAGGGATTAATAACTAAAATGTGAATGCTCCTTCAGAGGTAATAACCTTCTCGACTTCTTTAATTTTTTCTTTTGTGTTTTTGTTTGTTTGTATGTATTTACAGTGAATGGTGGACTCAGGCAAAATACTTGCTGCTTCGATAGCAATGTTATCGTTGGTAATTAAAAGATTTAAAACGGCTTGTTTGTATTTTATATTTTTGATAGCCATTTCTTTGATGTTTTCTGGCAGTTTTGGTTCAATTTCAAGCATATCTGGTTTTGGAGTTATGCCGGCAAATCCGTAAACAAGTATTGATGGTAATAGGCTGCTCTCAAAAAATTCACAGTCAATACCCAATCCACCAGCAGTATTACACCCTTGCAATGTTGTTCCCTGCTTTCCACCTTCATAGTATTTCCTATATCCACCAGCGTTTCTGACTTCTTTCTCCCAATCTACAATTTCTTTGAGTCGTTGCCAGGCATTATCGGGTCCTAATGTATGCAATCTTGCCCAGAGGTCATAGAAAGTAAAACCTAAAACAGCACCCCCATCTTGAACCTGTCCACCCCAGGGTATTTTTTCAGGACTTGACCATGAAAAGACATACCATTCTACATTACGCAAAGTTGTAGCGCGGGGTCCAAACTGCCAGTGGTAAATATCATTACCTTGCGAGGTATCAGTATTAATAATTCTTTCTCCATTCAGCCAACTCAAAATATCTCTGGATTGTTCTGGCGAGGCAATACCATACCAGATAGCATCAAGATTTAAAAAGGTAAAGCCGTAATCATGCTTGTCCCCATTGCGGTCAATAGAAGCAAAAAATCGTTTTCTCTCTGTATCCCAGAACAAGGAACGGGCCTTTTCGCTGACTTTTTGCGCATGATTTAGTAACTCCTCTGGAGCAAAGGCAAGGGCACCTCGCGGAATGCTCCATTCAGGATGTTCCAGAATGGCTTTTTCTATCTCAGCCATAGCAAGTATGGAAGCATGATATTGGTTTGTAGCGTAACAATCGTAACCGCCAAAAGGTAGTAAATCCCAATAATTACTACCAATTCCATGCCCCACATTAAAAATTTTCCCGTCTGGCATAATTGTGAACCCAGGGATGCCGTCATGTCCTACCCATGGATTAACAATACACGAATAAGTGTCCCCACCCAATTCCTTCCTCTGATACAAAAGAGCCATTCTCATCTTATTTATTACCTGTCTTAAGAAATCAATATCACCTGTCCAATTAAAATAAAAATGACAGGCAAGGATGTAAATTGGGTTATTAATAGTTTGGCGGGTATCAAACAAGGAAAAGAAAGAATCAACATAGAAAGTCCCTGAACATTTTTCTGGTGATAAACAAATACGAATCTGGTCAATTGTTCCATTCCATTGAGGATGTTTATAAACAGGAATATGAGAATGATACCAACCGGGTTTGCATAAGGCAGTATTTTGCAGATAGAAATAGAATCTTCTTTCTATAGAAAAGTCTTCATCTCCTTCCCTTTTCCATTCTATATAGGGTAGTAGATGAGTTTCCGGCTGTATCTCCCTTTTCCATCGTAATTGGAAAAAGGGTATATCTTCAGCAGTCAAATGGAGATTGGGAATAGAGGTAATGATAGGAGAACCTTCATTTGTGGCTTCCAATTTCCATGTATTATCGGCAATCCCCTGTGAAGTTAAATTTTGCAGTTCCCATTGTTTTATGGCATTTTCACCGCAGTTCTTATCATTTTTTGCATTTCTCAGATTGTCTCCAACCCAACCCGGCACCTGTTCAAGGGGTTGAAAGTGCCAGCCTATTCCTTTATCTTGCTGTCCCATTGTTTGTGTCCACAGTGGGAATGGCCAACCTGCATCGTAGGCATGCGAGAAATGCTGGTGTGTATCAACATAGCCTTCATCATCTATGCGGATTGACAGAAGGTCTTCACGATGAACCTCTTGAATTGGTTTCTGTCTTTGGGGGTCAATAAAATCATTTACCCAGGTATCTGCACATAAAAGGTATTCTTTATTAAAAAGAGTAACTCCATTCCCAAGTCGTTTTGAAAGGTGATACCATAGATATTCTGTCATTACCTTTCCTACATCTTCATCTCCATAAGTCTCAAAACGAGTAAAGTTGGAAGGCAACTGAAACTCTTCGGAAAATGAATTTAATATAATTGTATACAAGAGTAGAAAGAAAAGAACAAATTTTCTCATAACAATTCCCTCTAATTTGAGTAAAGTTAAATTATTTGGATATTTGGTAAGTTTTTAAATTACAATATTAATGTTTTGACTCTGGAAAAGTAAATTTCGTTTTTATTTATAGGGTGAAAATAAAAAATAGGACATAAGGATAATGAAAATAACAGTTATAGGCACAGGTTATCAAGGTTTAGTTGTAGGTAGTTGTTTTGCGGAGAGTGGGCACATTGTAACCTGTGTTGATTGGGATAAAGAGCGAATTGCATTATTAAAAAAGGGTGAAATCCCTATATATGAGCCCGGATTGAGTGAACTTGTTTCACGAAATATTGAAGAAGAACGACTTTTCTTTTCGGATTCATTAGAAGAGGCTGTTCAAAATTGTCTCCTTGTTTTCCTGTGCATGGACCCTGTAATTTCTTATTCGACTATAGATGATATGGTGAAGCCTGTTCTGGATATTGTGAAGGTAATTGCCAATGTGATGACAGCATATAGAATTATAGTGAATAAAATGACCTTACCTCCGGGAACTGCTGATAGGATAAAGGATGTAATGAAACAGAATACACAGCATCCTTTTGATGTAGTAGTCAATCCAGATTTTTTAAAGCAGGGGACAGCGGTAGATGATTTCCTTCGGCCGGATAGGGTTGTAGTGGGCTGTGAAGAGGTGCGCGTTCAGGAGATTATGAAAGAACTATACAGTCCTTTTCTTCGGACAGGTAAGCCACTGCTAATGATGAGTCTGCGAAGTGCAGAATTAAGCAAATATGCAACTGTGATTATGTTGGCAGGTAGAATTTCCATTATAAATGAAATTGCCGATTTATGCGCTGTTTGGAGTGCCAATATAAGTGAGGTTCGCGAGGCAGTTGGAGCAGATAGTCGAATTGGACAATCGTTTCTTTTCCCGGGGATTGGTTATGGCGGTATATGGATACCTCGGGATGTAGAATCATGTATCCTTTTTGCAAAGGAAAAAGGAATCTCTCCTTATTTATTTGAAGCAATTCAAAAAGTAAACGAGGAACGGTGTAGAAAATTCTTGTCTATGATTATGGAACACTATCAAAATAATATTGAAGGGAAAATATTAACGATTTGGGGTGCTTCATTCAAGGCAAAAACAGATGACATTCGAGGAGCGCCCTCCGTTTTTATAATTGAAGCATTGTTAAAGAAGGGGGCACGGGTAAGAGTTTTTGACCCTCTTGCAGGACCTAAATTGAAGGAAAGGTTTGGAAATAAAATTGAGGTTGCCTCAAAACAATATCCGCCATTAGAGGGAAGTGAAGGGCTCTTAGTCCTGACAGAATGGAATGAATTCCGTCGCCCGGACTATGAACGAATGGCTCAATTAATGAAAGAAAGGGTTATTTTTGACGGTAGAAACCTCTATACACCTAAAACAATAGCCTCTTATGGTTTCCGTTATTACAGTATTGGTAGACCACCAGTGGGATAGGTAGAATTATGACAAACGAATTAGATTCCTCTTATGTAGGTAGAAAAAGTAGAGTTTTGACGGTTAAGGTTTCTGCTCATGAAACTATGAAATACGCATCGGGGATATATGAAACGAACTCAATTTTCTATGATGACAGGATTGTCCCATTATTAGTTCATCCGATGTATGCAGTCGCACTAACATGGAAGGTTTCATCCCATTTTGAAGAATACTGGGATACTGCGGGATTTCCTATCAATGTATTGGAACGACAGGTCCACTATCTTGAAGAAATAAATTGGTATCAACCTTTTTATGCAGATGACACCTTACATATTCAGGGAGAAGTAAAAGCCATCGTTCCGCATCTTTCAGGCACATTGTTCTGGATAGACTATACAGCAATCAACGATAAGGATGAGCCTGTATTTGTTGAGGGTTTAGGGGCTTTGCTACGGGATATTCATTGTAAAGATGAAGGCAAGGGCAAGGAATTATTCTTTCGAAATGGTAAAGTGGACAGGAAAAATAGGGAGTTTTTATGGGAAGAAAGTATTTCAGTAAAAACGATGGACCCTTATATTTATGATGCATGTAGCAATATCCATTTTCCTATCCATACCTCGTGGGCTTTTTCTCAAAAGGTAGGATTATCTGCACCAGTCTATCAAGGGACTGC
>Ga0116193_1000354_pt1 | contig 44164 bp, 33 predicted proteins | sample AD_UKC115_MetaG_FD_89892 | JGI IMG/M metagenome (GOLD analysis project Ga0116193, IMG submission 89892) | Active sludge microbial communities of municipal wastewater-treating anaerobic digesters from Hong Kong - AD_UKC115_MetaG | ecosystem: Engineered > Bioreactor > Anaerobic > Digestate... | reverse complement strand
TTAAGTCATAGAAGAAAAATAAAACCCGATGAAGGAGTATGGTTCCAATCTCATATAGATGGGTCAAAACATCTATTCAGTCCCGAAGGAGTGATGGATATTCAACGCTCTATCGGAGCAGATATCATCATGGCTTTAGATGAATGCACTCATTTTCCCTGTGATTATCGCTATGCCAAAAAGTCGATGCACATTACCCACAATTGGTTGATGCGTTGTTGCAATCATTTTGACAATACAGACCCTAAGTATGGTTATTCACAAGCCCTTTTTCCTATTATTCAGGGAAGTGTGTATCGTGACCTGAGAACACAATCGGCAGAATTTGTTGCTTCCTTAGGAAGAGAAGGAAATGCCATCGGAGGGATGTGCGAACCACTTGAAATGATGTACGAAATGGTAGATATTTGCTGCCATATACTTCCGTTGGACAAGCCACGTTATCTGATGGGTGTTGGGACGCCGGTGAATATTTTGGAATGTATTGCGATGGGGGTTGATATGTTTGATTGTGTAATGCCTACGAGAAATGGTAGAAATGGGATGATTTTCACATGGGAAGGCATGATGAATATGCGTAATGAGAAATGGAAAAATGATTTTTCTCCCATTGATGCCGAAAGCGACCTCTTTGCGGATAGAGAATATTCGCGCGCTTATTTAAGACATCTTTATGTATCGGGAGAAATTCTCGGTATGATGATAGGTAGTTTGCACAATCTTCATTTTTATCTTGAATTGGTTAAAACTGCTCGTAAAAAAATAGAAGAAGGAGTTTTTGCGTCCTGGAAGAATGAAATTGTACCGAAGTTGAGTCGTAAACTATAAGAATAAATGAAATCGGGAGCCATCAAAGGAATGATTTTTGCAGCGGGATTGGGAACTCGCCTGTATCCTCTCACGGCTGATCGTCCGAAAGCGTTGGTCGAAATACAGGAAATAACTCTTTTGGAGCGGGCTATTCAAAAATTAATTGCTGCAGGAATAAAGGATATTGTTGTTAATGTTCATCATTTCAGCGAACAGATTGTAACCTTTCTTTCTGCTCATCAATTTGATGCCCGAATATTTATTTCTGATGAATCCGAACGTTTACTTGATACTGCCGGCGGGCTGAAATATGCGGAATCCCTTTTGAAAGACGCAGACCATATTTTGCTTTATAATGTGGATATTTTATCCGATATCAATTTGGAAACAATGGTTGATTTTCATTGTAAAGAAGAGGCTTTGGCAACACTGGCGGTTCGGGACAGAAAGACTTCCCGCTATTTTGTTTTTGATAAAACATCCATGCAGTTGTGCGGATGGCGCCATTTGGGAACCGAGGAAGAGATAATTTCCCGACCTGTAAATAATCCGATTATGCTGGGCTTCAGCGGAATTCATGTCATTAATAAAACTCTTTTCAATCTAATCCCTGCGGGTGAAAAAATTTCACTTACTCCTTTATATGTTTCTTGGGCATCTCAACATAAAATAGTAGGATTTAACCATACCCAAGATCAGTGGTGTGATGTGGGAAAATATGAAGATGTAATTCGAATGATATAGCTCTTTTTTGGGAGATATTAACGATGTACCACCCATTTCAGTGTTTTGGCGTACTCTTTGCCTCGAATATGGCAAAAATAGAGCCCTGATGGGAAAGAACTGCAATCTATAGCAATGTGGTTAATTCCGTATCCGTAAGTTGTTTCAGGAAGTTGTTCCATTGTTCTTCCTGTAATATCGGTGAAAGAAATACTTAAAGCAGTTGCTTCTGATAGGGTAAATTGGAGTTGAATACGCTCATTAGCAGGGTTGGGGTAGAGGATCACTCCGGATAGGGCAGGAGCAAAATCTCTTATGGAATTCGGAATTTCAGTAGTATCTATATTCTCTGATGTATCAACAGGAAGTGTTAATCTGGCAAAATCGAAGAGCGCCGCAAAGTTCATCCGGGACACATCTGCCAGATAAGCGAAATTACAGAATCCGGCACTATCATTTAAGGAATGATAATAAGGAGAAAAGTGTTTTTCGCAGGTGAAAATTGCCTTATAGTCTCTTTGAGAATAAGAATAACTATCGCTATATTCATTCATTTCATTATTAGCGGAGTCGGCGATAATGGGAGAAATTTCCGTATAATTTTCACAGAATTCTGCCATTTTTCCAGCAATATCAGTGGCATTTTCGTACCAGTATAACATAAGTTCCCATGGTTCTTCATTGGGTTGATAGCCAACCATATCATTATTGAGCATTACCGATACGATTTCGCTACTGTCCTGACGATTTTTTGCATCGTAGGCTGACCCATATAAGCCCAACTCTTCCCCGTCGTAGCCCATAAAGTCGATGGATAATTCGGGAGTAAGTTGATGCAGATGAATAATACGAGCCATTTCAATCATCACGGCAATTCCCGAAGCATTGTCATCTGCTCCCGGACATTGATTGTAAAGCTGATAATTGTTGTTGTAGGAAATGGCATCCAAATGAGCCCCGATGATAATGGTCGAATCAGGGGCCAAACTTCCTTCAATTCGTCCTTTTACATTATACATATAACATGAATAATTTCCAATTAACCAATGATTGCCTGATTTATGAAAAGAGTCAATTTGTGCATTATCAACACCATAATTTTGTAGTCTCTGAACAAGATATTCAGATACGTCCTTATTGTTACGAGTTACAAAGCGGTCACCGAAAGCTTCCATTTCTCTTACTGTTTGGGCAATACTGTCGGCATTGATGTATCGTGCCAAAGAATCTAAGATGGGATTGAATTGTCCAAATAGTGAAGTGGATTCTACTATGATGGCGAAAAAAAACAAATAAGTTACTATTTTTTTCATGGATATGATTGTTGATTTAATAAATATTCTCTTTGAGAATTCAATTAAAAATTGGTGCAAAAGTAATTATATTAAGTTAATCCATAAATCGTTTCCGATAAAAAAAGAATAAAAAATACTTATAATACTGAATAGTAATAAAATAAAAAAGAGAGTCTTTTTAAAGTTAATTTAATATAATTAATCGAACTAATACTTGAATTGAAAGCGAATCTCACTTTTTTTTTATATTTTTGTGCACTTTAAAAAAATAGAGTATTTTTTGCTAACTTATTTTAAATTAAAATCATACAAAATTAAATGAAATTAAAAGCTTTTTATTCAGTACTATTTGCTCTTTCTCTTTTTTTAACAGGCAAATCTCAATCCGAACAACCTTATCGGGTTTTAGAAAATAATTATCAACGGATTAAATTTTCTTATAATTCTAATCCATTGATATTTAATGAATTGCAAACTGATAAGGGTGTATTTACCCAAATGCAAATGAAGGGTTTTGATGTAGCATCTTCTGTGGGAAATCCTGCATTGCCTGTATTGACCAAACTGATTGAAATTCCTTTGTGTGAATCCATACAAGTACAGATTATTTCCAAAGACAGTATGGTACTTTCACTATCTGAACAGGGTGTTAGTTCTCGTCTTTATCCGGCGCAACCCTCTTATTCAAAATCGGATGAAGGTCCGTTCCCGTTGATTATCAATGAAATGGTTTATGCACAAAATGCATTTTACGGCGAATCCTTGGTTAGAGCTGAATTGACAGGTATTGCACGGAATGTAAATATTGGAACGATATCCTTTTCTCCTATAAAATATAATCCGGTTACTCAAGAAATTATTGTTTATACTCAAGTGGAAGTTGAAGTCACATTTGTTCAAGCGGATATTGCGGCAACCGAACGAATGAAGCAATTGCATCGGAGCCCGTTGTTTGTCGCAGCCTCTAAGGTTATTAATCCCATCGGGCGCGAGCGTGATCATCTGTTGGCTGCCCCCGTTAAATATTTAATTGTGGCTCATTCTTCATTCAGAGGACAATTAGATCAGTTCATTGCATGGAAAAAGAGAAAAGGATTTTTGGTTGAAGTAGGTTATACGGACCAAGTAGGAACGACGACTACTTCAATTGCGGCCTATATTAAATCATTCTATACCAATGCCACAGAATCGAATCCGGCACCATTGTACGTACTTCTTGTGGGAGATGTTGCTCAAATTCCTGCTTTTTCAGGGACTGAAGGGAGCCATGTTTCCGACCTCTATTATTTTACATGGACTTCGGGAGATAACATTCCTGATTGTTATTACGGAAGATTCTCCGCCCAAAATACTGCACAATTGACCCCTCAAATTGATAAGACATTAATGTATGAACAATATACGATGACTGATCCCACATATTTAGATGAAGCAGTCCTTATAGCAGGAGTTGATGGAGGTTCACAGGGCGATTTTGGATATACCCATGCAAATCCGGCTATGCACTACGCGGCTAATCAATATGTGAATACGACTTACGGCTACACAACAGTTAATGCTTTCTATAATCCTCATGCTTCTACTTCGACTTCTGTTATTGCAAATCTGTTGAAAAAAGGGGTTGGTTTTGCCAACTATTCCGCGCATTGTAACTCAAATTTATGGGGAAATCCTGCATTTACTACCAATGATGTTGCAGTCATGACCAATGTCCAAAAGATGGGCTTAATGATAGGGAATTGTTGTTTGTCGAATAAGTTTGATGACAGTGAATGTTTCGGAGAATCGGTTTTGAGAAAAGGGAACTATTCGGGAGCTGTCGGCTATATCGGAGGGTCAAATAGTACTTATTGGGATGAAGATTATTATTGGGCAGTGGGCTTACGTTCTATTGATGGCAATGGGACAGTTCCTTCCTACAACGCCAATAATTTAGGCGCATTAGACAGGCTTTTCCATACCCACAGCGAATCTTTTGCAAATTGGTATACCACAAACGGTGCCATGATGATGGCCGGAAATATGGCGGTGCAAAGTTCTACTTCATCATCATCAATGAAACTTTATTATTGGGAAATATATCATTTAATGGGGGACCCTTCTGTAATGACTTGGCTTACTCAAGCGTCGCCCATGACCGTAACGGCTAACAATACATTATTTGTTGGAGCGACTTCCCTTGCGGTTCAAGCTGTTCCTTATGCTTATGTAGCACTGACGGATACCGCCCTTAATTTAGTGGTTGCAGGCTTTGCCGACGCTACAGGTGCAATTACCCTAAATTTTAATGCGCTGACTGCTCCCGGAAATTATGAACTTGTTGCTTCGGCTCAAAATTATCAGACCTATTTCCAGCCGGTGAATGTGATACTCGCTGCCGGACCTTATGTGGTAGCAAATAACTTGAATTTGAGTAACGGAAGTTTGCCCCAAGAAGGAAATGTGATTCAATGGGATTTGACATTGGAAAATATAGGTATTAATGATGCAACAAATGTGTATGCCGAATTATCAGAAAGTTCTCCCTATTTAACATTGAGTGATAATCGTGATACGCTTGCACTTCTTGCCACTGGTCAGAGTCAGCAATTGCCTCTTGCCTTTTCAGGTCAAATCGCAGCCAGAGTCCCGGATCAAACGACGATTCCATTGACTGTTACCGTTTATTACGATGTGAATCAGTCTCAGGTATACAATTTTAATCTTGTTGTAAATAGTCCTAATTTGATTAGAGTGAACTACGCAGTTTCAGAAATCTCCCTTTACCCGAATCCTACTTCTTCCACTTTGACGGTTAGGGCAAACGAGTTAATTAGTGCAGTGGAAATCATTGATTTAACTGGAAAAATAGTGCAAACTCAATCAAACATTTTTAATGAGCAAGTTGTCTTGAATGTGAATTCTTTATCTTCAGGAATCTATTTTTTGAGGTTAATGAATCAACAAGAAGAAATATCATATAAGAAATTTATAAAACAACCTTAAGCATAATTTATGAAAAAAAACATTTTTAGTCTTTTGGCAATTTTAATTTTTGTCGGAGGGCATCTATTTAGTCAAACTACGGAACATTATTCTGTTTCTCAAAATGGCTATGATAAAATTAACCTTACTTTTTATGCGGGTAATTTGGAATCGGAAGAATTTGCACTTTCTGGACAACGCTATACTCATGTTTCAATGGATGGCTATTACAATGCTACTCGAATTGGAAATCCTGCATTACCGGTAATGGTAAAAATGATAGAAATTCCTCTCTGTGATAGCATTTTAGTAAGTTACACCTTGAGTAATCCAATCAATACTCAAATTTCAACTACAGCTCCTATTTATCCGGCGCAACCTTCCTACCCAAAGTCATACAAAGGAGAAAGAGAATTTGTAAAAAATAATAATACCTATAAATCCAATCAATTTTATGGGGAAAAACCGGTGGTGGTGAAGAAAACGGGCGTGATGAGAAATATGAATTTAGCTACAATTTATGTTTCCCCTGTTCAGTATAATCCTGTTTCCGGAGAAGTTGTTATTTATTCGCGTATTGATGTTGAAATAACATTTCTAAATGCAGATATTACTGCTTCCGAGCAAATGAAAAAATTGCATTCCAATGCGTTTTTTTCTCCTGAAAATGCTCCTGTGATTAATCCGATTCCATTGAGGGAAAAAGATGAAATCGCTTCTGCTCCCATTAAATATTTAATCGTTTCTCACTCTTCATTTAGAGGACAATTAGACGAATTTATTGCATGGAAGAAAAGAAAAGGGTATCTTGTTGAAGTTGGTTATACGGATGAAACAGCAGTTGGCGGTTCTGATTCTTCCATACAAGCTTATATCAAATCAAAATATACCGATGCTACTTCCGAAAATCCTGCGCCCACATACGTATTACTTGTTGGGGATGTCGCCCAAATTCCTGCAAAAACCGTTACGAGCGGTTCGGGATGGTTTTCCTCTTCTCACCCTTCGGATTTATATTACTTTACATGGACTGCAGGAGACAATATTCCCGATTGCTATTACGGACGATTTTCTGCGAATAGCGTTTCGGAATTGACACCTCAAATTGAAAAGACTTTAATGTATGAACAATATACTATGTCTGACCCCTCTTATTTAGATAAAGCCGTTCTTATTGCCGGTACAGATTTGTATTGGTCTCCAACCCATGCCGATGGTCAGGTAAATTATATAGCCACCAACTATATCAATCAGTCTTATGGGTATTCCAATATTTATAAGTATAATTACGATTGCAGTTCACAAGCAGCGACTATTAGAACGCAAATCGGTCAAGGTGCCGGATGGGTCAATTATACGGCACACGGAGATGTTACCGAATGGAGCGATCCTTTATTTACGGCAAGTCAGATTTCAGCCTTGCAGAATGAGGGAAAATATGGTGTCATGATTGGAAACTGCTGTTTAAGTAATAAATTTGATGAGACCAGTTTTGGAGAATCATTGGTAAGAGCCAATAAAAAAGGGGCTTTGGCTTACATTGGAGCATCTAATAGTACATACTGGGATGAAGATGTCTATTGGGCTGTGGGTGTTCGTAGTGACATTAAAGCCAATATGGGGTATGACGCTTCTAATCTTGGAATGTATGATCGCCTATTTCATATTCACGGCGAACCCTATGCTTCTCATTTTGTATCATTAGGGCAAATTTTGATGAGTGGTAATTTGAGCGTTGAAAGTTCTTCAAGTTCAGATAAAACCTATTATTGGGAAATCTATCATTTAATGGGAGATCCCTCTGTAATGCCATGGCTCACGCAACCCGAGACAATGAATGTGACACATTCTGCAGCTCAGCAGGGGATGACTTCCATTCAAGTCAATGCAGTTCCTTATGCTTATGTGGCTTTAACTAATAACTTGGAATTGGTTGCGGCTGCTTTTGCCGATAATAACGGACAAGTTACCCTTAGTTTTTCTGCTTTAAATGACCTCTCTCAGGTTGAATTGGCAGTATCTGCACAAAATTACAGAACCTATTTTAAATCATTAGGTAATGGGGCTTCCGAAATTCCCAATTATCAATTACTTGTAACGGTATTACCGAATCCTGCCAACAATCAAGTAACGGTCTCTTCTGACAATATTCTGAAAACTATCGAGATTTATGATGTTACGGGCAAAATAGTGCAACAAGTTTTTCCGGAATCCCAACAAACAATCAGCATAAATCTGAAGGATCTTCGCTCGGGAATTTATTTTATGAAACTTATGGATCAAAATAATCAGATGACGGTTAAAAAAATTATCAAAAACTAATTGAAATGAAAAATACTTCTGAAGAGTTTGATATTGTTGGACAACAATGTATTGACATTTTTTCAAAAAAAACAATAGATTATGGTACGGCGTGGAGGATCTTAAGGGTATCTTCATTAACAGATCAAATATACATTAAGGCGCAGCGTATTAGAAGTATCGAACAAAAAGGAGTTAAAAAAGTAAACGAAGGAATTATCCCGGAATTTATGGGAATTGTGAATTATTCAGCCATGGCTTTGATTCAACTCGAAGTTGGGGTGGTAGAGACGATGGAAGAGTTAATGTCTTCAGAAGAAGCAATTGGCTTGTTTAAAAAGTATCTTCAAAATGCCAAGGAATTGATGATGAATAAAAATCACGATTACGGCGAAGCATGGCGTAAAATGAGAATTTCTTCTCTTACCGATATTATTTTGATGAAGTTATTGAGAGTAAAACAAATTGAAGATAATAAAGGAAATACTATTGTTTCAGAAGGCTTGGATGCCAATTATTATGATATTATCAATTATGCCGTATTTGCATTGATAAGATTGGTAGTGGAGCAAGAAAAGGCAAGTTAGTTTTTTTTATAAATAATTATATGTAATTAAATATTAAGACGATGAGAAAACAGAAAGAAGAAATTTGGGTTAAAGTATTAAGATTATTATTGGCAGCTTTGTTTATTTTTTCAGGATTGTCAAAAGCCATTGACCCAATGGCCTCTGCCATTAAAATGGATGAGTATTTTATTTCCTTTGGAATGGGGTTTATGCATCCCTTTTCTATGTTTTTTGGCGTCTGTTTGAATATTGTTGAGTTTACACTCGGCTTTATGTTGCTCTTTAGAGTCAAAGTGAAGTTTACTTCAATTATGTATATGCTTTTTATGGGCTTCTTCCTCTTGTTGACTTTATGGCTCGCCATAGCCGAACATTTGGAAACTCATTTCGGGTATGATTTTGGCGTAGTGAAAGATTGCGGATGCTTTGGACAAGCCATTGAGATGAGCAATTTACAAACATTCCTTAAAAATGTTGTTATTCTCATTCCGACTTTGATTGTATTTATAAAGAGAAAGAGTATTCCTGATATTCATCTGACTGAGCTTGGAAAGTGGTCTTTGGCTGCAATTGGGGTAGTATTGGTGTGTATCGTACAATGGTATTCTTATCGCCATCTTCCGATTATCGATTTTAGCGACTGGAAAAAAGGCAATCGTATTGATACTGTTTTTGTGGATCAGCCGGAAGAATTGATGACGGTTTATATCTATATGCGTAATGCAGACAGTACTTCAATCTCTTTGTCACAAGAGGAACTGCTAAAAATGTATGACGATAATGCGAATTTTGAAACTGAATATTGCTTCGTGGAAAGAAAAGACAGTATTATAAAACCAATACACAGAGCTCCGTTGCAAGGGTTTTCAATGATTGATTCTGCCGGAGGAGATCACTCTTTTGAGTTGTTAAATATTGAAAATAATAATCTTGTCTTAATCTTGTTTATGCACGATTTAGAAGAAGTGAAAATTAAAGGAATTCAAAATGAAAATTTGCAAAATTTGATCTCCTTAAGTGAGAAGAAAGGTTATTATTTCGTTGGCTTAACGAATTCTTCTACTGATAAAATCAAAGAATTTTCTCAAAAAAACAATATCAATTTTCCAATTTATACCAATAATATAGATCCGATTAAAGGACCTTTTATGGTAAGAGATGCAGTGCGTTCCAATCCCGGGTTGATGTTAATTAAGAATGGTGTTGTTCTGGAAAAATGGTCTTGGAGAGATTTTCCTGCTGATTTAGAAGGAATAAAATTATAACGATTTATGGGAGTCCGGTAAAATCCAACAGATTTTTCACTTCGCATAGAATGACAGCCTTATGCGTTATATAGAAAAAGTAGAGGGGGGCATTGCGGCTCTACCGCAATAAAATAGCTAGAGTTTTTTTTCATAAAAAACGGAGAAGTTCGCATAAAACTTCTCCGTTGAATGATGTATTAAAAAAACAGACAGTTATTCTTTGATGAATTTTCGGGTAGCAGTGCCTTTTTCACCGCTCAATCGGACAAAATAGATTCCGTTGGACAATTCTTTGACATCAACAACGGTCTTAGATTGTTCGATGGTTGTGGAAAAGATGTTTTGTCCTAAGTAGTTAAGCACTTCAAGGTGAGTGAATCCTTCGGCTTCAACGGTAAGATGATGCTTAACCGGATTGGGAGCAAGGAGGATTTGATATTCATACTCCTGAATACCACTTGCTGGACCGAACGAAACTTCTAAAAGAACATCCCCGCTCATAGGAGGAAATTGATACTGGGAAGCATTGCCGACACTATTGCCGTTGACACGAACATCCGACACTGTATTTCCGGAATTGGGGATAAATTGGAACATAGGCGTTGTACCACAATCCACCGTAAATTGCTGGGAAGAACTTTCCTGCACATAATTCCCGTTATAGCTGACACTTCCTCCTGCCCCGACATTAACTACAATGGTGTAGGTCATAGCTTCGAAAGAGGCAACAATGGTATGGTTTGCATTAATATTGGTAAAAGTGTAGCTTGCTGCAGTTCCGATAGAGTTCCCATCGACGAGAACATCTGAAATTTGGTAGCAATTATCAGGGGTTATGGTATAGTTCTGGGTATTTCCTTGGGAGAAGGTTTGAGTACCGGCAGGCGTAATAGACCCTCCGGGTCCGGCAGATGAAGTAATAGTGTATGTTTGGGTAGCTGGAGAATTAAAGCTGACCGAGAGGCTTGCATTGCCCGTAATTGCAGTAAATTGGTAAGAGGCCGGCGTACCCACACTGGTGCCGTTCACCAACACGTCATTAACTTGATATCCATTATTGGGATGGAAAGTAAATGTGGGTTGGTCACCGCAATTAACTGTTATATTTTGGGTAGAACCGGCGGGAATGGTAACCGTTCCGTACGAAATGCTTCCATTGGCTCCGACCGTAACGGCAACTGTATAGGTAACCTGTGTAAAGATCGCTGAAATGGTATGATTGGCCTGAATAGAATTGAACGTATAGCTCGAAGGGGTTCCCACGGAGTTTCCATCCACAATCACATCGGCAATGGCATAGCAGGTATTCGGATTGATGGTATAGGTTTGGGAAGTACCGGAACTAAAATTATTAGTTCCATTGGGAGAAATCGTGCCACCATTTCCGGCAGAGGAGGTAATCACAAATGTTCCTACAGGAATTTGGGTAAATGAAACATTGAGTGATGCGTTTCCGCTAAGGGCAGGAAATTGATAACTTCCCGGGGTGCCAACACTGACGCCATTGGCTAATACATCTGAAATTTGATAGCCGTTATCTGGGTGGAAAGTAAACGTAGGTTGGTCACCGCAATTAACTGTTATATTTTGGGTAGAACCGGCGGGAATGGTAACCGTTCCATAAGAAATGCTTCCGTTGGCACCGACAGTAACACTCACCGTGTAGGTAGTTTGAACAAATGAGGCCGAAATGGTGTGATTGGCCTGAATATTAGAAAAGGTATAACTATTGACTGCTCCTACGGAATTTCCGTCCACCAGAACATTACTCACTTGATAGCAATTATTGGGCACAATCTGATAGGTAGCATTGGCACCGGCATTATAAGAAGAGGTTCCGGTCGGAGAGATACTTCCTCCGGCGCCCGCAGTAGCCGTAACCGTATAGGTATTTACTCCGCCTGAAGCAAAAGTAACGTACATACAATAGGAATTATCCACCGCATCTTGTTCTGTCCATCCGGCATCCAAAGTGAGATAAATACAACACTCATAAGTTCCTCCAAGCAATCCGGCAGCAGCAATTTGCGCAGCCGTGAGGAAAGAGTTATACGTATAGGATTCGGCATCCCCAATATATAAAATAGAATCTGTATAATCCAAATAGCCGATTAATCCCGAATCAACGCCATTAAAACTAAATCCTATATAAAGTGTATCATTATAGTCATTTTGCGAAGGACTTGTTCCATCCCAATTATATAGATTAAAAACGGGAGAGAAATCCGATCCGTAATTCACGGTCATGGAATCTATGTACATGGTCACATTGGAATCGACGAAGCCGATACCCAAGTCCACAGGGGTATTGACCACCGGAGCATTTCCGTCGACCGTAAGGGTAAGACAATCATTATTGCCGCTTAAAGACATATAAAAATGGTATCTTCTACCGGCTTCAAAATTAAAGTCATCACCCATAGCGGGGCTGCATTGACTGCTGGCAATATAAATTGAAGTAAAATCCGTACACCCCGGATTCAGGACAACATAATCGTAAATTCCGGCCGGAATTTGGATGGAATCCATTCCGTAATAAACCACATATGAGTCGCTGCTATTAGCATTCACAGGGAGCATATACTCGTATGCTCCGTAAGAACCTCCACAGGTAAAACCACCGGACATGTTGGTATATTCGAGCGCATCGGCATCCAATAAGATTTGGTAACCGGTATAATCCCCCCAAACATCGTAGGCTTCAAGTACAATCGTGGCATATCCCGGAGGAGGCGGAGGAGTAATATTCCCGGCTTCAATAGCAATATCGTCAAATTTGATGGCAAATTCATCGGTACTATTGTTATGTACAAAAGCAACATAAATGGTTTGTCCTGCGTATGCGGATAGAGAGACTGTTTTTTGCAACCATGGACCACGAGAAATCGTTTCTTGAAATATGGTCGTAAAATTGGCCGGACTGGTGCCTGATGTTGAGACTTTAATAGAATAATGTTCATCTGCCCAATCCTGATCTTGTGCCACCACCCAATAGGTCAGCGTCGCCCCTTGCGCCGGAATGGCAACAGCAGAGGTAATCAAATAATTGTCAGGGGTTAAAGCCATCACCGTATTATTATCATAAGAAAATGAAATAGCGGATTTATCTCCACTATGGGCTACTAAACTGTCGGTGCTAAAAGAAGCAACTTGCCATACATAGCCGTCCCCGTCGGCATCAACATTGAGCCATGTTGCAGGGATACCGTTTTCAAAACTTTCACTGAGGAGTGTTTGAGATTTAACATAAACCACAGATAAAAGAATCATCAAAATGAGAATTATTTTTTTCATAATTTCGATATTTAATAAATAAATATATTGATAAATAAAAAATATTAATGAGCCCAATCAAATTAATTGCGACAAATTTATATAAAAAATAAATACAAATCTCAAAATCAAAAAAATGATTTATATTAATTTGTTATTTTATGGATTAAAAAACGAGGATAGAAGTATAAGAGGGCGATAAATGTTAAAAATGTATTTAACAAACTAATCCGAAAAAAATCGTGAAACGGCTTAAAATGGGAGATTCGTTCTCCGGTAGGTGCATAAAAAACAGAAATGGGCACCGGGATGACCGGAACAAATCTCCAGGCCATTTTTACCAAAATTTCCAACTCTGTTTCATATCTATTGGTAAGAATGTGCATTTTTTTGATATGAACCAGCGGATATAAACGATATCCTGATTGTGTATCAGGAAGTTTTTGGAGCGTATGGACATAAAACCAGAAATTGGAGAAACGATTGGCAAAGCTATTTTTCTTGGGCATATTTTCTTGTTCGAGAAATCGACTTCCAACCAGCATTGCATCAGGGTGTTGGGAGATAACTTCTAAAAAACGGGGAAGTTCTTCGGGGAAGTGTTGCCCATCTGCATCAAGCGTTACAGCATATCGAAATCCTTGTTTTAAAGCTTGTTGAAAGCCAACTTTCAAAGCATGTCCTTTTCCTTTATTGGGCGTATAGGACAATTTAACAATCTCGGAGAATCGTTCCAAGAGTAAATCTGTATCATCGGTAGAGCCGTCATTTACCACCATAATATTAGGAGTAATCTGCAACACCTTTTCTATCACGGAAGGGAGGGTCCCCCCGTTATTATAGGTCGGGATAATAACGCAAAACTCTTCACTATTCATTACAAGGAACATTTTCGGCAAAAAATATCGACATTTTGGTAAAAACTTCATCTCCTGCTCCGATTTCGATCATCACTTTCCGTTGATCTTCTAAACGTTCTTTAATAATAAAGTGGAAGACGATATCAGGATGAACTGACGGTTCAATGATATTGAGAAATTTCATTGATTTAATTTGTCGAATATCTAAAGATTGTTTCTCATAAGTTTCCAGCAATTCGCGGGCAATTTCAAGCAAACAGGCACCAGGGGTAATCGGTCGTGAAGGAAAATGACCACGGTAAATATCCGTATCCTTATTCAAATGAATTTCATAACAAAATTCAAACTCATTCATAATACGGATTTCCTTTATTTCGTATAAATCGTCTCTTAACATAAAATAATTAATCAATCTTAAATTTATTGGATGAAAGTGCTATATTTTTTTGCACATTCAGAAAGGTAAATTTGGTCACATCTCCACCGGCTTCGTTCATTACCATTTGAGTAGCTAAAAGTGTTGTATTATCGAGATAGAGTTCGATCGTGGAAATCATTTTTTTAATATTCTTATCTACAGGGGTCAGTTTGACCAGAATTTGCTTTCCACCGGTATAATATTCAATTGTAAAATTTGAATTCTGTTGCAATCCTTCGCCGCTGATGGTCCCGATAATCAATTGGCTCATCGTTTTAAGAGTTCTATTTGTATTGGCATTGAACTGCGAAGTTCCTTTTTCGTTTTTTAAATATATTTTTTGATTATTAAAGATGAAAATATATGGATCCGGAGCCACATATTCCCATCGGAGACAATTGGGATTTTTATAATACATTTTCCCATTCGATTTTTGTACTTCGGTCAAAAAAGAGAGTTTTTTTTCTTGCACGAAGTCACATTGCAGGGAGGAGACCTGAGTCGAAGCCGCGGCTATTTTCTTCGCCATGGATGATTTTTCCGTTCCCGCAAGCAATTTATAGTTTTGGGGTTGTGCCATGAGAATACTTCCGAGAAAAGTCAAGCAAAATAGGACAATGATTCTTTTCATAATAAGAATTATTTAACTACAAAAAAGACGCCAATCATAATAATGAGTACGCCAATCCAACGTGTTAGGGGAATTGCTTCGTGAAAAATAAATTGAGCGGCAAAAAGTCCGATGATATAGCTGATACTCAACAACGGGTAAGCGATGCTGAAATCGAAACGTTTCAATACATACATCCAAATAATCATTCCTGCAAGGGCACACGCTCCGGAGGCCGCAAATTGCCAGGTTGTGAAGACGGTTTTAAAATAGCACCATGCCCATGTAAATTTCCCGAAAGAGGTAACGGCAATTTTCAAGAACGTTTGTGCAGCAACAAGCAATACGCTCTGAATTAAAACCAAAACAATCAGTAACCACATGATGATAACAAAATTAACGAATGATTTTTATTTTGATATTGATTGTATAGAAGTAGTTTTGACAAAGGTTTTGCGGGAATGTGATTTATTTTCTGGCACTCCGGAACATCGTTATTCTTAATACAGGAGGTGGCACTCCAAAGTCCGAAAGCCGATGCCGTAAAGAACTCCCCTGAAAGGTTTTTATAGACTGCCTGCAGCGTTTGAGGAAAGAGCATTTTCGACACATTATCATAAAGCCCGTCATAAACTTCATCGCCACTTTTTCCGGTCATAAAGAGATCAATATCTTGTGGGGTCAAATGATGTTCTTCTAAGAATTGTGTGATAAAACGGCACACATCTTCATCATTGTTAAGTTTATAACCTAACGACATTCCATCGAGACGTGCAAGAGCATTTTCTGCATTATCGGCAAACATAAAAGACAAACTACCTTCTCCGGAAAATGTCCCTATTCCGGGCGTATTAACAATATTCAAACTATCCTGCACCGAATCTCTCCAAAAGCCGAGTTTTTTCAATTGTTGAAAATAGGTCGGTGTCAGCTCGTCATAGCCCCCCACTAAAGCAGATTTGATTTGACCGCTCAACAGAAGCAAATAAGCATCCCAAAGAGCCATCTCAAAAGAGACGCCGCGATGGGTATATGTATTATTGTATGAATGACATTTTAGATAAATGGCAATTTGAGAACTGATGGTATTATGAGTAGATTGGATAAAATAGGTTGGTTGCAGGAACTTTTCTTCATTTTCAATCATTGCGGAGAGAAATTTTTCGGTATCTTCGATACAACCCAATCCGGTACCGGAGATAATCGCTTCGGGAACAGCAATGCCGGATTGTTCTACTGCGGTAAGAGAAGAAGCAATAGCCCTTTTGATAATACGGCTCATACGTCTCAATTGCAGGGGATTGATAAAATCTTTGAAATTGGGTTCTATGCAACGTATATAAGGTTCTGAATAACTGACCGGGGCATCAATGAAATTTTTTCCGAGCGTATCCTGAATGGATATATTGCCCATTCCTTTAATATATATAGCCATTTGACAATATTTATTTCTTATATTTAGAAAAAATAATAGAAGAATTATTTCCTCCGAAACCAAAAGAATTATTGAGAACATAGTTCATCTCTACATTTTCCGTTAATTGTTCAACGGGTTTAAAGGAGAGTTGTTCCATTTTATTCTTAAAATTGAGATTAGGTGGTAAAAAACGGTAATTCATCGCCAAAATTGAAATCACGGCTTCGACGCTTCCCGCAGCGCTGGTGGTATGACCGGTGTAAGATTTGGTAGAACTGATCGGCGGGATATGACTTCCAAAAACCTGCATCACGGCATTTCCTTCCGATTCATCGTTATTTGAGGTTCCAGTGCCGTGTGCATTAATGTAGTCAATCTCTTCAGGCTGTAGTCCGCTCATGGACAAAGCTGCCTGCATGGACAAGACTGCCCCTTTTCCATCGGGAGAAGATGCTGTTTGATGAAAAGCATCGCAACTATTTCCCCATCCCGAAATTTGACACAACGGATTTTGTTTCCTGAGTGCAAGCGATTTTTCATTTTCAAGGACAAGGTAGGCTGCTCCTTCCCCAAGATTTAACCCCGCACGGGTTTCATCAAAAGGACGACACAGATGTTGGTCTAAGATCATAAGTGTATTAAACCCATTCAGGTGGAACTTGCTCAGACACTCTGTTCCTCCGGCAATCACACAATCGAGCAAACCGGCACGAATCATGTTCGTTGCCAGAATAAGCGTATTAACGGCTGAGGAACAAGCGGTAGAAGTGGTAGAAACAAAATCGAAATCATCAAGATAGTCTGCGATTTTTTCGGTACATGCGCCGCAATCGTGGGCTGCAATGTAGGGAGTATACTCATTACTATCCGGATTAATAAAATCATTATAAAATTGCTCACTTTTCTCCATTCCACCGACGGTAGTACCATTAATAAAACCGATACGAAGCCCTAATTTCTTGCAATTGTCCATTTGGGCAAAATTATACGCCTCTTGTGCGGCCTTGATTCCAAGCAAAGAGGTGCGTGTAACGATTTCTTGATCATTCAATTGAAGCATTTTCTTCAATTCCTGATCGGAAAAAGGTACTTCAGAACACGGTAAATGGTCATGAACCGTTTTCAGGTGTGAGATGGCTCCTACACCCGAATGTAAGTTCTTCAACGCATTAAGCGTTTCTTCGACATTCTTTCCTATTCCGGTAATAATGCCTAAACCCGTAACAAAAACATTTTGTGCCATAGGCTGTTAATATTGTTTGGCGTAATTAGGTGTATGATTGGAGCGTATGCAAAGATTTTGCTCGTGGAGAATATATTCCTACTTTCTGTTCGCTTGAATATATTCGGCCATAGTTCTCACAGATTTGAAAATCTCTTTTCCCTGGGAAGGGTTTTCCAATTTAATTCCATAGTTTTTCTCCATCAACACTATCAATTCCAAAGCATCTATGGAGTCAAGTCCCAATCCTTCTCCAAATAAAGGAGCATCATCTGCAATATCCTCAGGAGTAACATCTTCCAAGTTCAAAACTTCAATAATTTCTTTTTTTAATTGTAACATTAACTCTTCCATATTTGTTTCTTTGATTTAAGTTTAGAGTTCTCTTTTTTTAAATTTAAACGGCAAAAATAAGAAAAAAAACAATGTCAAACACAATTTAATTTCTCTTATTTTTGCATCGGTAATCTAAAATATCTTACTTTTGCAATCATAATCTCTAATTCATGCCTACATCAAATCTAAAACAAAAAACAACCCATGGAATGTTATGGAGCTTTATTGAGAAGCTTTCCATCTATGGAATTCAGTTTGTAATAGGTCTTTTTGTTGCCAGAATCCTGATGCCTTCGGATTACGGGTTGGTGGGAATGTTAGCGATATTCATGTCTATTTCGACAGTTTTTATTGACAGTGGCTTTTCAAGGGCACTTATTCAGAAACAAGAACGAACAGAGATTGATTTTTCAACGGTTTTCTATTTCAATCTTTTCATATCGGCAATATTATATGGAATTTTATATATATCGGCACCATACATAGCTCAGTTTTATCATGAACCGCAATTAACACTTATCACTCGTATATTAGCACTCAACTTTGTCATTCAAGCCTTTACAATGGTACAGTTGACAAAATTGAGCATTAATATGGATTTCAAAAGCAAGGCCATCATCAATACTTTTTCGGTACTTCTGAGTGGCGTCGTTGCATTGGTAATGGCTTATCAAGGATATGGGGTCTGGGCACTTATTGCACAAACATTATCCAAAACGGCACTAACTCTATTTTTAATATTATTTATCAAAAAATGGGTTCCAAAACTTGTTTTCTCTCTTGATTCCTTCAAGAGTTTATTTCGGTACGGGTCAAAATTATTGGCAGCCGGCGTTCTTGGAACTATTATCAATAACTTGTACACCATCTTAATCGGACGTTTTTTCACGGCAAAGGAGGTGGGTTATTATGCTAAAAGTGTCTATTTCACAAATGTATTGTCGGCAACAGCAACAGACGTTCTTCAGACGGTTACATTTCCGGTGATGAGCAGTGTTCAACATGAGGAGGAACGATTGTCAAACATCTACCGAAAATTGATCCGCTTAACGATGTTTGCCGTAATTCCATGTATGATAGGATTTGCCTTGATTTGTGAACCTTTCATTCGTCTTTGTCTTACAGAAAAATGGATGCCGGCAGTTCCTATCATTCAATGGCTCTGTATGGCACGCATTTTCACACCTGTCAGTGTCTTAAATATCAATTTATTAAATGCAAAAGGATATTCCGGCATGGTGCTGAAGTTGGAATTAATCAAAGCTCCTTTGATTATCGGCACCTTGGCCTTTACTATTCAATATGGATTGGAAGCCGTAGTCATCGGACAGGCAATTGTGTCTTTTCTCTGTTTCTTCATCAACGCATACATCCCTGGAAAAATGGCAAATTACGGAGCTTTTCAACAAATGAAAGATATGGGGCCTACCTTGTTGGCAACCGCAGGGATGACCGCTGCCATCTTGCCTATTATTCTCTTTGTCCCTTCCGATCTGTGGCAACTTCTTTTGAGCATTCCTATAGGTGGATCAGTATATTATTTGCTCTCTTTAGCTCAAAAAACCGATGAAATTAAAGAGGTGAATACCCTTTTATACAATCTTATCAACAAATATTTTCGAAAAAAATAGAGTCCCAAAATAGCTCTATCATTATCAGAAATCAGCTATTTTCCAACGACCTTGAATCTTTTCCAAGAAAATAACGGTTGTTTCTTCATTATTTTCGTTATCCTCGGACAATGTATAGAAGCGAACTTTAGCAGTTGCTTTGGTTTGAGTATCATCGTAATTAATATCTTCTACTTGAATTCGATTTTTACGAATATGTTTCAGAATTGCCTTTCTTTTTTCCGGAGTAAAACCGTTTTCAATCAATGTGATTTTTTGAACCATCAGCGGATTGCAATATTGCTTAGTTTTTTCGAAATCAAGATTTTGATATGAGAGGTAAAAATCGGTTACGGTCTCCTTCACAGGATCACTCTTACATGAGACAAACAATATTAATATCAATGAAAAAAATACTAAAACAAACTTATTCATGGGTAATATCTTTTTATATAACTCAAGACCAAAAAAACACTCTGATGATGAGAAAAACACCCAAACAAGCAATGACGAGTCCAACAATTCTATTAATCAAGAAAATAACTTCGGGGGTGAGAATTTGCTTAATTTTTCCGGCAAAATAACTTTTTAACATATCCATCGAAAAAACTGTAATTAAAATAAACAGTAAGAAGAACACTTGTTCTTTAAGAACTACACCTGAATAGGGAACAATACCGAGCCACAGCAACCACACAAAAGGATTGGAAACATTGAGTGCAAATCCTTTAGCGAGGTATTTTATCCTCTTATTCTCTCCATTTATTTCTTCCCCGTTAGGACATTCTTTTAGGAGTAAAGATTTCGAAAGTTGAGGATTAAGATCTGATTTCATATTCAAAAACGTATAACCGCCAAAAACAATCAGAATAATTCCCCCCACAATTCCCATTACCAATTGGGCAGTTTCATTATTTTCCATCAATCCTGCAATGCCGAACAAACACAGTGCCACTAAAAAAATATCACTCAAAGAAATGCCAAAAGCCAAAAATAAACCGGCTCGAAATCCACGCGAAATGCTGGTCTGTATGACAGAAAAAAAAGCAGCTCCGGGCATAATCGACAGAAGTAAACCTATAGGAATTGCTTTAAGGAGAACGGCTAACATTCAATATATTTTTTAAGATTGCAAAAATACAATTTTTCACTATATCCGTCTTAATAAAAATAGGAAAATCAAAATCCCTCTCACAAAACAATCAAATGCCATAGAAAATCAAAATACCCACTCTGCTATTATTCATATAATCAAATTCCTCCGAAGTAACTTAATCCGCTTATAGCTATTTATCGGCTTTTAATTAAAAACAAAGTTTTTTTTAGTTATTTTTATTCGGAGAACAAGCAGAAATGTGATAAAAAAATTGTATTATTGCAACGCAATAAACGAGAAATTAAGAACAATTCATATTAATCACTTAAATAATAAACATTATGGCGTTCAGAGGAACTTTAGTCATTGACATCGAAAGGTGCAAAGGATGTGCCGTTTGTACAACAGGATGTCCCAATAAGTGCATTGCACTTTCCAAAATGGTAAACAAAAAAGGATACAACTATCTTGAAATGATCAACGAAGAGGCGTGCATCGGCTGTGCCAATTGCGCCGTTATCTGTCCTGACGGGGTACTTACTGTCTATAGGGTTAAAATTTAGAAAGTGTCAATACAATAACAAATTAAAATTAAACATATAAAATGGCAAAAGAATTAAAATTAATGAAAGGAAACGAAGCGGTTGCAGAAGGTGCAATTCGCTCGGGTGTGGACGGCTATTTCGGCTATCCCATCACTCCTCAGTCTGAAATTTTGGAGCACTTGATGGCAGAACGCCCCTACGAGAAAACAGGAATGGTTGTCCTTCAAGCTGAAAGTGAAACTGCCTCCATCAACATGGTTTACGGAGGTGCAGCATGCGGTAAAAGGGTTATGACCACTTCTTCCAGTCCGGGAATCAGTCTCATGCAAGAAGGAATTTCTTACATCGCCGGAGCAGAACTTCCGGCATTGGTAGTTAATGTCGTACGCGGTGGTCCAGGTCTCGGAACCATTCAACCCTCACAAGCCGACTATTTCCAAACTACCAAAGGTGGTGGACACGGAGACTATCGCTTAATTACTTTAGCCCCAGCTTCCGTTCAGGAAATGTACGATTTTGTGGAATTAGGCTTCGAATTGGCTTTTCGCTATCGAAACCCCGCTATGATTTTATCTGACGGTGTTATCGGACAAGTTATGGAAAAAGTAGAAGTTACGGATTACAAACCTCGCTGGACAAATGAATACATCGCTAAAACATTCCCATGGGCTGCAGTAGGAAAACCGGCTCACCGAAATCATAATATTATTACTTCTCTTGAATTGGATTCCTTAAAACAAGAACAAGTAAACATCAGAATACAAAAGAAATACAAAGAGTGTGAAGCGAAAGAGGTACGTTACGAAATGATTCAGTGCGAAGATGCCGAATATTTGTTCGTTGCCTACGGCTCATCTGCCCGTATCTGTCAGAAATCTATTGAACTGGCACGGAAAGAAGGTATCAAAGTGGGACTTTTGCGTCCGATTACCTTATGGCCTTTCCCGAGCAAAATTCTTAAAGAACTTTCCAAACAGGTAAAAGGAATCTTGAGCGTGGAAATGAGCGCCGGACAAATGATCGAAGATGTTAAACTGGCGGTTGAATGCAAATTGCCGGTAGAACACTTTGGCCGTTTTGGTGGCATCATCCCCACTCCAAGCGAAGTTCTCGATGCATTAAAAAAACAGATTTTGTAATTTAAATTATGATAAACATGACAAGAGAAGACATTATAAAACCCGAAAATTTAGTATATAGGCGGACCCCGGTGCTGACAGACAATGTCATGCACTATTGTCCGGGTTGCGGACACGGTGTCATTCACCGCATCATTGCCGAAGTGGTGGAAGAAATGGGCATTCAGGAAAATACCATTGCCATTGCTCCCGTAGGATGTTCCGTATTGGCCTACAATTATTTTGAAATAGACTGCATCGAAGCAGCACACGGAAGAGCTCCGGCATTGGCTACCGCCATCAAACGACTCTATCCCGAACACTTCGTATTTTCCTACCAGGGCGACGGCGACCTCGCTGCCATTGGCACCGGTGAAACCATTCACACCTGCAACCGCGGTGAAAATATTACCATGATTTTCGTAAATAACGGAATTTATGGAATGACCGGCGGACAAATGGCCCCCACCACATTAAGCGGAATGAAAACCGCTACTTCCCCCTTCGGAAGAGATACCGAAATTATGGGAAATCCTTTGAATATCACGGAATTAATCGCTAAATTACCCGGAGCATATTACGTAACCCGCCAGGCAGTTTATACCCCGGCATTGGCCCGCAAGTGCAAAAAAGCCATCCGTCAAGCTTTTGAAAATCAAAAACTCAAAAAAGGAGTATCCTTCGTGGAAGTGGTTTCCAATTGCAACTCGGGATGGAAACTTGCTCCGGTCAAAGCCAACGAATGGCTCGAAGAAAATATGCTCAAATATTATCCGCTCGGAGATCTTAAAGTTCCGGAAGGGAAATAGGTCAACGCAATAATATTTTGAAAATCAAATTGATATTAAATTAAAAAAACAATACAATGACAGAAGAAATAATTATAGCAGGTTTTGGCGGTCAAGGAGTACTCTCCATGGGTAAAATTCTCGCATATTCCGGAGTAATGCAAAATAAAGAGGTCAGCTGGATGCCCTCTTACGGACCGGAAATGCGCGGAGGAACTTCCAATGTTACCGTCATCATCAGTGATGAACGTATCAGTTCCCCCTGCTTAAACCAATTCGATACGGCCATCATCCTCAATCAACAATCGATGGATAAATTCGAAAATTCGGTAAAACCGGGTGGCGTACTTATTTATGAACCTAACGGCATTACAGAACACCCGACACGGAAAGACATTAATATTTATCAGGTGGCAGCCACCGACAAAGCCGCAGAAATCGGAATTATGAAGCTTTTTAACATGATCGTCTTAGGCGGATTTTTAAAGCTAAAACCCATCATCAATCAGGAATTCCTGAAAAAAGGATTGGAAAAATCACTCCCCGAAAGACATCATCATCTCATTCCCGACAACATCAATGCTGTTGAAATCGGAAAAGAATTATTAAAACCCATTCAAGTCCTTTAATAATTAAAATGATATAAGTAAGAGGTTGTTTTTTCGGAAGCAACCTCTTTTTTTTTGAAAAATATTTTTGTATTGAGCTTGGGAGTTGGGAAATGAGTAGCTATTCAAAGGTAGTGTCCCAAAAAGTGTGTATGGTATAAGTTCATTTTGTATTTGCAAAGTTCTTAATTTTGATCAACTTCTTCAATTTACTGCCATGACACAAAGATTTTGCCGTTTGATGCAGTACTATCCCAAAAAATCAGGACAAGGAATCTGTTTGCAACGCTTGATATAGTATTTCTATCGGGTGGAAAGCAATCTCTCCGGTTCCGTCCTTGATTTGATGTCTGCAACTTGTTCCTGTTGCAGTAACTATTTCTCCTTTTTCTTTATTTTGAATGGCGGGGAAGAGATTCAATGCTCCAATCTTCATGGAGAGATCATAGTGCTCTTTTTCATATCCAAATGCACCTGCCATTCCGCAACACCCTGATTCGATAACTTTTACCTGATAGTTTTGTGGAATTTCCATCATACAAATACTTTTACTTACATCAGAAAGAACTTTTTGATAACAATGTGAATGAAATAAAATGGTTTTAGGCTCATGAGTAAATCTTTCCGCTGAAATGTGTCCTTTTGAAAACTCATCGGCTATAAACTCATCAATGAGGTACGTATTTTGAGCTAATTGTATGGCCTCTTTTTTATAAGGATATCTGACCAATTCAGGATATTCATCTCTAAATGATAATATTGCGGAAGGCTCAATTCCGATAAGTGGGGTGTTTTCTTTAATAATAGAACTGAAAATAGATATATTCTTTTCGGCTTTTCGTCGCGCTTGTTTTAAAAATCCTTTGGAAAGAAAAGTCCTTCCCGAAGAAGGATGCTTGATAATCCGGACTTCGTAGTGGAGCGATTGTAGTAATTTAATGCTCGATATTCCTATCGGAACATCTTGTGTGTTGGTAAATTCATCTACAAACAGATACACACTTTTTATTGGCTTTTCAATCTTATAAAGTTGCTTTTGATACCAATGACGTAAAGTATATGTATAAAGGGTTGGAATGGAACGAAAAGTAGAAAATCCAATAATTTTTTTGAAAACTACGGATGATATTTTATTGCTAATGAAATAATTGTAAATTTTATGAAAGGGCATTGCCATCTGATTCAGAATAGGGTAGTAGGCAATCAGAATATTCCTGAATGGCTGATGGTGTTGTTGATAATAATGGTAGAGAAATTCGGCGCGAAGTTTGGTCATATCTACGTTCGACGGACATTCGGACTTACAAGCTTTGCATGCAAGACAATTATCTAATGCCATTAATATTTCATGATGGTCGAAAGGATTTTTTTTGTTATTACTATTGATAAATTCTCTGAGGATGTTGGCACGACTTCGGGTGCTGTTTTGTTCGTCAAGTGTGCCCATATAGGAAGGACACATCGTTCCTCCCTGTAGGTGAGATTTTCTGCAATCTGCAGAGCCGCTGCATTTTTCAATACTGCGCAATAGCCCTTCCGTATCTGAAAAATCAAACATGGTCTTTATTTCCGTCTCCACTTGTGCAGAAGGCAAACTTGCATGACGTAAATGGGAATTCATCGGAGGGGAATCAATAATTTTCCCCTTATTGAAAAGAAGATTCGGATCAAAAAGATATTTTATTTTTTTGAGTAATGCATAATTTTCTTCTCCCAACATATAAGAGAGAAATTCTCCGCGTAATCTGCCGTCTCCATGTTCTCCACTGAGCGATCCACGATATTTTTTAACTAATTTAGCAGTTTCGAACGCAAATTCTCTGAATCGAAGAACTTCATTTTTATTTTTTAAATTAAAAATAGGTTTATTGTGTAACTCGCCGGTTGCGATATGCGCATAAAAAACACATTGAAGATTATATTGATTTAAAAGGGCTTTGAATTCCTTATAAAAATTAGGATAATCTTCGGGTAAAATGGCAATGTCTTCGACAACAGTCATTGGTTTCGCATCTCCCTTCATATTGGAAATGATTCCTAAACCGGCCTTTCGCAAAGCCCAGACTTGCGAAATTTCCTTTCCTGTGACAACCGAATAATGATGCCCAATTTGATGAGATTGCAGTAGATTTTTTAAATCATCGATTTTTTGATGAAGCTGTTCCAAATTATTTTCGGTAAATTCAATAACAAGTAATGCTTCTGGAGTTCCTTGAAGAAAAAAACGATTTTTACTTTGAGTAATATTCAGCGAAGAGAGTTCTAATATGGTATGATCAATCAATTCAACCGCAGACGGACTAAAATTCAGCGCCCGAAGATTTCCTTCTAATGCCTCCTGAATGCTGTTTGTTTGAACACATAGTAAAGCTTTGTGCTTCGGGGGTAGGGGAGATAAATGAATGGTTAGTTCTGTAATAAATGCTAAAGTTCCTTCGGAACCGGTTAAAAGTGTACTCAAATTTAATGGAGGACCATCCGGCGTGAAAGGTTGCATCAGCAATAGTTCATCAATGGCGTAACCCATACTTCTTCTATGAATAGACGGATGTGGAAATTCCTCCTCAATTTGGGTGCGAATAGATGTCGGAGAAAGTAATTGTTTTATATTTCTATAGATGGTTCCCTCTAAAGAGGAAAGTTTACATTTATCTTCAAATTCATTCGGAGAAAGCTCCTTGAATTCAACTTTTGAGCCATCACTCAAAATGGCCTTAACTGCTTTGATATGTTGTCTTGTACTTCCGTATTTCAGTGAATTAGCACCGCAAGAGTTATTTCCGAACATTCCTCCGATACAACAACGATTGGAAGTAGCAGTTTCCGGGGCAAAAAATAGATTTTTTTCTTTAAGGAACAGATTCAAATCATCACGAACCACACCCGGTTGTACAATGGCATATTGTTGTTCTTCATTGATTTCAATTATTTTTCTGAAATGACGAGAAATATCGACAATAATTCCGTTTCCTACTACTTGACCGGCTAACGAAGTTCCGCCGGCACGGGGAATTAAAGTTAATTGATGTTGTTTGGCATAATGCAGTAAAAAAATTATCTCCTTTTCACTTTCCGGAAATGCCACTCCGTAGGGATATTCTCTATATATAGAAGCATCTGTTGCGTAGCTTGCACGCGTTGCTTTATCTGTTAGTATTTTCACACCATTTCTATTTAATCAAGATGCAAAGGTACAAAATTAAAAAGAGGAATTGAGAAAATTATAGAAGTCCCATTTTATCAAAAATCACACGGAGTTCTTCAAGCGTTTGTACTTTTACATCACGGGCCTTGCTCCCGTTGGAAGGACCTACAATATCAAATTCTTCCAATTGATCCATAATCCTTCCGGCTCTATTATACCCCAGATTCATTCTTCTTTGAATGAGAGAGGTAGAGCCTTGTTGACTTTGAACAATGAGCGTAGCGGCATCCATAAAGCAAGCGTCTATTTTGTCGGTTGATGTTCTGTCGTCATTTTCAAAATCATCTTCTTTGTCTGCATATTCAGGCAATAAATAGGCTTCGGGATATGATTGTTGTTCTGCGATATAGTTGGATATACTTTCTACTTCGGGGGTGTCTACAAAAGCACATTGGAGGCGAAGAAGATCGCTGCCGGTTGAAAGCAGCATGTCCCCTTTCCCAATCAGTTGATCTGCTCCGGTAGCATCTAAAATCGTCTGAGAGTCAATACGGGATGATACTCTGAATGCCACACGAGCAGGGAAATTGGCTTTAATGTTTCCACTGATAATTTTTACGGAGGGACGTTGGGTAGCAATGATAAGATGAATACCGATAGCCCTCGCTAATTGTGCCAATCTCGCCAACGGATGTTCTACTTCACGTCCCGCGGTCATGATTAAATCTCCAAACTCATCAATAATTAACACAATGTAAGGTAAATAGCGATGTCCGTTGGTAGGAGATAATTCCCGTCTACAAAATTTGGCATTATACTCTTTAATATTTCTTACTTTTGCGATTTTGAGTAATTCATATCGATTATCCATCTCGATACATAATGAGTTCAAAGTTCTAATAACCTTTTTAGTATCGGTAATAATAGGTTCTTCCTCGTCCGGCAATTTGGCTAAATAGTGTTTTTCAATTGTAGAATAAAGTGGAAATTCTACTTTTTTAGGGTCAATCAAAACCATCTTCATTTCTGAAGGGTGCTTTTTGTATAATAAGGAGGTGATGATTGCGTTGAGACCAACCGATTTTCCTTGCCCTGTGGCTCCGGCCATAAGTAAGTGAGGCATTTTAGCTAAGTCAACCACAAATGGTTCATTGCTGATGGTTTTTCCCAACCCGATGGGTAACTCATATTTGTTGTTTTGGAATTTATCGGAAGTGATAATCTCTTTCATTGAGACAATATTCGGATTCTTGTTGGGAACTTCAATCCCAATGGTTCCTTTCCCCGGAATAGGAGCAATGATTCTGATTCCGAGTGCTGCTAAATTAAGGGCAATGTCGTTTTCTAAATTTTTAATTTTGCTGATGCGAATACCTTCTGCCGGAACAATTTCATACAAAGTAACCGTTGGCCCGATAATAGCTGAAATTTTCGTGATATCAATCTTAAAACTTTTGAGGGTACTCTCTATTCGATCTTTGTTTTCTGTCAGCTCTTTTCGTTTAGCATCCTCATCAATTTCAACATTGGTGTAATCCTTCAACAATTCAGGAATCGGAAAGTGGTACATGGAGAGATCTTTTCTTGGTTCATAGGGCTCCATCGAAACATGAGTAATCGTATCATCGGAGGTGGAATCACTTTCTAATTCAAGATCTTCATCTTCCTCTTCTGTTTCAGATAAATTGAAAGTGTTCGCCGGATTAATAATTTCGAAATCTGCGTTTTTAGTTTGGGAAATTTCATCATTTTGATTGATTAGTTCATCATCTTCTTCATCATTATCAGAAGGTGAATTCGATAGATTAGTCTCAAAATCAATGCGTTGTTCATCCATTCCGGAATTAAGCCCATTGCGTTCTTCTAAATATAATCCCGGCAATTCTTGTCTTCCGGAAGAAATGGAACTCTCTTCTTTTGATGTGTTCTTGGCGATTTTGGAATTTTGTGTTCTCGTCTTTCGGGATATAAACAATTGTTTTATACCTGAAAATAATTTTTCAAAGAGATAACCAATAAACAGAAAGATCTTTTTGATGGAAAACTTATAACATAAAATTAAAATGGTGAAAAATAGGACGGTGACAATAAGAAAAGTGACAAATTTACCCGTATGTTCCAATAAATACTTGGAAGAAAAAATTCCAAAATTTCCTGCAATAAATTCCGTAGTAGAATCAATGACAATAAAGCCCAATATCAAAGAGATCCAAGACATTGTCAGGAGAGTTGAGATGGTTACTTTGAATAAAGATAATTTCTTTTCTTTTTTTCCTAGTTCAATTCCAATAAGTTTTAAGCCCCAGATAAAAAAGAGAAAAACAAAACCTAAAGCAGCAATACCATAAGTGTAATTAGTGAAATAATAGGCCAAATGTGCGCCTACGGTGCGTGCAATATTTTTCGGAGGGGCTGCCGATGAAGAGTTAACATGAAAATCATCTGCGGCATGTGTGAAAATATACGAAAGAAGAGAGGTGAATAATAGTAATGCAAAAGCAACGAGAATGACTCCGTAGATTTTGATCATTTTTTCATCACGCATAAAATGAGCAAAATCAGAACCGACAGTTGACCTCTTTTTAGAGCTCTTTTTAGTGGCTTTTCGGTGTGTCACTTTCTTCCTGTTGCTCCGTCCTGATGAACTTTTTGTCGAAGAATAATTCTTTATAGTATTGGTTGACCGATGATTTGTAATTTTCATTTTAGAATTACATTACATTGTAAAAAAAATATATAGTAATCTACAAATTTAAGGGATTTTCTAGTTTTATTTTGAAAAAAACACAAAAGATTATTAACAAGTAGATGTTAGAATTAATAATCGCTTTTCTTTTCTGTTATAAGCCCTTTTTACTATTTTATATTTTTGTATTTTTGCACTCATTTTAGAACTAAAGTAAAACAAAATATGGAAATTATTAAAACTCCTTTTCAAGATTTATTAATCATAAAACCTATTATTTTTAAAGACGAAAGAGGTGACTTTTATGAAGTGTATCATGAAGATAAGTTCGCATTAATGGGCTTCAACTCAAAATTTGTTCAAGATAATCAGTCTGTATCTAAAAAGGGAGTTATCAGAGGGTTACATTTTCAGAAACCGCCTTTTGCACAAGCAAAATTAGTTCGTGTAGTTCAAGGTGTTGCATTGGATGTGGCAGTGGATTTGCGAAAATCAAGTCCTACATTCGGGAAACATTATTTTTTGGTGTTGTCTTCGGATAATCATCTTCAACTTTTTATCCCGGAAGGTTTTGCACATGGGTTTGCAGCTTTGGAAGATAATACGGTTTTGTCCTATAAATGTTCTAATTATTATCATAAAGAGTCTGAAGGAACTTTGAGTTTTGATGATCCCGATTTAAATATTCATTGGCAGACCGAAAATCCGATTGTATCGGCTAAAGATAGAGAAGGACTACTGTTTAAAAACTTTGTTTCACCTTTTTAATTTTTATAATACTTTCATTATAAAAAATTAAGATATTTATTTATTTGATTGAAGAAAATTGCGGTTGTATGAAAAAGAAAATATTAGTTTCCACGGGCGGGGGAGATTGTCCCGGACTTAATGCTGTGATTCGCGGCATTGTAAAAAGAGCATATAAAGAAGATGGATGGGAAATTTACGGATGTATCGAGTCTTTTAATGGAATTTTGAAAGATGAGGTCGAAATTGTGGAACTTACTCCTGCGGTTGTTTCAGGAATTCATGTGAAAGGGGGAACGATTATAAAAACTACCAATAAAGGAGGTCCATTTCACTATCCCGTGCAACAGAGCGATGGAAGTTGGATAATGGAAGATCGTTCAGAATTGATGAAAAAGAGATTCAAAAATATGGGATTTGATGCCGTAATTAATATTGGCGGAGACGGCTCGCAACGGATTTCATTGGCGTTATGTCAAATGGGTATTCCTGTGGTAGGTGTTCCCAAAACAATTGATAATGATTTGTCTTGCACTGATGTTACTTTCGGCTTTCAAACTGCAGTTCAAATTGCGACTGAAGCTCTTGATAAATTGGTAACGACAGCTGAAAGTCATAACCGGATTTTTATTCTGGAAGTGATGGGGCGAGATGCTGGCTGGATTGCACTCCATACTGCCGTTGCCGGCGGAGCGGAAGTTTGTATCATCCCAGAAATTAAATATGATCCTGCTAAAATTTTGGAGAAGATTAATACACGATACAATCATAACGAAGGCTTTTGCAATATTGTCATCGCAGAAGGCGCAACTTCTTTAGATGGAAAAGTTACCGGAAAAGATCCTACTGCAATAGGGGATTCTCATATTAAGTTAGGAGGAGTTGGTGATAAGTTGAAGTTTGAATTAGAGCAACTTGGAGTGGAACATGATATTCGGGTAATGGTACTCGGACACTTACAAAGAGGAGGAATTCCAACTGCTTATGATAGAATTTTAGCTACTCAATTTGGAGTGAAAGCTTTTGAATTGGTTAAAGAAAGCGCTTTTGGAAGAATGGTTACATTTCATCACCACAATATCTCTTCCGTTCCACTGGAAAAAGCCTTAGAAAAACCGAATCTTATTGATCCCGAAAATAACTATTTAGTTAAAGCAGCCAAAGGAACGGGGATTGTCTTTGGGGATTAAAAAGTGATGAAGGTCAGCTGAAAAGTAAATCGTTATCCTATCAGGATATTCAAAACCTGAATAGCACAATCACTTATTTTGGAACCGGGACCGAAGATTGCAGCAGCACCTGCTTTGTATAAGAAATCATAGTCTTGAGGCGGGATTACTCCTCCAACAATAACGATAATATCTTCTCTGCCAAGTTTTTTGAGCTCTTCGATTACCTGAGGAACTAAAGTTTTATGACCTGCTGCTAAAGAGGATACTCCCAACACGTGAACATCGTTTTCCACGGCTTGTTGTGCCGCTTCTGCCGGGGTTTGAAATAAAGGCCCCATGTCCACATCAAAACCAATGTCGGCATAGCCGGTAGCAACAACTTTTGCGCCTCGGTCGTGCCCGTCTTGTCCCATCTTGGCAATCATGATTCTTGGACGGCGTCCCTCTTTGGTTGCAAATTGATCAGCCAACGCGCAAGCTTTCTTAAAACTTGCATTGTCATTTTGTTCTGAACTATACACGCCTGTTATTAAATTTATTTTTGCTTTGTATCTGCCGTATACTTTTTCCAATGCGGTTGAAATTTCTCCCAATGAAGCTCTTTCTCTTGCAGCTTCTAAGGATAGTGCCAATAAATTCCCTTTACCGGTTTCAGCACAACGTGTCAATGCATCTAATGCCTGAGCAACCTTTTGCGCATCTCTTTCTTGTTTTAACTGAGCGAGTCGCTTCAACTGAGCATCGCGAACGGCACTATTATCCACTTCAAGTGTTTCAATCGGATCCTCTTTTTCAGGACGATATTCATTGACTCCAACAATTTTTTCAATTCCGGAATCGATTCGAGCTTGTTTGCGGGCTGCTGCTTCCTCAATACGCATTTTGGGAATTCCGGTTTCAATAGCTTTGGCCATTCCTCCAAGGGATTCGATTTCTTGAATATGTGCCCATGCACGTTGCGCTATCTGATGAGTTAAACTTTCAACATAGTAAGAACCTGCCCATGGATCAACAGATTTGCATACCTGAGTCTCTTCTTGAATATATATTTGGGTATTTCGTGCAATACGAGCAGAAAAATCTGTCGGAAGGGCAATTGCTTCATCCAATGCATTGGTATGTAACGATTGTGTGTGTCCAAGAGCCGCCCCCATAGCCTCAATACAAGTACGTGCTACATTATTGTACGGGTCCTGTTGCGTAAGCGACCAACCGGATGTTTGAGAATGTGTCCGTAATGCCAATGATTTCGGATTTTTCGGATTAAATTGACGCACAATCTTAGCCCACAACATTCGGGCGGCTCTCATTTTGGCAATTTCCATGAAATGGTTCATTCCAATAGCCCAAAAGAATGAAAGTCGAGGTGCAAAATCGTCAATATGCATCCCCGCATTGATTCCCGCACGCAAATATTCTAACCCATCAGCCAAGGTATAAGCCAATTCTATATCGCATGTGGCTCCAGCTTCTTGCATGTGGTATCCGGAAATGGAAATGGAATTGAACTTAGGCATATTTTGGGCAGTAAATTCAAAAATGTCTGCAATGATCTTCATTGAAGGCAGTGGGGGATAGATATAGGTATTCCGAACCATAAACTCTTTAAGAATGTCATTTTGAATGGTCCCGGTTAATTTGCTCATGGGAACGCCTTGCTCTTCAGCCGCAAGAATGTAAAAAGCCAAGATTGGTAAAACTGCACCGTTCATGGTCATTGAAACAGACATCTGATCCAATGGAATCTGATCAAACAGAATGTTCATATCCAAAATAGAATCTACCGCTACTCCTGCTTTTCCAACGTCTCCGATAACTCTTTCATGATCCGAATCATAACCTCTGTGCGTGGCCAGGTCAAAAGCAATGGAAAGCCCTTTTTGACCGGCAGCCAAATTGCGACGGTAAAAGGCATTGGATTCTTCTGCTGTTGAAAATCCGGCATATTGACGAATAGTCCACGGTTTATTTACATACATCGTCGAATATGGTCCCCGTAAAAACGGAGGCAATCCGGCAGCATAATTTAAATGTTCCATTCCCGATAAATCTGACTTGGTGTAAACGGGTTTTACCGGAATCTTTTCCGAAGTAAGCCACTCTGCTTCATTGTGCAGTCGCTTTTCGTCTTTGGTATTCTTTTTTTCTCCTGCAGGAGCGGACTTATAATCAATATTACTGAAATCGGGACGCATATCTTTTATTTTTTGTATTTAATCTAAAATATGACTGCAAAAATAAGAAAAATAGTGATAATTCAAAGAGAAGAATATTATTATTTTACTCTTTTTTTAAGACTCGTTACGTGGATTTTTTCAAAAATATTTTAACTTTTTTTAATAGTCTGTTTTTTAAATGAAAATAATGTTTAATTTTGCAGATTAATATTAAAAATGAGTATGACTGCCATGAATCTGAGTGATCAAATCTCTATTCCCATTAGAAAGAAAAAAACAAGGTTACGATATAGAGTTGCGGTAATCGGTGGGGGAAGCTGGGCCACGGCTATTGTTAAGATATTGTCTTCCAATTTAGAACATATCCATTGGTGGGTTCGTGAATCGGAAATTGTGGAAGGAATTAATAAGTACGGACATAATCCTTTATATTTGAGCTCTATTTTTATCAATCCTAAAGATGTAAAAATTAGTACGGATTTGAGAAGAACTGTGGCGAAGGCAGATTATGTGATTATTGTATCTCCCTCTGCTTTTTTGCACCAAACGTTGGCACCTTTGAAGAAAAGTAAACTCAATCGTAAGAAAATTATTACGGCAGTGAAAGGGATTGTTCCTGAAACTATGCAGGTTATTACTGACTATTTGCGTTCGGAGTTTAATATTCCGGTTGCAAATTTGTCGATTATCAGCGGCCCCTCTCATGCAGAAGAGATTGCCCAGGAAAAGTTTACTTTTTTAACTTCGGCTTCCGAAAATCTCGAATTGGCGGAGGTTGTGGCGCGTATGTTTACCAATCGCTACGTGAGAACTTCGGTTTCGAATGATATTATGGGGGTGGAAATGGCCATTGTTTTGAAAAATATTTATGCCCTTGGTGCCGGTATATATAGTGGACTGGGTTATGGCGATAATTTTATTGCTGCTTATATTGCCAATTGCGTTAAGGAAATGAAGAGCTTTGTGAGTCAGTTGTACCCGAATCAACGATCATTGGCAGATTCTGTATATCTCGGAGATTTATTGGTTACTGCTTATTCACGCTTTAGCCGGAATCGCCTCTTCGGAAATATGATCGGACATGGTTTGTCTGTGCGTATTGTTCAACTTGAAATGAATATGATTGCAGAGGGGTACTATTCTTGCCGCTGTGTTCATGAAATCAATAAAAAGTATAATTTGAAAATCCCTATCGTAGAAGCCGTTTATGGAGTTTTATATGAGGGAAATAATGTCTCTTCCGAAATGAATAGAATTGCGCAATTTTTTGTTTAATTCTCCAATTTCAAAAATCCGGTTTCCCTGTTTTATTATTTAAAAAAATAGATAAAGAAATATATTGTATTTTTGTTTCTTTTTTAAAATAAAATATGAATCTATATATCCGCAATCTTATATCAAAAATTGTTTTTTTGGCATTCTTTGCGACAAGTAATTTTTTGCTTTCTGCTCAAGAGAAAAATGGATGTTTGTCTGTCGATGAACTGATAACTTTGTATCATGAGAATGATTCATTAATGAATGAAATTCTTACTCCTGCCAATTGGGTTCAGGTTTCTAAAGAAGAAAATGTCCCCGTTATTATAGATAAGGACACGCTTTGGTATCATGAAACTACCTGGCAATTTACCATGAGTTTTGATTTTTATGTGCTGAAAATTTATGAAATTCCCAATTATAATCATATTTTGGAATTAGAAACGGAAGAACAATGCTTTGGAACGCTTTATGATGAATTAAAACGCAAATATGCTGCCAAAAAAATGACAGAAGGTGAAAAATTAACTCATTTTCAACCTTCAGCAGATTTGTATATTCAACTCCGTGAGAAAGATTCTGTCATGTTGACAAATTACGCCATAAGATTGTACAACCCGATTCACATTCAGGAACAACTGCGTATTGCAGAGGAACTCAAGTTGAAAGAACTTGAAATCTTGAGGCAAAAAAAGGAAAAAGTGATGCTTTGTTTGTCCTATTCGGATTCCTTGTTGGCAATAGGAAAATTAGAAGAAGCAATGCCTCCCCTTGATTCGGCAAGTGGACTTTTGGCTGAATATGACTCATTGATTTTTGAGAAAAAAGTATTTATTGCCAATGCAATCAAGGAGCGCGATATTGCTCAATTAATTCAGGAAGGAACGAAATTGTTTGAAGAACATCAGTTGGCAGCATCTAAAAGCAGTTATGAGAAAGTGCTACAATTGGACTCTTCCAATAAATATTCTCAGGAGCAGTTGGAGATCATCAACAGAATGTTATTGGTGCTGGCTACCCGACATACAACTATTTATAATTATGCCGAATTCCATCCCGAAAATACAGATTCTTTGTCCCGATTGTTGGAAAGTGCTATTGTTGCGTATACGGAACTTCTTTCATGGGGAAGAATTACGGGAAATTTGTTGATTAAGGTAGATACGATGGGTAAAAATATTTCTTCCTATACCCTGCAAATTTTTGATTGTGATGGGGAGATTAAACAAAAGGCGGTTTCCGATTTTACATCTCTGTTGGATAGTCTGACTATATCTCCGTTAATTCAATCGGTTAAAAAGGAGAATATTTTGGTCAATGCAACTACAGAGCTGAGCTTTGATGTACATTGGGCTGTAGATGAAATCGGCGTTCGTGTCTATAAGGGCAAGGTCAAAATTGAAAAAGAAGATAGAGTATGGTGCAAAAAGTTGGATTCTTTATTGACGGTGTATGATAAGCCGTCGGGAAATTATTACTTTAAATTGAAAGAAAAAAATATGTTTGATAGAAAATATGTGGATATTTCTTTGGATAGATTTAAGGTGATCGGACCTGAAGCAGCGCTCTATTCGATGTTATTTCCCGGTGCAGGGACCATGGCCGCCACGCAAGGGCGAAAGGGAATCGGAGCCATGAGTACCTTCGTCGTTTTTGGCACCGGAACTCTCGTAAGCTATATCTACAGTAAGAAAATGGCTGCAAAAGCAGAAACGTTTTCCCCCGAATCCCCGGAATATAAAAAGTATAAGATGAATAGTCTCTATTTCATGACAGGGTCCTATATTGGTCTTGGAATTTCCGGAGTTATTTATATTTCCGATGTGTTTAATGCCTTGGCAAAAGGAATCAATAATTTGAAACAATCAAAAGAGTTGAGACGAAAGCTTAAAGATGGACAGCTCTTTTTTCAACAGGAACCGGTGAAACTTCCATAGCCGATTAAGGCATAAACAACTCTCCAAATTCCGATTTAATAATTCCCTGATCGACCAGTCTGCGAATAACTTTGATTAGTTTTTCCTCTTTATAGTCGCGGCACAACTTAAATGCCAACTCCCGGATCGGATATCTTTCCGTTTTAAGCAGCTCTAATAGGATCGCTGTTATCTCTTTGAATTCATTTTCGGAAAGAGCCGCATTTTTATTCTTCAGGCATCGATCACATGCTCCGCAATCAGCACTCTTTTTTTCTCCGAAATAGGCCAACAATCGCCGGCTCCGACACACCTCTTCTTCATGCACATAAGCCAATACCGCATCCAACCGCTGTTGCGCCATCTCTTTTCGTTGATGATAAATCCGGCTATCCAGCATGATATCTTCTTCTTTGAGACGATTTTCTGCAAAAACAAGCGTGGGCTTCAAAGTCTTTGCTCTGTAAGAGATTACTTTTTGTCGGTGTAATTTTTGCAAATTGGCAATGACTTCTTCTTCGCTTATCTTTGAACGTTCAGCAATTTCTGCTTCATTAATTTTTACGAAATCCGTAAATAAACCCGTATATGAACGCAAAATGTTTTTTAAAAAATCACTCAATATCGGGCTATTTTGCTCTAATACCGCAAGTCCTTTACTGCCCATACATACATGCATGACGGAAATACTGTTTTCTTCTTCAATATAGAAGAGAACCCCTGATTTTTCGAGTAATTTGATGGAATTGTATAAAGTTGTAATATTGAAATGGGCAATTTTGGCAAACTGGTTGATTTCAAAAGGGTAGGAGTTATTTTTTCCGCTGCCGATCGCTATTTGAAAATAGTTGCATAGGGCTGAATAGACTTTTCGGATGGTCTTTACCGGTGGGAAGGAAAGGGTGAAGTTTCGTTTTAATTCTCCTACATCGTAATTGTCGTAAAGCATTACCGCAATAGAGGATTTTTCGTCGCGGCCGCCTCTGCCCGCTTCCTGAAAATAGGCCTCTAAAGAGTCGGGAATATCCATGTGGATGACAATGCGCACATCTGGTTTATCTATGCCCATCCCGAACGCATTCGTTGATACAATAATCCGCGTGGTATTGTGCATCCATTCGTTTTGTTTTTGATCCCGTGTGTTGGCGTCCAAGCCCGCATGGTAATAGTCGGCACTGATTCCATTTTTCGTAAGATAAGCCGCAATTTCCTTCGTTTTGCGCCGATTGCGGACATATACGATGCCCGTCCCGGGATATCGTTGCAAAACCCGAAGCATACGCCCATTTTTATCCTCTTCTTTAACTACGTAATAGATGAGATTGTCTCTCCGGAAACTCTTTTGAAAAAGATTCTCTTTTTTAAAGTTTAATTTTTGTTGAATATCTGTTACTACTTCCGGAGTGGCGGTTGCCGTGAGTGCCAATACGGGGACATCGGGAAAAAAGTTCCTGATGTCGGCAATCTCCAGATAGGGAGGCCTGAAATCATACCCCCACTGAGAAATACAATGAGCTTCGTCCACCGCAATCATCGAAACATGCAATTTTTGCATGGCCGATCGGAAATAGTCGGTTTTGAGCCGTTCGGGAGAGAGGTAAAGAAACTTAAAATCGGGATCGAAGACGGCATTGTTGAGCAAAAGTTCCATTTCGCGTCCGGAAATGCCCGAATAGATTGCCCCTGCTTTGATACCCCGTTTCTTTAAATTTTCTACCTGATCTTTCATGAGGGCAATCAAGGGCGAAATCACCAGACAGACTCCCTCTTTCGCCAGAGCCGGCACTTGGAAACAAATAGATTTTCCGCCTCCGGTAGGTAGCAACGCCAGCGTATCTCGGTTTTGCATTACCGAAAGGATGATATCTTCCTGAAGAGGGCGAAAACAATCATAACCCCAATATTCTTTTAAAATACGGTGTATTTCTTGTCGGTAATCGTGGAGTTCGGTTTCCGGAAGAGCCATATCGGATTAATTATCCTTAGCAGCTGAATCTGCCGCTTCAATAATGGCAATAAATTCACTGCTTTTCAAAGAAGCACCCCCGATCAGTCCGCCGTCCACATCTTCTTGCATAAAGAGAGACAATGCATTTTGGGCATTACAACTTCCTCCGTACAAAATGTAGCAGTTATAAGCCATTTCGCTGCCGTACTTCTTTTCGATTAAAGAGCGAATATAGGCGTGCATCTCTTGAGCTTGTTCAGGAGTGGCCGTTTCCCCGGTTCCAATTGCCCAAACAGGTTCATAGGCAATCACAACATGCTCAAACAACTCTTTTCCCAAATGAAATAGGCCATCTTTAATTTGTTTTTCTACCACTTCAAAGTGCCGACCGCTTTTTCGTTCTTCCAAAGTTTCTCCGCAACAGACAACCGGAATGATATTTTGTTTCAGCAGTTGATTTACCTTTTGGGCAACTGTTTCGTTGGTTTCGTTAAAATATTTTCGTCTTTCCGAGTGCCCCACAATACAAAATTCAACTTCTAACGAAGCCAGCATGGAAGCCGAGACTTCTCCTGTATAGGCGCCATTTTCATAAGTACTGCAATTTTGAGCACCTGCGTAAAAACTATATTCCTCAGCCAAATCGGTCGTCAATTCTAAATATACAAAAGGAGGACATATCACCACTTCCGTATTTTTATGAAACTCGCTCAAAGTGTCCCCAATTTCAATAAGAACATCATTTGCATCATCAAAAGAGAGATTCATTTTCCAGTTTCCAATTACCAATTTATTTTTCATATTGATTCGTTTAATGTTGTATTAGTGAATAAAAATTCCATTTAAAATAAACCCGAGAGCGAACATTCTCCCCGACTGCAAATGTACATCAAATTTTGGATACTTCGGGAAGAAAGTATAAAGAAATATAACGAAAAAGTTAGCTGCTCTTAAATTTTGAAGAATGAATAATCCGCTACTTCTTATTTTTGAAGAATTGCACAACCAAGTTGACATTTTAAGCACTTTTTTGAGCGACAGTAATGGTGGTGAAGTTCAATAATTGCTTGTGATTGCATGGCATTGTTACAAGGAAACCCCTTTTTTTGATAATATCGAGTAATATGATTTCCTTCAAAGGGTAGATTTTCCAATATTGAAACTGCTTTTTCCTGATAAGAGGAATCTCCTGAAAATGAACCATAACAGAAAAGTGTCGGAATAATTGTATTTATCTGGATTAAGATTATGGCACTTTTGCCGAGTCGACAAGAGTGTGGTTTTCCTTCAATTCCGAAGTGATAATGAGTCTTCCAGTATGAATCGGGAATGCAATCATTCAGTAATTTATCTGCCTTGAAATCTGTTTCAGAAATAAAACTTTTGAACAAGTCAGGATAATGATGCAACAGCTCTGCCAATTGTGCCAAACGCAAACAAGGGAAATTTTGCGGATGTAATCGCAATAAATTCCACCTTGACGGAGGAATGGAAATTAATTTATATTTGTGCCTGAGATAAGAATATTCCTGAGACAATATATTGAAATAATCGTCCGTATCTGATGGAAGAATTTCCAGAAAGCCGGCCTGACCAAAAAGGAGTGCATAGAGTTGGATTTTGCTTTTAGCATGGTGCGAAATCTGTTTATAAGTGATGGTTTTTGATAATAATTCAAAAGCGGATTCATTGGTCTTGAAGCCGAAATTGATGCTGAGCATCCGAAAGAGTAATTCATTCCAATCTCCGTGACATTGTGTCAGCATTTCGTAAATCTTTTTTTCCTTCTTTAACAACCGTGAGATGCACAATCGCGATAACCATGAGGCTATTAATAGGGGAGAAAGCTCTGGAATTTCGCCTGCACAAGGCAGATTTAATTCGTTGTATTGAAATTTTCGGTAACGACCGAGCAATTCATCAGAAAGATAACTTTTTAATGCTAAGGCAGGAAAAGTTTCTTTCGTATCCCGGTCAATGAAAACGTCTGACTCATAAACCACATGTAAAATAACGGATTTATACTTTTCATCTTTATGGTGTTGATGCTTTATCCAGTCTGAACTTTTACAATGAATTTCTATATCACCGGCCCATGTAATGTTGTCAATTTTAATAATGGCTTGCTTGAAGTCTGGCCCCGAATCCTGATGGATATAGCCGGGATGTATTACCTCTAATTTCTGACCTTGAACAGTTTTTAAATCCTTAAAAGTATAAAGTCTGTTCTTCCAAATGTAATGTAAAAAATCTTCCGTCATTTTGTTTTTTATGCAAAATTAACGAAAAATTAAATTATGATTATAATTAAATTAAAATTAAATAGAATTATTTTGATTGCTTTCTTTCAATAGCCTTAGCTATAAATTCGCGAAATAACGGATGTGGGCGATTGGGACGCGATTTGAATTCAGGGTGAAATTGACATGCCACGTACCACGGATGGTCTTTAAGTTCTACAATTTCTACAATGCTGTTATTAGGAGAAGTCCCGGAAAAAAGCATCCCGTGTTTGCTGAGTATTTCACGGTATTCGTTATTAACTTCATAGCGGTGGCGATGTCGTTCGGAAATTTCAGCAGTTTTGTATGCTTCAAATGCTTTTGTATTGGGATGTAGTTTACACGGGTATTTTCCTAATCGAAGTGTTCCGCCTAACATACTATATTCATTTTGTCCCGGCAACAAGTCAATAATCGGATAGGGGGTATTTGGATCAATTTCTTTACTATGTGCCAATTTTAATCCGGCAACATTTCGGGCAAATTCTATGATGGCAATTTGAAGTCCTAAACATAATCCCAAAAAAGGAATTTTATTCTCTCTGGCAAAACGGGCAGCATTAATTTTTCCTTCAATTCCTCGCGAGCCGAACCCCCCCGGAATGATGATACAATCCATCTCTTTTAACAATTGCCCTGTGCTTTTTTCTGTTATCTCTTCAGAATCTATCCAATGTATTTCAAGTTCTGTGCGATTATAAATGGCCGCATGTTTTAAGGCTTCCACTACACTAAGATAGGCATCATGAAGTTCAACATATTTGCCCACAAGAGCCACATTAGTTTTGTATTTCAAATTCTTGCTTTTTTCGACCATCTCTTGCCAATCGGTCAGATCTTTTTCTTTACAGTTGAGCTTCAGTCTTTTGATGACTTGTTTGGCTAATCCTTCTTCTTCCAATGCCAATGGAATTTCGTACAAGGAAGGCATATTGATGTTTTCAATAACATTTTGTGGCTTTACGCTGCAGAAAAGGGATAATTTTTGTTTGATATCTGTTCCAATCGGTCTATCGCAGCGACAAACGAGAATGTCGGGCTGGATTCCGATGCTTCGAAGTTCTTTAACGCTGAATTGGGCAGGTTTTGTTTTTAGTTCATCTGACGGCATGATGATGGGGATTAATGCCACATGAATGTACATACAGTTGGCATAGCCCTCTTCAATCGAAAATTGTCGAATGGCTTCCAAAAATGGAAGACTTTCATAATCTCCCACAGTGCCGCCAATTTCTACAATGGCAACCTCTGCGTTATTGGTCTTTGCATTCAGCCGGATATGGTCCTTAATCATGTTGGTGATATGGGGAATCATTTGGACAGTAGATCCGGCATAAACTCCGTTGCGCTCATTCTCAATAACGGCATGATATACTTTTCCCGCAGTTACATTACAATGTTTATTCAAATTCTCATCAATAAATCTTTCATAATGACCAATATCCAAATCGGTTTCGCCACCGTCTTCGGTAACAAATACTTCTCCATGCTGGTATGGATTCATGGTTCCGGGATCCACATTCAAATAAGGATCTAATTTCTGCATTGTAACTTTGATCCCCCTCGATTTAAGCAATCTTCCCAAAGAAGCTGCCGTAATCCCTTTTCCTAATCCGGATACCACTCCACCTAAAACAAATACATATTTCGTAGCCATAATTCTGATTTTTAAAGTGCAAAAATACAAAAAATAGTGATGAAGCGGCACAAATTGAATTGTACCGAAGAATGTTTCCCTTTTTACAGCGATTTAGTGTTTTTTTCGTTAATTTCTTTTAAAAATATTTATGAAAAAAGTTTAGAAAATAGCAATTTTTTCTCCGAAAGAAGATAAAAAAAATTGTATCTTTGCCGCTTAATTTTATTTTTATATAGTATGAATACGATAACCATCGAAGATAAAACTTTTATCAAGTATATTTCGGATTCCGAAATTGATAAAGCCATAGAAAGAATTGCCACGGAAATTAATGAAGAATACAAAAACGATATTCCGATTTTAATCATCACTTTGAATGGAGCAATTATGTTTGCGGCCGAGCTTCTGAAAAAGTTGACGATTCAGTGTCGTATTACATGTATTCGCGTTGCCTCCTATGACGGAACTCAATCCTCTACCGCTAAAAATCTTATAGGTCTTGTGGAGGACTTGACCAACCAACGCGTGATTGTAGTGGATGATATTGTGGATACCGGAAATACCTACGAACATATTGTTGGAATGCTCCAAGAAGAAAAAGTGAAAGATGTTCGGATTGCAACGATGACCTTTAAACCGGAAGCTTATAAGAAAAGCCTCCCCGTTCATTATGTGGGAATAAATATTCCAACCAAGTTTATTGTTGGTCACGGACTTGACTATAACGGCCTCGGGCGAAACCTCCCCGACATTTACCAACTCTACACGGAATAATAACTTAAATAACCCCTTAAAACTGTTGATTATGCAACAACGATTGAGTGTGGCTCTATTTGGAGCTCCTGGCTCGGGAAAAGGAACCCAAGCCGCTTTAATTGCGGAAAAATACCGCTTCGAACATATCTCCACAGGCGAATTGTTTCGCAATGAGATGGCTATGGAAACCCCACTCGGACTGAAAGCCAAACAAATTGTTGAACAAGGATTGCTTTGTCCTGACGATATCACGTTAAATATGCTCTATAACCGGATCCAAAATGTTCAGGACGGACAAGGTGTGATCCTTGATGGCGTACCCCGTACCATGCAACAAGCTCAAATGATGAACGGAATAGGATTTGACCACATAATCCCTATATCTTTTGTTATTTATCTTAATATTAATAAAGAACAAGTAATCAATCGCATCATGAAAAGAGCTGAATTACTCAATAGAAGTGATGATAATCCGGCCGCCATTGAAACACGTATCGAAAGTTATGCCCGCTCTACCGAGCCGCTTAAATCATACTATCTCTCTCAAAATATTTTATTCGAAGTTGACGGAATGCAAGCTATTGATTCGGTTTTTGCAGATGTGTGCAAAGTTATTGATGCGCATTTAT
>Ga0116193_1000353_pt1 | contig 44188 bp, 32 predicted proteins | sample AD_UKC115_MetaG_FD_89892 | JGI IMG/M metagenome (GOLD analysis project Ga0116193, IMG submission 89892) | Active sludge microbial communities of municipal wastewater-treating anaerobic digesters from Hong Kong - AD_UKC115_MetaG | ecosystem: Engineered > Bioreactor > Anaerobic > Digestate... | reverse complement strand
ATATCTGATCACAGATACCTCTTTTACTAAATTCGAAGATTTATTCCTATCGATTTCAACGATTCGTGCAATTGTGTATGTCGATGGAATAGGAAAACCGCTGTCAACGAATGACAGACTACTACGCTTTGATAAAGAATCCGCCTTCGTCTATGATCACTTTATTCCCAGTAAGGTCGATCCGGATGATCCTGCTTTTATGGTGTTTACATCGGGATCCACCGGATTTCCGAAGGCTGTGATTCATGCGCATCGAATCGCTGAATCCATACAGCGGAGCATGCGGAACGTGCTTCAAATTGGAAAGGATGATCTGTTTTGGTGCACGGCTCATCCTGCCTGGATTACCGGAACCGTTTACAGTATTTTAGGTCCTCTGCTCTGTAGAATCGAATCGGTACAGTATTCAGGTAATTTCCATGCAAAACGCTGGATGCCCATTCTTCAGAATCAAAGAGTAGCTGTCTGGTATTCGGCTCCAACGGCTTTTCGGTCTTTAATGCAAGAATCACCGGATTTCTACAAAGAATATGATTTCAGCGCTCTAAAAGAAATATTCAGCATTGGTGAACCATTAAATCCGGTTGTGTTTTTTTGGGGGAAAGCAATTTTCAATCGTGATATTCATGATACCTGGTTTCAGACAGAAGCTGGAACGATCCGAATTGCCAACATCCCTGGAAACGCCATTAAACCTGGATTTATGGGAAAAGCTGTCGATGACGCTTTTCCTGTAATTCTGAATGAGCATAATCAATCAGTTCCTCCCAATGAGGTTGGCAGGTTATGTCTTAAAGAAGGTTGGGAATCCTGCTTTATTGATTATTTTGAACAGCGATCTGCATTCGCTTCAAAATTCCAATCCGGTTATTATGAAACCGGAGATTTGGCCTATCAGGATGATGAGGGTTATTTTTGTTTTGTGGGTCGGGATGATGATGTGATTAATACTTCCGGCCATCTGGTCGGTCCCTTTGAAGTAGAAAGCGTATTGCTGTCTCAGGATGAAATCGCAGATGTCGGTGTTGTGGCAGCGCCGGATGATCTGTTGTATGAGAAAGTGGCAGCTTTTATTGTTCTTAAAAATGGTTTTATATGGAATAACAAACTGGAAAGTAAAATGCGGATTGCAGTGACCAGCCACCTATCTCCGATAGCCACACCAAAATTATTTATCATTGTTGATGAGATCCCAAGAAATAATGCCGGCAAAATCCTGAGGAATGTGCTGCGAGAACGACTAAAGCCATAGCAGTATGATGGCTGAGTGCTCATTGAGATGAGAATCCTGATTCATTCCACCTGAGAAAATTCTGCGCGATTTTCACTGAATCAGTCCAAATGAAAAAACATAAAAAATGGCTCGATTTTATGTCGAGCCATTTTTTATTCAGTTATTTTCGTCCCTATCTTTTCGGAAACGAGTCATTTCTTCTGCGATCTTTGCTTCGATCGCCTCCGCTGTGTCCACCGCCGCTACGGCCTCCGCGATCATTTCTGTCGCCGCTGCCATTTCGGCTGCCGCCTGATTTCTTTGAATCAGCGGCGATTGCTTGTTCCAGAGTCCATCCTTCCAGGACTGCCTGACGAGAAAGCCGGATTTTTCCGTTATCATCAATTCCGGTCACCATGACAGTTAATTCGTCGCCGACTGAAACAATATCCTCGACTTTGTTGACTCTCTCAGAATCAAGCTGAGAAATGTGTACCATTCCGTCAACATTCGGAAGAATTTCGACAAAAGCGCCAAAATCTGCTGTACGGACAACTTTGCCTGTGTAAATATTGCCTAAAACTGCAGTTTCAATCATCGATAAAATCTGATCACGCGCGGTTTCAGAATCACCGGAATTCGCTGCTGAAATATAAACCAACCCATTATCATCGATATCGATTTTTGTATTGGTATTTTCCTGTAACGCTCGTATATTTTTTCCGCCTGGTCCAATGATTGCGCCAATTTTTTCAATCGGAATCTGCACCGATGTAATTCTGGGAACGTGCGGTTTCAAGTCCGGATTGGGACGAGGAATCACTTCCAGGATTTTTTCTAAAATCAGTTTCCGTCCTTCTCTTGCCTGAGCTAACGCTTTGGTCATGATTTCTGTGGTAATTCCACGGATCTTGATATCCATTTGCAGAGCGGTAATTCCTTTTTCGGTACCGGTCACTTTGAAATCCATATCGCCAAGATGATCTTCAGCGCCCTGAATATCTGTCAGAATGACATAATTATCGCCTTCTTTGATCAATCCCATGGCGACACCGGTAACTGGTGCCTTGATCGGTACACCCGTATCCATCAATGCCAATGTCGATCCACAGACGGATGCCATCGAGCTGGAACCATTTGAGCTTAATACTTCCGAAACAAGCCGGATTGTATAAGGAAACTCTTCTTCACTTGGAATTACTGGAACTAAAGCGCGTTCAGCCAATGCACCGTGACCGATTTCTCGTCGGCTTTGTCCGCCTAACTTCTTGGTTTCGCCAGTACAAAATGGCGGGAAGTTGTAATGATGCATATACCGTTTGTTGTCAATTGGAGAAAGCGTATCGATTTCCTGGGCATCCCGAGGCGTGCCAAGGGTGGCAATTGTCAGAACCTGCGTTTCTCCACGAGTAAATAATCCGGTTCCATGAGCCCGAGGAAGAACACCGACCTCGCACCAGATTGGACGTACTTCGGTCAAATCGCGGCCATCAGGTCGCAAATGGCGATCCAGGATTCGGCTGCGAACCACTTTTTTGTATGCCTCTTCAAAGGCTTCTGCATATTGAGCTGCTTTTTCCTCATCTTCACCGGCAAAAAATTCGATGGTATCATTTTTGAGATCTTTCAATCCATCAGCAAGTTCTGCCTTTGTATGCGGTGAATCCAGCAGGTTTTCCATTGCCAGATTATATTTTTCGAATACAGCATCGATGGATGCTGGATCAATCGAGAACCGCGTAACTTCGCGTTTTGGTTTGCCAATTTCTGCAGCCATTCGCAGCTGAGCTTCTACGAGCGGTTGAATTGCCTGGTGTCCCAAAGCAATCGCTGTAATCATATCCGCTTCACTGATCTCGTTGGATCCGGCTTCGACCATCAAGATCGCATCACTGGTTCCGGCAATCCGCAAATCAAGGTCAGAATCCTCCATCTGAGGGTAAGTCGGGTTGATGATGTATTCGCCATTGATTCTTCCGACGCGGACTGCGCCAACTGGTCCATTCCAGGGGATATCCGAAATCATAAGAGATGCGGATGCAGCGTTGATTGCCAACACATCCAATGGATTGTCAAAATCAGCGGAAAGACTGTACAGGATGACCTGCACTTCATTGCGAATATCTTCCGAAAAAAGCGGCCGCAGAGGACGGTCAATCAGACGACTGGTTAAAATTACATCACCAGCCGGTCTGCCTTCACGACGGAAGAATGAACCGGGGATGCGTCCGCCGGCGTACATTCTTTCTTCATATTCAACAGTTAGCGGGAAGAAATCCTGACCCTCTTTCGTTTCTGAACTCATGGTCGCAGCGGAGAAAACAACCGATTCGCCTAATTGAATCGTGACTGCTCCGCCTGCCTGTCCGGCTAATTTTCCGGACTCAAACGTGATCGTTTTACCGCCTACTTCAGCGGTAAATTTTTTTACTTCTGGTTTCATTCTTTATCCTATTTCTCTCGTTTGGTCAGGGACTGAAAACAGACGGGAAGATCATTAAACTATATAACATCCTGAATTTCTAACCATGAATTCAAGGATGTTTTCGAAATTCCAATCTAATTTCAATGCCTAACCGAAACGAGGCACCAAATTTTCAGGGGAAAACCCCTGGAGTTTAAAAAAGAGCAGATATTTGAAATTTTATCTGCTCTTTCATCTCATAAAACTATTTTAGACGCAGTCCGAGTTTTTCATTCAACGCAACGTAACTGGCATAATTTGATCGGCGTAAATAAGCCAGCAGCCGGCGTCTGTGTCCGACCATTTTTAAAAGTCCGCGACGCGATGATTCATCGTTTTTATTGGAACGAAGATGCTGCGTCAAATCAGCAATTCGCTTCGTTAACATGGCAATCTGTACTTCTACCGAGCCAGTATCGCCTTCGTGTTTTCCGAAATTATTCGAAAATTCCTGTTTTTGTTCCTTTGTCAAAGCCATGACATTGCTCCTGATAAAATATTTTTTGCAAGTCTCCATTCTTCAAGGGATTCCTGAAGAAGGACCAGTCAATAGCCATTAGTATACCATAAAAAGGCGGCAGACTTATTACAGCCCGGCAATTCGAAATATTGACTTGCTATTTGAATAAAAATATCAAAACAACTAAGAAACCTCCCCATATTTCAATTCAGCTGATCTACAAATGGGGAAAATAACTGATACTCGATAACAGATGATTCGGTCTTGACGAATTGGATTGAATGCCAATAAAAATAATAAAAATAATCTGAAAGAGATATTACCATTTCCTCACTTAATGGGATGATTTCGCAATACTGTCTGAATCGACTGTCTGGTTGATTCGGGGAAATAAGGCAGCAGTTTTCTGGCTGTTCGAATGATTGGTTTGGATGGTTCCTGTTCCAGTTTCTGACGAACAAAAAAAATTGTTTCTATTTCAGATTTTTCCAATAAAGCCAGCAATAGATCAAAAAGATCAGACTGTAAAACCGGCGGTGTTTTCGGCAGGATGCCTTCCAGCGTGTGAAAAATTCCGGGGAGGTTGATATAGGAAGGTTCTTCTGCCAGAATGATCAGTGCTTTCAATCCGATTGATTGGTCTTTTAAGAATGTGCTTTGACACCATTCTTTTGCTTTTTCCAATAGTTTGTCTGGTTCATTTCTGCGAATGGTCAATGTTGCGTTCAGTAAAATCGTTTTTTCTGAGTAAACTTCGGAGGGTTCTTTTGCCCATTGTTCAATTCTTTGGAAAACCTCTTGTTGATGATCCAGTGGAATGTTCCCCAACATCTTAAATGCGACAATGTGCATTTCATTGTTAGGGTCTTTCCATAAAAAGTCACAATTATTCAACGCCGCCTGTGGATGCTCACGAACAGTCTGATAAAGATCTACTTCCAAAGCGCGTAAAACTAGCGGTGGGACATGCAACTCTGATGATTGAATTGAAGAAGCTGCACCTTTTCCGGGTTTATACGAAAGATTCGAATACTGTTCGATTAACTTTTTCAAGTCTTTTCGGAAAGCTTCCGGATCCATAAAAGTCCAGAGAAGAGCATTGATTTGTTTTTTTAATTGAAGAAGATTTACAGCTGTCATAAGAAAAATAAAAACTGCTGCAGTCAGTTTTCTCTTTCTGCAGCAGTTCCCGAATTAATACGCTTTTGAGAAATAGATTTTTTTGACTGCTTCAGCGCCGCAATACACACACTTTCCTTTTTCGGTTTTCGGCTGGTCGAATGGCATGCAGCGTGTTGTCGCTTTCGTTTCCTCTTTAATCTTAGCCTCGCAATCTGCTGAACCGCACCACCAACTTTCAGCCCATCCGTTTTGGATGATTTCTTTTAATTCATCATATGTGTTCGCATTATGAATATTTGCATCTCTGAAATCAGTGGCGCGCTGCAGCATGGATGCCTGAATTGTATCCAACATTGCTTGCACCTGCGGCGCAAGATTTTCCTGAAGCAGGATGCTTTTTCCTGCTTTTCCGGGAATATCTCTGCGGGCCGCCATTACCGAACCTTTTTCAACATCTTTCGGCCCGATTTCAAGCCGAAGCGGAACTCCGCGGAGTTCCCATTCGTTGAATTTAAATCCTGGCGTGACTTCTGTGCGGTCGTCCAATTTGACACGGAATTGGATAAGTTGTTTTTGGACTTTTTCAACAGCTTCCATCACACTGGATCGTTCTGCGTCATTTTTATAAATCGGCACAATGACGATTTGGTATGGAGCCAGACGAGGTGGCAGGATCAATCCATTGTCGTCCCCGTGCGTCATGATGATGGCGCCGATGAAACGTGTGGAGAGTCCCCAAGATGTTGTCCAGCAATATTGTTGTGTATTATTTTGATCCAAATACTTGATGTCAAAGGCTTTCGCAAAATTTTGTCCAAGATTATGGCTGGTTCCTGCCTGGAGCGCTTTCGTGTCACCCATCATGGCTTCAATGGAATAAGTGTTTACCGCGCCTGCAAATTTTTCCGTTTCACTTTTTACGCCCCGGATAACTGGTACGGCAGCTTCATTGATCGCAAAATCCGCATATACATTCAGCATGCGGATTGTCTCTTCCTGAGCTTCCTCTGCAGAGCTGTGAGCTGTATGACCTTCCTGCCAATAAAATTCCAATGTCCTGAGAAATAATCTTGTTCTCATTTCCCATCGAACAACATTTGCCCATTGATTGATCAGAACTGGCAGATCCCGGTAACTTTTAATCCATTTGGAATACATATATCCGATTACAGTTTCTGAAGTTGGACGAATGACCAGTGGTTCATCCAGTACCTGTCCCCCGCCGACTGTGACAACCGCCAATTCTGGAGCAAACCCTTCTACGTGTTCTTTTTCTTTCTCAAAAAAAGATTTGGGAATCAACATCGGGAAAGCAGCGTTGACATGTCCGGTCTCTTTAAAACGCCGATCTAATTCTTTCTGCATGTTTTCCCATATAGCCCATCCATATGGTTTCACAACCATGCATCCGCGAACAGGAGCATAATCAGCCAGGTCTGCCTTTAATACAACCTGATTGTACCATTCGGAATAATTCTCATTTCTGGGAGTTAATTTTTCTTCAGCCATTTTTTTACCCATTTATTCTTTGAATTTTCAAACCATTATACTTTCAATTTGATCAGCGGATTTACTGTCTTAATTCGAAACATGAAAAGAATTCATAGTTGTTCCAATGGTTTTACGAGAAGCGCAATACCATTGGAACAACAAATTTCCATTCTTTATTCGAAAAGTCAATCGAAATTTCAAATCGATGATTTTTCATCCATATCGCACGGATTGTTTGAAATATCGACAAGAGTCTGGTATCAGCCTGCTGAAAATCTTCAAGTATGCCGAAATTTTTTAATGATTCGGATAACCAATAACGAGTTTTATTATTTTAGTATTTCCAGCGCGAATTGAGCCGATTTGACTTGTTCAGCGTACCATCCGCTTTCTGAGGTCATTTTTTGAAGATGTTCTATGCAGAGTTTTTGAATGGCTGGCGGGACCGTCAGAAATGCATTCATTATTTCTTCCGGATTTCGTGAAAAGATGGCAGCCCAGAACTGTTCTAATTGTTCTTCTTCCTGATTATCCATGTTTTTTTCCTTTTGTTATTTTCCAATTATGCTGAATTTTACCATTGGAAAAAATTTATTCATCAGGACCCAGCACTTCGAAATATGGGAAGGGTTCATTGTTGTTGAAATGCTTTTGAGCCTTACGTAAAAATATTTCAACAATATTTTTTTTGATTCAAATAGTAAGCTGATAGTTGAATTACTGTTTTTTTCAGGATACCAAAATTTCATGATATAAAAAGGAGGATGTTTGATTTTCTGGAGGAACTTTATGAATCGTTTTCAATCTCGCAAAATGACTCAGATGTCACAGTCTGAAATTAGAAATATGTCGCTGGAATGCGCACGAGTGGGGGGAATTAATCTTTCCCAGGGTATATGTGATCTCAAGCTGCCGGATATTCTGGCAGGCAGCGCGTATCAGGCAATATTGGACGATCATAATCACTATACGCGGTTTGACGGTATTGATTTACTGCGGGAGCAAATTGCGCAAAAATCAATGAAATTTAACCATTTACAGGTTGATGCTAAAAAAAATATTATTGTCAGCGCTGGTGCCACTGGCGCCTTCTATAGCGCCTGTTTTGCACTGTTAAACCCGGGCGATGAGATGATCCTTTTTGAACCCTATTATGGATATCACGAAGCCACTCTGATCGCGTTGGATATTGTTCCTGTATATGCGACATTAACTCCTCCGGAATGGGACATTTACTTTGACCAATTAGAATCACTGATCACTGAGAAAACGAAAGCCATCTTAATCAATACACCGTCGAATCCATGTGGTAAGGTCTTCTCAGCAGATGAATTGGAGAAGATAGCCGATTTTGCTATTGAGAAGGATTTATTGATATTTACCGATGAGATTTATGAATATATTACCTATGACGGAAAACAGCATGTCAGTTTAGGAAGCCTGAAGAAAGCTGCTGAACGGACGGTTACGGTTTCCGGCTATTCGAAGACTTTCAGCATTACCGGCTGGAGGATCGGGTATACAATCGCCGATGAGGCAATGACTGCATTGATTGGCAGCGCCAATGACCTTATCTACGTCTGTGCCCCGGCTCCCTTGCAACATGCGGTAGCGGCTGCTATCTCCAATTTAACGGATGATTTCTATGCAGAAATGCGCATAGGCTATCAACAAAAAAGAGATTTGTTTTGCGGAATGCTGTCAGATGTCGGACTGACTCCCTATGTTCCACAGGGTGCCTATTATGTGCTGGCTGATATGTCAAAAGTCCCCGGTGAAAACAGCAAGGATAAGGCGATGTGGTTCCTAAAAGAAACTGGAATTGCATCCGTTCCTGGTGAAGCATTTTATAAAGACACAGTCGGAAAAACGCTTGCCCGGTTCTGTTTTGCCAAAGATATCCATATGATTGAAAAAGCGTGTGACTTAATTAAGTCAAATTCGAAAAAATGGTTATGAGTCAACCACTTTTTTAAACAAATCGAATAGCGAAAAAGGATTGTTGATCAGTTATTTGAGTAATACGGCGAAAGAATAAACAATCAATAATCCTTTCCGTATTTCGAACAACCGATGAAAAATATTGTACATTCAATAATGAAAATTGAACTCTATTTTCATAAAAATTACTGGTTTTTATCCATATAATCATGTTAAATCTATTTGAATCATAAGGGAGTAATCATGGAAGACGGTTACGGATTGGTGCTTTCGGGCGGCGGAACAAAGGGTGCCTATGAAGTTGGCGCCTGGAAAGCGTTGAAAAAGATGAATATTCCCATTTCAGCAATTGTGGGAACATCGATTGGAGCAATTAACGGTGCATTGATGCTTCAGGATGATCAGCGAAAAATTGAAAGAATATATTCGAAGATTCAAATGTCTGATATCTTTGAAACCAATGAAGCTATCGACCCGTCAAAAAGTTTGTTCAGTCTGGACAATATACGCGGCTTGATCAAAGAGTATGTTTTGCAACGAGGATTGGACACAGCCCCTTTGGAAAAAATGATCCGGACGAATATCGATTTGGACAAAATCTATCAATCAGACATCGACTTTGGTATTGTCACTTATTCCATTAAAGAATTAACTGCAATTGAAAGATTTAAAAATGAAATACCTAAAGAAGAAATGGTTAAATTTTTATTAGCTTCTGCGAGTTTCCCGATTTTCAAACCTCAAAAATTGGAAGGGAAGCGGTTTATTGATGGTGGTGTTTATGATAATATGCCGATTAATATGCTGCTGAAAAAAGGATATAAAAAAATAATCGTAATCGATATTGCGGGGATGGGGATTCGCAGAAAACTTGAGAAAAATCAGGATGTTTACGTGAAAATGATTCGCTGCAGCGAGGATTTAGGCGGAACCTTTGATTTTGATCAGGAAAGAATTCAACGAAATCTCAAGATGGGTTATCTGGACACATTACGCGCATTCCAAAAACTTCAGGGTCACTATTATTTCTTTTCTCCGAGATCTTTTCGTCAACTATTAGAAAATTTTAACCTGGATGTAATTTATGGCCTCGAAACTGCGGCAAAAATATATAGTCTTGACCGTTATAAAATTTATACAGCAGATGAATTCTTAAAGACATTGATGGAATCGCATGCGAATGCGCAAAAACGATATAAAAGTTTACGCAATAAAGCTATGCTGGGGAAATTGGTTCAAAATCCTCGGAAAATTCCAGAAATGCTGGATAATGGTCTGATTGTAGTCTGGTTTGAAGAAATGATTGAAACCTGGCCAGGTCAGGAATTCAGCCGGATTGCAAAAATGTTTGACGAATATACATTAGCCGGCACCGCAATGATTGAATTGCAGAATTATTTGCTGGAATAACGAGTTATTCAATATTTTAACGAACCTTTCGAAAAAAGCACATTGAGTAAACTTCTGCTTTATTTCGAATTACTTAGGAATTATCAAAGATAAAAAAACAGTCCGGTTTTTGCCGGACTGTTTTTGATCGTTATTTTTCGCTTTCTTTCTTTTCTTTTTCTTGAGCGCTGATAATTTCCTGTGTAATATGAGGCGGTACATTTTCGTAGGATGAAAATTCCATCTCAAATACGCCGCGGCCTCCGGTCATTGATCGAAGTTGCGTTGTATATCGCTGCATCTCAACCAGCGGAACAGAAGCTGTTACAGTACTTGCCCCTTTAACAGTATCCATACCCAGAATACGCGCTCTGCGTGTATTTAAGTCGCCCATCACATCGCCCATATATTCTTCAGGGACTGTAATCCGTACCGTGTAAATCGGTTCTTCCAAAACAGGGGCGGCATCGGCAAAAGCCAGTTTGAAGGCTTCGCGTCCTGCTGTTTCAAAAGCGATCGGTTTCGAGTCAACCGGGTGCTCCTTGCCATCGAATACGGAAACATACACTCCATGAATCGGGAATCCGGCAAGAACACCTTCTTTCATGACGTTGCGGATACCCTTTTCGATAGCAGGAATATAGCTGGCGCTGATGGCTCCACCGAAGATGTCATTATGAATTTCAAATTCAGCTTCTCGATTCGGTTTTATGCGCAGATGAACTTCACCGAATTGGCCGGAACCACCGGATTGTTTCTTGTGGCGATACATCGCTGATGCTTCTTTTGTAATGGTTTCCTGGAAAGGCACACGCGGTTCTTTAATCAGTAAATTTACCTGGAATTTGCTTTCAGCACGGCGGATTGCAACATCAATATGCTGATCACCCATACCCTGTAAAACAGTTTGGTTGGTAGCCATTTCGTTGTACCAGGAAAGGGTCATGTCTTCTTCACAAAGACGAGTCAACGTCGGGCTGATTTTCGTAGAGTCAGCCTGTGTTTTCGGAAATACAGCGACACGATATAGTGCGCTTGGGAATTGTGGAATCGGCAGGATCAGCGGATTGTTCTTGTCGCAGAATGTATTGCTGGTAACTGTCTCACTGAGCTTTGAAACGCAGCAAATATCTCCGGCATGAATTGTTTTGACTGCATAATTGTCTTTCCCGGATGGAACATAGAGGTTGCCATACCGTTCTTCGACGGATCGGGAATTGTTCCAGATTCTGGAATCCGAAGTCAATTGACCGGAATAAATGCGCAGATATGTCTGCTTTCCAACAAATGGATCTGCTGTGGTTTTCCATACATAGGCAGCTAACGGACCGGAGTCTGCACATTTCAGCACGACATCCGCATCATTTTTTCCCTTTGCGATAACTTGATTTGCTTCTGTCGGATTGGGCATCAAGTTGACAAATGCATCCAAAATCGGCGCAATCCCAAGTTCAGCTCCTGCTGCAGCACAGAAAACCGGGACAAAACTGCCGGCTTTCACAGCTTTTGAAAATCCGCGCAAAATCTCTTCATCTGTCAGCTCCATCGTTTCAAAGAATTTTTCCATCAATTCTTCTTCGCCTTCAGCAGCAGCTTCTGTCAATGCCGTATGAAGTTCTTGTGCTTCCTGTTGATATTCTTCAGGAATTTCAACCACTTGATTAGAGGCTCCATCATACGCTTTCATGGATAGAATATCGATGACACCTCTGAATTCAAGCTTTTCACCCCATGGGATTTGTGTTGGAATCAGGCGAACATCGGTATATTCAGCCAGGGTTGCCAGTGCTTTTTTGAAGTCAGCATTTTCACGATTCATTTTATTGATGACGACAATTCGCGGCAGATTGAATTTTTCAGTGTATTTCCAGGCAATCTCTGTTCCGACTTCCCGTCCTGATACAGCGTCTAATAAGATACATGCGCCGTCTGCAACACTTAGAGCCGAAATCACTTCGCCAATAAAATCGTTGTATCCTGGGGTATCCAGCACATTGATTTTTGTATCTTTGTACTCTACTGGAATTACAGAACTGTAAAGCGAAATCGTTCGACGTTTCTCTTCATCATCAAAGTCTGAAACCGTTGTTCCATCTTCAATTTTTCCGATACGGGTAGTTGCGCCTGTAAAATGAAGAAAAACTTCAGACATCGTGGTTTTACCGGCACTGCTGTGGGATACGAGTGCGATGTTACGAATCGATTCGGTTGAATACTCTTTCATTATTTCGTCCTTCTGAAAATATTAACTGGCAAGCAGTCAAATGATATATTTCTTAGCCAATCAATTTTATTTGAATAAGTTCATCTTGTCAAAGGCAGTTAATCCATCCGAAATATGGGGAGGGGTTTTTATAGAATGATGTTTTTGTGCAAAGCGCAAAACCATCATTCCAATACGAAATTCCAGTGAAACATACAATGAAACTGCCCGGGAAAATTGATTCGATCTGATTCATTAATAAAAAATATGGATTTTCTTATAGACTTCAAAGAAAATCCATACTGTCAATTAATCCATATGAAAATCAGAGGAATGATTAGGCATTCTCATTTTCTGAAACCGGAGCGGATTTTTGCCCGATATTGAGGATCTGGTTGAGTAAAATTCCGAAAATGGCGGCTCCGGCAATGCATGGAACCTGAAGGCCGAAGAACGGAATGCTTCCGCCAAATGCATATTGTCCACCGACACCGATGACAATGATGCTTGCGATGAGCGCAATGCTTTTCGATTCAAAAAAGCTGACCTTTTTGTCGACCATGATGGCAATACCCTGGGCAGCGATGGCACCGAAAAGAAAGATTTCCAACCCACCGATAACGGCTGTCGGGATTGCGTAAATCGCGTTGATCAACGGTGTGAAGCAGGAAATGACCATGGCGATAATGGCAGCGCCGATTAGAACCGGTACGGAGAAAACTTTTGTGATGGTCATCGCGCTGATATTTTCACCGTAATTTGTTCCGGCAGGACCGCCGATCATGGCAGAAACAATATCACCGATACCGTCGCCGATCAGATTTAAGCCTAATTTATCCGCAATATTGTAGCGCTTTCCGGATCCTTTGATTTTTGCCAGATTATTGACATAAATATCCAACTGATAGACATGCGCTGTGGATTCCGGGATTGTTGCGATCGCAATCGGCATGATTGCCGCTACTGCCGCCCAGGACGGTTTGGGCAGTGTGAAAATCGGGAGGGCAAAAATGCCACTGTTTACACTTTCTGAAAGTGAGCGAAAGAAATTAATTCCGGTAATTTTCCCCAGAACGAAGGCAACAATACATCCGGCAATCGGTCCGAAGAGCAGCGTGAGCTGGCTGCCAAAACCTTTTAGATAAACGGAAAGGAGGATTGTTGTCAGTAATGTTACCAGTGAAATGATCCATGCCAGATTGCTGGCAAGCGCTGCAGATGTTTCCGCTACTCCGGTCGGAACTGCGCAGGCATCTTTAAGTGCATTGGCTGCCAGTGTCAAACCGATTGCCATGGCAATCGGACCGGTGATGGTAGCCGGGAGTACTTTTTCAATGGATTCTCTGCCAAATCGCTTGACGATAATACCGGCAACAATCGAAACCAGACCAGACATTACAATACCGAATTGTGCAACCCGGATCTGTCCGGATAAATCCGCGCCGGCAGCTGCTTCGGCTGCCATAATTCCTGCAATTGCGGAAATATATGAAAAACTGGATCCGTAATAAAGCGGCAGTTGTCTTCCGGTGATCAGAATGAAACAAAGCGTTGCCAGACCACTGGCGAAAATTGTTGTTGAAATTCGGAAGTTGGTAATAAGAGCCACGGCAACGGTTGCCGGGAACATTACGACGACTTGCTGGAGCGCATATAATACCAGCTTGATAAAGGGGGGACGTTCGTCCGGCAAATAACCTAAGGTCTGAACATTTTGTTTCATCATACTTTCTCCTCAATCGATTTAAAACGAAAATAATCAATCATGACTGTCGAGACCGATGTCATGTATTTCTACAGAGGTTTTCTGGTCAAACTCCGGCAGGTTGACGGCAATTAATTCATTCTGAGATGTCGGAATATTTTTGCCGACATAATCAGCACGGATAGGCAGCTCGCGATGTCCACGATCAATCAGGATGGCAAGCTGGATTGCAGCCGGGCGTCCTAATGAGAAAATTGCGTCGATTGCCGCGCGTACAGTTCTGCCGGTATATAGAACGTCATCCACAAGGATGATCTTTTTATCAATGACTGGGAATGGGATTTCGGTGGCGTTCAGACGGGGCATCGGATCAATGTTTGACAGGTCGTCACGATAGAATGTAATATCCAGAATGCCCACAGGGATTTCAACACTTTCGATTTCGAAAATATTATTGGAGATTATTTTTGCCAGCGGCACACCTCTGCGCTTAATCCCGACGAGCGCCAGAGATTCCGTTCCGCGGTTATGCTCAATAATTTCATGAGCGATTCTTTTCAGCGCCCGGTTGATGGCGGCTTCATCCATAATGACCGCTTTAATGTTCGTCATAAAAAACACCCTTCGTCACAGCTTTGGTACAAAAAAAATCTTGTCAGATGAACTATGATCTGGCAAGATTTTCTGAATCCAAACTCGCAAAAGGCTTATTTCAATCTTGCCGATATCACAGTATCGCGCTTAAAGATATAATTTAAAAAAAATTATATCATGAAAAATCGATGCGATTACAAATTTCAGTAATTCGAAAAATTGACTTATTGTTCCAATCAATCAGGAAAAACTTGATGTTGTGATGATGTTACGTGAAGCGTTATCATCATCACAACATAAAAAATCCTGCCCATATTTCGAATTGCGGTACAAATTTGCGGTAAATTGACAATTGAAGAAGCCTGTTGAGAAAAAAGAGAAATATCATGATTGTGTCGTTCTTGCGAAATGCGCAAAACCATAAGAACAGCAATAATTACTTTCTTTATGCGAAAAGTCAATCAAAATATTGAATTGTTGATAAGTAGAGAATCATGATTTATGGTATACTGAAATTTAATCAATGAGTTTCTTTATGTAATACGAAGAAATTAATATTTCTCATTTATAAATTGGAAAGCGAAATGCTTTTATTGATCAACCTGAGCTATCACTGCATTTTCTTTTCCTTACATTCAAAGTGTTTTTTCGACATGACGATTTATTTTACTGTCCCGGAATTTACTTCACGGATTGATACTTGAATTCGGTATAATAAGATTTTATTGGTGGCAAATCGGATGATCATGAAGTGTATTATCCCTGAGATGGATTACGATCAGAACATCAGATATTTCAGGTAATTAATGGTGTATCAGACACCATGGTAACATTTCAAAAATTCTATCGGAGGAAAAGAAAAAATGAAAAAAGCAATTTTTGTTTCAATAATTGCGATTATGCTGGTTGCAGCATTGGCAGGTTTTGCTCCGGCAAAACAAGATGACTTTGTCATCGGGATCATGACAGGAACGGTCTCTCAAGGAGAGGAAGAATTCCGCGCTGCTCAAAATGCCGCAGCGAAGTACCCCGGCAAAATCATTACCGCAACGTACCCTGACAACTTCTCCAGCGAAGTTGAAACGACTGTTGCTCGAACCCTGGAATTGGCTTCCAATGGCGCAGATTTAATCGTTTTTGTTCAATCTGTTCCGGGTACTGCAGCAGCGATCGATAAAGTTCATGAAATTTATCCGGATTTCCCGTTCATCACTGGTGTTCCGGCAGAAGCTCCGGAAGTAATTTCACCCAAAGCCGGCGTTATCCTCAGCGCTGATGAAATTGCCATGGGAACGACCATTATTGAGCAGGCAGCGAAAATGGGCGCAAAAACATTTGTTCATTATTCCTTCGCCCGCCATATGAGCTACCCAACCATTGTGGAACGCCATAAACTGATGCAGGAAAAATGCGCAGAGCTTGGAATTCAATTCGTCGATGCAACCGCCCCGGATCCTACCGGTGATGCAGGTGTGACTGGTGCACAGCAATTCATTCTTGAAGACCTTCCTCGCCAGGTGGAAAAATACGGTAAAGAAACAGCATTCTTCAATACCAACTGCGGTATGCAGCCTGCAATGATTCAAGCTGTTCTTGCAACCGGAGCCTACTATCCGCAGCAGTGCTGCCCATCCCCGTACCATGGTTATCCGGATGCATTGGGAATCGAAATTCCGGAAGACAAACAGGGTAATGTCGAATTCATCGTCGAACAAATCACCAAGAAAATTGCTGAAGCCGGTATGACGGGTCACTTTTCAACCTGGCCGGTTCCGATCAATATGGCTATGATTGGCGCTGGTGTTGAATATGGTTTCGATTATTTGAATGGCGAAATCGACTCCTTGGCTGACATGGATCATTGGAAGAAACTGCTGGATGAACAAGCCGGTGGAGAAGGCAAGATTAAGATTTCACCTTTGACCTTAGATGGCGTAACTTATGACAACTACTTCATGCTGTTGTCTGACTATATTACCTTCTAAGAAAAAGAGTAAATCCTCAATAAATTGTCTGATTTTTAAAAATGATTATATCCGTCCGTTTTCGGACGGATATAAATCTTTTTGTGGGGTAAGTATCTTAAATTTTTATAAGTTTTTTTATTCATTGAAGCTTTTTTTTTGACAGTAAAAAAAAGCGCTTCAATAAATAAAAATAAAATTCTTTATCTTTTGTTTTGGAGGTATCCTTTGGAACCTGAATATATCCTGAAAATGGAAAAAATTTCCAAAGAATATTTTGGCAATCAAGTGTTGAAAAATGTTTCGCTGCTGGTTAAAAAAGGTGAAATTCACGCCCTGGTCGGTGAAAATGGGGCAGGAAAATCGACACTGATGAACATCTTATTCGGAATGCCGGTAATTCATTCAACGGGAGGATTTAATGGCTCTGTCAGTTTGGATGGAAAACCGGTTGAAATTGCTTCGCCGCTGGCAGCGATGGAAAATGGTATTGGCATGGTTCACCAGGAATTCATGCTCATTCCCAGCTTCACAATCACCGAGAATATCAAAATAGGCCGCGAAATCTGCAATCCGGGATTTGCAAGCAGATTATTGCGTACAAAATATCTCGAAAAAATCAATATGGTGAAAATGGCTCAAGATTCCAGAATCGCTCTGGATCATGTTGGCATGGGAATTGATGAATACGCACGCGTTGCCGGTCTGCCGATTGGTTATCAGCAATTTATTGAGATTGCACGGGAAATTGACAAAACCGGAATTAAAGTCCTGGTTTTTGATGAACCGACCGCAGTGTTGACTGAATCCGAAGCCAATCAGTTAATGAATGTGATGCGCAGAATTGCCTCCGAAGGAATTTCAATCATCTTCATAACGCATCGTTTGGAAGAAGTGATGGCTGTCGCAGATACGATCACTGTCCTACGCGATGGCGAACTGGTGGGAATACGCAAGAATCACGAAACATCCGTGGAAGAGTTGGCTGAGATGATGATCGGGCGGCATATTGAAAGCATGGCAGGCAAGGAAACGACCGATCGTGATATCCGTTTTGATAAACTGGCTCTTGAAACGAAAAATTTTTATGTCGACATGCCCGGAGAATATGTCAAAGGGATTAATCTCGAAGTACGGCAGGGAGAAATTTTCGGTATCGGCGGATTAGCTGGCCAAGGGAAAATTGGTATCCCCAACGGAATTATGGGATTGTTTCCTGCAGAAGGACAGGTGAAACTGTTTGGCAAAGAACTGAACCTGAACAACATGGGTGAAGCATTAAAGAATCAAGCTGCCTTTGTGTCCGAAGATCGGCGTGGCGTTGGTTTGCTGCTGGAGGATTCCATTGAGTTAAACATCGTCTTTTCTGCAATGCAGACGCAAAACCAATACCTGAAAAAAATTGGATTTCTGACACAGATCAATAAGACCGAAATTCATGATTTTGCCCAGCGAATGATCAAAACGCTGGATATCCGTTGTACGGGTTCAAAACAGCACGTTGGAAGCTTATCCGGCGGAAATCAACAAAAAGTATGTCTGGCAAAAGCGTTGGCGTTAAATCCGCGTATACTGTTTGTCTCAGAACCGACCCGTGGCATCGATATTGGTGCAAAAAAACTGGTTTTAAATGAATTGTTAAAATTGAATCGGGAAAAAGGGGTTACCATTGTGATGATTTCCAGTGAACTGGTTGAATTGCGATCAATCTGCGATCGGATTGCCATCGTTTCCGATGGCAAATTGGTCCAGATCCTTCCTCCGGATGCCAGCGATGTCGATTTTGGTCTTGCGATGTCTGGCACACACACAAAGGAGGTTGCAAATGACTGATCGACTCAAATCAGTTTACCAAAGTCTGGGTTTGCCCCGTATCATTATTATCCTGTTTTTCTTCGCTTTATTGATCAGCGCGGGTTTGCTCGGCTTGAATGTTCCATCCATGTTTGGAGATGTCCTGGTTCGGGTTGGAATGAATGGCGTCCTTGTTCTGGCGATGATTCCTTCAATTCAATGCGGTATTGGATTGAATTTTGGACTTTCCATCGGAATTATTGCCGGTCTTCTCGGCGGTGTGACAAGTATTCAATTAGGACTGACAGGGTTTACCGGATTTACTTTTGCGATAGCGCTCGGTGTTTTGCTTTCGATTCCGCTTGGAATTTTATATGGCATGTTGTTGAACCGGATTAAAGGCGCGGAGATGACCGTCTCTACCTATGTCGGTTTTTCAGTCATTGCGCTGATGAACATCTTCTGGCTGTTGATCCCGTTTAATAGTCCATCCCTGATTTTCGCCATTGGTGGCGGACTGCGCGTCACAGTGGATCTTTCTTCTTTTTATAAACACATATTAAATGATTTTCTCGCATTCAATATCAATACGCCATCCGGCGTCATCACTTTCCCGACTGGCTTGTATCTCTTTTTAGCGTTATGCTGTTTTCTTGTCTGGCTGTTTCTGCGATCAAAGCCTGGAATCGCGATGTCCGCTGCCGGAATTAACGGAAAATTCGCGCTGGCAGCCGGTATCAATGAGAATAAAACCAGGATTCTGGGAACCACATTATCCACAGCGCTTTCTGCAGTAGGTATTATCGTTTATGCGCAAAGTTATGGCTTCTACCAGCTTTATAACGCACCTTTGATGATGAGTTTTGCGGCAGCCGCCGGTGTCTTGATCGGAGGGGCAAGTGTCACACGCTCGAAGATTTTTCATGTTCTGATCGGAACGTTTCTGTTCCAGGGTTTATTAGTACTGGGTTTGCCTGTTGCGAACCAGTTGATGCCTGAAGGAAATCTGTCGGAAGTGATTCGAATTATTGTATCGAATGGCATCATTCTTTATGCCCTCACAAAATCACAAGGGGGAAAAAATGAATAACACAACAGGAAAACGCATTATTAATTTTATTTTTGATTATAAAGTTCCGATTTTGTTCCTGGCACTCAGCGTTGCTGGCGTCTTAGTATCGAAACAATCGTTAAACTTTTTGTTTTTAGAATTGCTTGCCCGATTTGGCCGCGATACGTTTCTTGTAATTGCGCTGATTATCCCGGTAATTACCGGAATGGGTTTAAACTTCAGTATTGTTGTCGGGGCGATGGCTGCCCAAGTCGCTGTTTTCTTCGTAACAAACTGGCTTCAGACGGGGATTCCAACCTGTCCAGCTCCTCTGGCTTTTCTGTTGTGCGTGCTTTTATGCACTCCGCTTGCGATTCTATTTGGCTGGCTGGCAGGAAAACTGTTCAACAAGATCAAAGGCGCTGAGATGATCGGCGGTTTAATCCTCGGATATTTTTCGGATGGTTTGTATCAGTTTTTCTTCCTGTTTGTATTAGGCGGCATTATTCCGATTGCCAATAAAACGCTGATGCTGGCGACTGGAATCGGTGTTAAGAACTCTGTCGATCTGGCGACAAACAAAAAGTTTACCGGTTTGAAATATTCTGTTGATAATATTCTCAAACTTCCTCTGGTGGATTGTCTGAAATATTTATTCGTAGCCGTTGTGTTGTATGGCATCGTGATGGCAATTCTGCAGAAAGTAAAAGGCAAGAAACTTATTACGTCAAAGTATTGGGTGCTTTTGGCAGTCAGTACCATTTTCTTCGGCTTGTCATTTCTGCCATCTTTTATTAAATTCGCGGAAATCCTGCGAATCCCGGTCGTGACGTATCTCCTGATTGGCGGATTATGCCTTTTCATTGAGTGGCTTTTAAAAACACGATTAGGACAGAACATGCGCGCTGTCGGACAGAATCGTGTCGTTGCGAATTCTGCCGGTATCGATGTTGACCGGACACGTGTGATCGCGATCATCATTTCCACGGTTCTTGCCTCCTATGGGCAATTGTTATACATCCAGAATCTGGGCGTTTTCACTACGTACGGCGCTCATACCAACGTCGCACTGTATTCCATCGCGGCGCTTCTGGTAGGCGGAGCTTCGGTTTACAAAGCTACTGTCAAACAAGCCATTGTCGGTGTTCTGTTATTCCATACCTTGTTTATTGTGTCCCCATTGGCAGGTCAGACCTTGATGAATGATGCGATGATCGGTGAATATTTCCGCGTCTTCATCTGCTATGGTGTGATCGCCATGTCCCTGGTCATGCATGCCTGGAAGAAGAAAAAAGAAAAGAAAACCTTGGATGCTGGCGGAGACACCCCCGCTGCATCTGCAGATTTGTTGGAAAGTAAATAACGATTGAGTTCCCTCTCTGAGGGAACTTTTTTTACTCCTCAATCGAAAAAACAATTTATTGATCTTATAGTTTGCGCTTAGTGCAAATTATAAGATCAATAATGAATTCTTTTCATATTTCGAAATACAGTTCTTTTGGTTCTTTTCAAACCACAAAAAAAGGGTATGATAAGAACAAATTCTTTCATTGATCATCGACCTTGTTCCGAAAATCTGATCAATCCTGTGAGACATCCGCAGCCGCTGGATCAGATTTCGGGATCGATGGGGTCTTGATCAATGATCAATAACAGGTGAAAAAATGGAAACGATGTGGGCACCCTGGAGAGGCGATTATATAACCGGCACAGTGGATCCGGAAAAGACGAAATCTGAGGAATGCGTTTTCTGTGAAGCGCTAAAGGTCCAGACAGATCGGGATCGCTATATCATTCATCGCGGGAAAAATGCTTTTGTGTTACTAAATCTATATCCGTATAATAACGGACATATGATGATTATCCCTAATTGTCATATCTGCAGACCGGATATGATGGATATGCAAACGCGTTCTGAGGTGATGGATCTGATCATTAAAGCAGAGGTCGTTCTCAACAAGGTATATAAACCGCACGGTATCAATATTGGCGCTAACATCGGCGCTGCTGCTGGTGCAGGTATTGCGCAGCATATGCATTTTCATATCCTGCCCCGATGGAATGCGGATGTGAATTTCATGACGGCCGTAGCGAATACGCGGGTTATACCCGAGTCTTTGGAAATATCCTGGAAAAAAATCCGGGATGCATGGAATGAAACACCTTGATCTTGCGTGAAGAAAAAAATGATTTTCTGGTTGGCTGTAATCGAAAATCGAGACAAATAACAATTGACGAAAAAGCCGGCAGTGTTTATAGTTATTTCACACGTTAACAAAATCAGAAAAACTTGGAGGGAGTGTCAACGAAATGGATTATTCAATGATCAGCAAAATGGAAAAAGCCAAAAAATATGCCAAGGAAAGGGAGCGTTTTACTTTTAAAACCTTTCAAGTTTCTGTGGAAGGATCCAATGGTCCGCATCTTGTCACATATGATGACGGGAAGTGGACTTGTGATTGCAGCTTTTTCCAATCAAGAGGCCGCTGCAGCCATACCATGTCGTTAGAAATTATTTTGGAAGGTATGGTTGACATCGCCTACGAGGATCAACAAAAAGAATAAATACATTGAACAGCTTGAATTCCTCAAGCTGTCTTTATCAATCAATTCATGAATTGCTATCGCTTCATGCGTGTTTTGCGTGAGTGCTTTTGGATTCCGTTTTGACGGAAAACAAACAGGCTTTTTTTTTCTTTTTACCCGGTCATCCGATATTTAAAAAAAGCCTTTTCCAGATTTTGAAATATACTTATAAACCACATTTGTTTGCAGATTTATCAGAATTCCTCTGAATTTATTCCATAAAAAAGGATATTCTGATTTAAAATTAATCCATCCTTTTGTATAATAAAAAATACAAATCAGAAAAAGCTGCAAGAGAAAATAAGGAGATGAGACAATGAGAACGATCATGTATGGCAGCAAGATATGTCCTGACAGCCGAAATATGCTGGAACTTTTCGAGAAAAATGATATTATGGTAGATTTCCGCGATATTACTGCAGATATTGCCCATCTGAAAGCTTTTATCAATTTGCGGGAAGGAAATCCTGTTTTTGATAAAGCCCGTTTGACCAATAAAATAGGAATTCCGTTTTTTATTCTTCCTGATGGCACGCAGACCATTGATGAAGCACAGGCGTTGTTTGAGCTCATGAAGGGAGGAAATGAAAAGTAAACGTTCAGATCAGCCATGAGATTCAATCATTGATAGCCTATTTATCAGGGTACATGTCGTTTCTATTTTGCAGAAAACCTGATTTGTAGGCTTTTTAGTTGTCCGAAACAGTTATTTGTCCTTGAATATATTAAAAAATATTGGCAGTAATGATTTTCCCAATTTCTTCTAATGTGCGCTCATCTTCTGCTGAAAACCGATTAAATTGTGTACTATCAAGATCCAGAACACCAATGATTCGATGGCTTTTGTTATACAGAGGGATCACCAGTTCCGAATTGGATGCATTGTCACAGGCGATATGGCCTTCAAACTGATGGACATCCGGCACATTGATCGTTTGTTGTCGCAAAAACGCATTACCGCAAACGCCTGATCCAATCTGGATATGGCTGCATGCTGGTCTCCCCTGAAAAGGTCCAAGTACCAACTCTTGATTTTTGAATAAGTAGAATCCAACCCAATTTAAATCCTGGAAATTTTCCATGATAAATGCGGAAGCATTGGCCAGCGCTGCGGTTTGATCGGTTTCACCTTCAAGAAGGCTGGATATCTGCAGTAATAAAGTCTGAGTGTTCATGAATCGGTTTTCTCCTGAGATCATTGGTAAATCGACAGATCATTCTCTTTGTTTGAACCCGTTAAATTTTTTTCATTCGTAATAGAAAGAAAAGTGAAAGCAATAAAAAACCGGATAAAAAGATCGTATATGCGCCAATTCCGGCTCGATCAAACGCAGTGCCAGCAATCAGCGGGATCACCATGGCTCCACTGCCCAGCATCCCCAATAAAAATCCGGTTGACAATCCAGTCAGCGGTAACTTGTTTTCGACAAAGACTAAGATTGTCGCATAAACGGGCGCTGTCCCGAAACCGATCAGAAATGCTGTAATCAGGAATATCATCAGATTCGGGATTATCGGAATGCACAAGCTGCTGATGAATGTTAACATGACAGCCCCGATAAGGATCTTTTCTGCTTTTATTTTTCGAATGAGGTAAATATTGATCAATCTTCCAAAGAATGATCCGGCGCCAAATGCAGTTGATATGCTCGCTGCGGCAGCTTCATCCGATATTCCGGATCGAAAAACCAGGGAAGGTCCCCAATTTGAAAATCCGCATTCACTGCCGACTTCAAAAAACAGAAAAATCGCTGCTGACAATAAAATCGGATTGAAGATGGTTCTTTTCAAAGATGGATTGACATCCGGTACCGATTTGACGGACATCCTATTGTTTTTTGTCGGATTTTTCAATCGGACGATCATCAATCCAAAAGGTATTGATATCAATCCAAAAATCAGAACAATTTCGGAAAAACGGTCGTATTTCCGGATCGAATATCCAACCAGCATTGGTGCAATCATTAATCCAAGACTGCAGCAGGCAAACATTAGATTCATTGCCTGACCGGCACGATCTTTCAGAGTCCATAGAATTCCGGTATTGCATCCAATGTCCATAATCGCGCTGAGAAATCCGGATAAAATCAGAGCAATTACTAAAAACGGAAAAAACTCGACTCTTGGAAACAAAAACGCAAAAAATACCAGCAAAAGGCAATTGAGCGCCAAAATTTTATTGCCTGCGAATCTGTCAAAAAGCTTTCCCAGAAATAGTGTAGTGATCACGTAAATCAGATAGCGGATTGATAATGCTGCAGCGATCATCGAAAGGGATGCGCCGGTTTGATCTGCAAGGCGATTAACAACGGGAGGAATACATCCATATACTAATGCACCGGAAAATTGCAAAGCACAATAAGAAATGGTTGCGGTAAATTCATATCGATTGACAGATTTCAGCATTTTTCCCCTTTGCATTTAGAGGTCACTTTCCACCCATCGCAGAAGAAAATTATCAGACATCCTGCCATAATGATGAACAGCGGAATCAGACTCATCCAGGAGTCCAGGTTGAACCATAGCTTGCCGAGATTTGGATTGAATTTCCCGGACAGGAGTTGTTGAAGGCAATAGCTATAAATATTGGAATATGCAAAAAAACCGGAGGATGCAATATTTGCGACCATGTCATCCGGAACCAGCATATTGCTCGCTGCTGCAACCAGCATCTGCCCGCATGAGATCATGCATAGGATAATCCAGGGGACTTTAAACCGTTCAGGCACAAAGATCATCAACAGGCTGAAGAACGGCAGGACCGGGATCAGATGTCGAGGTCCGAGTGAGTATCCGCCCCACCACATATAATAACCTGACAGGATGACAAGGTAAAAAATGATCATTGAGACTGCCAGAGTGGCTTCAAAACGGTATTGTCTTGTGCGAAAAAAATGCCGGATACCACTGAATACGGCGAACAAAACGGGGGATTGCCAGAAAATACCCATCAGCGGGTGAAAAGTTGTATAGAAAAGGACCTGAAAATCCGGCCGTCCGATGCCTGCCAGACCCTGGCTCATGGAAGTCTGAAAAAATTCATTTTCCAAATGAGCGTACCCCATTGAAAAAAAACTTCCAAAACAATACCGGTTATAAGAAAGTTGCAGCAAAAGCGGAATCAAAAATCCTATCATCGGGAAGACGATGGGTTCCCAATGGCGGAATCGCTCTTGCTGCCTGATCACGATAATGGTATACAGGCACAAAAAAGCGATGATGATTGCAGTTGGGTATTCGCTGATCAAAGCCCATCCAGAAAGTAACCCGATCAGGAAGAAATATCCTTTTTCTTTTTTTTGAGGTTTTTCTTTTAGGAAAAAGATCAAATAGAAAGATGTGAACAGAAGGGCTGCTGAAAACGAATGGCTGAATAAAACGATCGAATATGGAAAAATCATGGTTCCGAGTTCGATGGAAACTGCCGTTAGAAACGACCGGAAACGGTTCTTCGACACGTACAGACAGAAAAGATATATTAAACTTCCTGTAAAAGCCGATGGCAGACCAACAAGAAGTATTGTTAAAATCGCCTTGGCGGTAAATGGATCGGGAAAACCGAATAATTGGCGCATCCAGAATAACGGATAATAAAGAATAATTCCCAGGATTGCCGGCCCGATAGCTTTATCCGAATAATAATGGCCGTTGTAGTAGGACCTGTCTTCCGTATAGGTGTCAGGTTCGTTGCAATAGTTGTCGATATAGAAGTGACCCTGTTCAACGACTGAAAAGATCAACCCGAAACGGGAATTCGCATTCCAGTAACCATCCTGAAGAAAATATGAAAACACAGACAGAAATAATAAGAATAATATCGCGGCATCCCGCAGAGAATTCTTTGGATGGCAGTTCAATGGTTCAGCATGGTTGGAATTGCAAGGTGAAAAAATCATGGATTTATTTTGCCACAACAATCTTATGGAAGAAGTGAATGATAAGGGAACACAAAGCCTGTGACTGTAAATCACATAATTATAGACACCGCTTTTGTATTATTAATCTATCAGGCTGAGTAAGCTTTTTATTGAGATTGCTTACTCAGCCTGATGGAAATGATTCCGAATGGATAACCTCAGATTCTGGCGACACCGGTTCTTCTGGCAGCTTCGGCTACTGCAGCTGCTACGGCTTTACCGACTCGTGGATCAAACGCACGCGGAATGATATATTCGGGTGACAGTTCCTCTTCGCTGATCAAGTCTGCCAGCGCGTGTGCAGCAGCAAATTTCATTTCTTCATTGATATCCGATGCGCGCACATCAAAAGTCCCGCGGAAAATTCCCGGGAATGCCAGAACGTTATTGATCTGATTGGGATAATCGGAGCGGCCTGTTGCTACGATTTTTGCACCACCAGCTTTTGCATCATCCGGGAAGATTTCCGGTGTCGGATTGGCGCAGGCAAAAATGATTGCGTCTTTTGCCATGGTTCTGACCATCTCTGTGGATACAACGCCGGGAGCTGATACACCAATAAAGATATCCGCACCGACCAGCGCATCCGCCAGACTTCCGGTTTTTTTGCCGCGATTGGTCACCAGTGCCATTTCTTCTTTGATCGGATTCATGCCATCTTTCCTGCCCTCATAGATGATACCTTTCCGATCACATAAAACCAGGTTGTGAAAACCATATTCCAACAGCAACCGACTTATGGAAATCGCTGCTGCGCCTGCGCCGCTGACGACGATGTTGACGTCTTCTTTCTTTTTCCCTACGACTTTGAGCGCATTGATCAAACCCGCCAGTGTGATGACAGCGGTTCCATGCTGGTCATCATGAAAAATGGGAATGTCACATTTTTCTTTCAGTTTCTTTTCGATTTCAAAACAACGCGGAGCTGAAATGTCTTCCAGATTGACTCCTCCGAAACTGCCGGAAATCAGATAAATCGTATTGACGATCTCATCTACATCTTTGCTTTTAATGCAGAGCGGAAATGCGTCGACATCACCGAACGATTTAAATAAAACACATTTGCCTTCCATCACCGGCATACCGGCTTCCGGGCCTATATCCCCCAAACCCAGAACTGCTGTGCCATCTGTGACGACCAGACATAAATTATGACGGCGGGTTAAGTCATAACTTAGATTGACATCCTTCTGAATTTCCAGGCACGGCTGAGCGACGCCCGGCGTATATGCCAAAGACAGATCCTCTTTGGTTTTAACAGGGACTTTCGATACAACTTCAATCTTGCCCTTCCATTCCTTGTGCAGTCTTAAAGATTCTTTTGCGTAATCCATATGCTTCTTCTTTCTGTTGGCTAAGTGGGAACGCTTTTGTCAGGTTCTCATTTTTGTAAATATTTTGTAGTTATTTTAAATGACAGGTTCTGCTTTTGGAAGTGTCAAAAAATATTGATACAAGTCATCAAAACTTCCCTGAGGAACTCTCGATATATCTTTCATAGAGGGATTGATGACAAAGTCTGACAATAAATAGGTCTGCATACCGATTTCTGCTGCACACATATCTTCGTCAACATCATTGCCAACCATCAGACAATCTGAAGCGTCTCTTCCTAATTGGCTGAGAATCATCCGATAATAGTATAAATTCGGTTTGCAAAAATTTGAGTTTTCATAGGTTGTAATGAGCGTAAAGTCATCCGCATTCAGTTCAGCCCAATTGATTCTTTGTTTTGTCGCAATGGATGGAAAAACTGGATTTGTTGCTGCTACGATGGAATATCCCTTTTTTTTCAGAATTTGAATACATTTTTGTGCAAATGGATTCGGTTTTGCTGCTTTGCGGATCTCATTAAATTCGTTTTGATAGAAAGCGTTGAATTCTGATTCATAATCACGAATTTTATTATCTAATAAAGTGCTGAACACTTGCCAGAAGCGTTCTTCATTTTTCATTTGCCCGTCATTTGAAATCATAGCGTCCGTTCCGGCAAGCAGCGCTTTGGTAAAACGATCAGGTTCATAACCCAATTGTGCAAATTTTTTTGCGATCTTCGTCATGTATTCATGGAAAAAGACCTTATTTTCAATCGGGAGCAATGTCCCGTCCAGGTCGAATAGTACCGTATTCATCCATACTCCTCATTCTGTAATTTATTCAGGCTTAATTCTAAACCAGTAATTCGGTTTATAGACTTGCTATTCGAATCAATCGGGAAAAAGTTGATGTTGAAATGATTTTGCGCAAAGCGCAAAATCAAAAGGACAATAAATAAATTCTTTTCATATTTTTCAGTGTTGAGCTTTCTATATATCAAATTATGAATTTCATATCCATATTTCGATTTACTGTTGGTTGAGGATCAGGATTTTGGGAATTATAAGCAGGTGTTTTAATTGTAAGACAATAGCCAAAAACATTGCATTTTCGATCTTGTAATGATAAACTGAGTTTGATAATCTTTCATAAATTCAATTCTTGATGTTGTCCGGAAAAATGTGAAATACCTTTTTAATATCGCATACACAAATCATTTCGTAAGTTCCAAATCGCAGGTGAGAGCATTTGCTCCAACCCTGTTCTGAATTCTTGAAAAAGAAAAAAAGGAGAAGATACAATGAGTGATCGAATGACTTGCATACCCTTTCCACAGTTACTTAACTGGGTATTGGATGAATTTCGAACAAAGGAAACTGTTTTTGGTGTTCATACTCCGTATAAGACAGGCAGCGAAACTCCCTTGGAAATTTTCGGCAGAAAATTGGAAACACCCATTGGACCTGCTGCCGGTCCTCATACACAATTGGCGCAAAATATCATTGCATCCTATTTTGCCGGTGGTCGTTTCTTTGAGGTTAAAACAGTACAAAAATTAGACGGCGATGATTTACCGGTGTCGAAACCTTGTATTAAAGCCGATGACGAAGGCTATAATGTCGAATGGTCTACAGAATTATATGTTCCTCAGGCTCAAGATGAATATATAAAAGCGTGGGTGATACTTCACCTAATCGCGAAGGAATTCCAGCTTGGGGCTCAGGACGGTTTTCAATTTAATATGAGTGTCGGATATGATTTGGCAGGTATAAAAACCGAAAAAATCAATACGTTCATCGACTCCATGATGGAAGCCAAGGACACTGACAGTTTTAAAAACGCAATTGCGTATGCAAAAAACAATCTGGAAAAATTCTCACGGGTAACCGAAAAAGATATCGATGCTATTCCTTCAGCGATCTGTAATTCTGCAACTATTTCCACACTGCATGGCTGCCCTCCGCAGGAGATTGAAAGCATTGCGAATTATTTAATTCTTGAAAAACATTTAAACACTTTTGTGAAATGCAATCCGACATTACTGGGATATGAATTTGCCAGGAAAACATTGGATTCAATGGGATACGATTATCTGGTATTCGGTGAATTCCATTTTAACGATGATCTACAATACAAAGATGCCATCCCGATGTTTAAGCGGCTGATGGCTTTGGCAGACAGCCAAGGACTATCATTCGGTGTTAAGATCACGAATACATTCCCTGTAGAAATTAAGCAAAATGAACTTCCGGGTAATGAAATGTATATGTCCGGGAAAGCCCTGTTCCCGCTTTCAATTTCTTTGGCAGCGAAACTCTCTCAGGATTTGGATGGCAAACTTCGGATATCTTATTCCGGTGGTGCCGACTTTTTCAATCTTGCGAAAATCGTCAAAGCGGGTGTATGGCCGGTTACGATGGCTACAACCTTGCTCAAGCCAGGTGGATATCAGCGATTAAAACAATTGGCTGAACTTCTGAGAGATCAGGGATATCAGCCGTTTCAGGGAATTGATGTCGAGGCGATCACGAAGATTGCAAAAGCGTCTGTTTCGGATCCGCATTACACAAAATCTATTAAGATCCCTCCTGTCAGAAAAACAAAGACGCAAGTTCCATTGGTTGACTGTTTTTTCGCTCCCTGTGAACAGGGATGTCCAATTCATCAGGATGTTGCCACTTATATGAAGCTGGCCAGTGAAAAGGACTATACTGGTGCGTTGAAAGTTATCCTGGACAAAAATCCGCTGCCTTTTATTACGGGCACTGTATGTGCTCATAACTGTATGACTATGTGTACGCGAAATTTCTATGAATCTCCGGTACATATTCGAAACGTCAAGCTGGAATGTGCACAAAAAGCTTATCAACAAGTTTTAGAAGCATTGACTCCAGTTGGGAAAATCAACAAAAAAGCTGCCATTGTCGGCGGTGGTCCTGCCGGTATAGCTGCAGCTTTCTATCTCGCAAGGGCAGGCGTCAACGTTACAATATTTGAAAAGCGAAAAACACTGGGCGGAATAGTGACTTGGACAGTACCCGATTTCCGTATTGACTATCATGTGGTTGAAAAAGATGTAGCGTTCATTGAAAAACTGGGTGTAAAAATTCAAACCGATACAGAAATCCGGTCGATTGATGATTTGAAAAAACAGGGATTTGACGCGGTTATCATCGCTGTCGGGGCTTACAAACCGGGATTATTGAAAATTGAAGGCTGCGAACCGCTGAATGCATTGACTTTTATGGAAGAATTTAATCAAACACAGGGAAAAATTTCTTTGGGTAAAAATGTCGTCGTGATTGGTGGTGGTAATACGGCAATGGATACCGCACGGGCTGCAAAGAGAACGCATGGAGTCGAAAATGTGTATCTGGTCTATCGGAGAACCAAACGCTACATGCCCGCGGATGAAGAGGAATTGTTGATGGCGGTTGAAGATGGTGTCCAATTTAAGGAATTGCTGGCGCCTTCAAAATGGGAACAAGGAGCATTAATTTGCCATAAAATGACCTTAGGCGAGCTGGATGCCTCAGGGCGCAGGAGCGTTATAGAAACTACTGAGACGGTTTCTATTCCTGCAGATTCTGTCATTGCGGCTATTGGAGAGCAAGTTCCGACAGAATTTTACACGATGAATGGTATTGCTGTCGATCAAAAAGGGAAGCCGTTGGTAGATTCCGATACACTGGAAACAAATTTGTCCGATGTTTATGTTGTTGGAGATGGACTGTATGGGCCTGCAACGATTGTGGAAGGCATTCGGGATAGTATGAAGGCGGCCGAAGCGATCATCGGATACAAGGCGTCTTCAAATTGTGCACAGAAAAATACAAAAGCATTGGTTTTCCAGAAAAAAGGCGTCATTACAGAATCAAAACCTGATCATCCGGAAAGTGATCGTTGTCTGTCCTGTTCTACCGTTTGTGAACGTTGTGTGGATGTTTGTCCGAATCGGGCGAACATTTCTGTTGTTGTTCCGGGAATGGAAATGGCTCAAATTGTTCATATCGATTCAATGTGCAACGAGTGCGGCAATTGCGGAACTTTTTGTCCATATGACAGCGCTCCCTATAAAGACAAGTTCACGCTTTTTGCGAATGACGCGGATATGAAGAACAGCACCAATGAAGGTTTTATCGTGCTGGATCCTGCCGGAACCCGGTTCAAATTGCGTCTGGATGGAACTGAGCGTGATGTGGTTGCAGGTGATCCTTCAGTACCTTCTGCGATTATGGCGATAATGTCAGCAGTGTGTCAGGATTATCCCTATTTGATCTCCAAGTAATCATCCATTTCGGATTTTGAGAAAACAACGAATAGTCCGCCGTTTTTTTATGCGGCGGACTATTCGTTTGTAACATGTGGACTTCTATGAAATATAGGGAACAGCCTCGATTTTATTTTTTCAAATTTTCCAACAGTCTTGTGAGAGTGCTGATATGTTTTTAAATGTTCAGACTTCCGGTTGGCAGGTTGGACAAAAATAAACCGATCCGCCTAAATATGCTTGCTTAATAATCTGATTGCCGCAATTTGGACACGGATTCTGAAAGGTCAAGCTGGACAAGCGTGTCTGATATCTGCCTGATTGCCCAAACAAATCCTTCTCTGTGTTTCTTCCACCCAGCTCAGTCATTTCTCTTAGCGTGGTTTTTAATGAGGTGTATAGACGTTCGATGTCAGCAGCAGACAGGTTTTCTATTTTTGTTCTCGGATTGACTTGTGCATTGAAGAGAATATCCTGAAGACAACCATTACCAAGTCCCGGAATCCGTTGTTCTGTTGCCAGAAACGCTTTGGCGCTTAATGTTTGTTTTGTGTTGTGAAGAATTTTCTGAAAATATGTAAAATCAAAAGCATCCGAGAGCGGTGAAGGTTTTTCCATCGCCGTAATGTAATAAGGACTCTCGTTTTCTCCATCCTGAAAGAGCCATAATCCGCCGTACATCTGAACGGTACAGACAATGCTCGAATGATCCTCTAATTGGATATGCAATTGGTGCTTTTGCGGAACTGGATTCCCTTCTGCAAGGTAACGTATATTCACGCCGTCATTGAAAAGCAAACGTAAATTATCACAGGAAATCTGAACAAATCCGGCAATCGCTTCCGCTTTTAAAAATTTTTTATGGAAAAGCCGATCCGGGTATCTGGCTGGATCGTCAAAGAAAAAAGCAAATTTGTGCGGAGATGTATTGACAATCACGTTGGTGATTGTCTTTTGAAGGACAGTTGCTTCAATTTGTTTCGATAGGGTTACTGCTTCCGGAATTTCAATCATGTCTGCCTCTATTTTTGCAGTAATTCGAAAATAAAAAAAATTCATTGTTGTTCTTATGATTCTGAGAGAAGCGCAAAATTATAAGAAAGAAAAATTTTCTTGATTATTTCGAAAAGTCAATCATATTTCGAATTGCCTTATTTCTTTCTATCTTTTATCGATACGCTTTTTTGTGCAGTGGGATTCTCAAAAATTAAATCGTTAATAAAAGAGAAAGCGTTCCTGCAACGATCAAAAATAAACCAATGGTGCTTTTTCGATTTAATTTTTCTTTCAGGAAGATATACGCAAAAATTACTGTTAAAAGAATACTCAGCTTGTCAATGGGCACAACGATACTTGCCTGTCCATCTTTAAGTGCACGATAATAACATAGCCAGGATGCTCCGGTCGCAATACCGGAAAGACAAAGAAAGATCCATCCTCTTTTTTCAATGGTTTTAATGGTATGCTGCTTTCCTGTGATGAAAACGATTAACCAGGCCATAATCACAACGACAATGGTTCGCAAAGCTGTTCCTAAATTGGATTCAACTCCCTGGATACCAATTTTCCCTAAGATGGAGGTCAAACTGGCAAACACCGCTGAGAGTGCTGCATAAATCAGCCATCGTTTATCTGTGGCTTTTACTTCGCTTTGTTTTTTGGTAATCATCAAGTAGGTTCCAATTCCAATGACGATCATTCCGATCAATTTAATAAGCGTGATTTTTTCTCCCAGGATAACAAATGCCAGGAGCATTGTCAGAATGATACTGGACTTATCAACGGGTGTGACTTTATTGACATCTCCGAGCTGCAGAGCGCGAAAATAGCATAGCCAGGAAGCCCCGGTTGCCAATCCGGACAAACCCAGGAAAAGATAGGTTTTTCCATTAATGTCTTGTATTGTGGTGTGTGAACCGACCAGGAAAACCATCAGCCATGAAAAAAGTAAAACGACAACGGTGCGAATGGCTGTTGCGACATTTGAATCCGTGTTTCTGATTCCAATTTTTGCAAGAATTGCAGTAATCCCTGCAAACAGGGCTGATCCAAAAGCAAATAAAATCCACATAATTCGTATTCCAATACTCTGATATTTAGATTGTTTTTTCAAATCAAAAAAAGAGATCTTATTATATGCATGTATTGATGTAAAGCATAAATACATGTATATAACAAGATTTGATTTTACTCATTTTTCGAGTTGCTGTTAGTATTCCTCCAATAATTCCAAAAAAACCTCGACAATATTCGGATCGAAATGTTTCCCGGATTGTTCTCGGATATACTCTTTTGCTTTTTCAGGTGTCCAGGCTTTCCGATAAGGTCGGTCTGAGGTTAACGCATCATAGACATCGACGATCGCAAACAGACGGGCTGCCAGCGGGATCTGATCCCCTTTCAATTTACGCGGATATCCGGTGCCATCCCATTTTTCATGATGGCAGTAAGGAATGTCAAGGCAGGTATGAAGGTATTCAATGGGTACCAGCATATTAAAGGCAAATTGTGGATGCCTCTGCATGATTCTCCATTCATCCTCCGTAAGGTGCCCCGGTTTCGATAAAATTCTGTCCGGAACGCCAAGTTTTCCGATGTCATGTAACATGGCTCCTCTTTGAATGAAAAGCAGTTGTTCGTTTTTAAAACCAAGCCGATTTGCCAGGTGAATTGCCAGATTGGTTACTCGTTTCGTATGGTTCTCTGTCTCTTCATCGCGCATGTCCATTGCTTTTGACCAGCCTTCAATTGTCAAATCATAAGCCTTCAGCAACTCCTGATTGGCTTGCTGAACACTGTTGTAAAGCTGGTAAGTTTTTACTGCAATAGCAGTTTGATTGGCGATAATTTTCAAAAATCGGACCCAGTTGGTATCCGGCTGTAGTGGACTGCGGTGTAATAATTCCAAAACACCAATTAACTGCGAATCCGCTATCAGCGGTATTCCGAAGTACTCTCGAAATCCTTCCTCATTCATTGTGTCTAATAGAAATTCGTTAATGCCGGGTTCATCAAAGTTGACGTGTAATATTTGACGATTGAGGGCTGTATTCCCCGCCAGGCTTTCTCCGAGGAGAATTCTTTTTGGTAAGTGCGATTCGTCATAATAACCCGTTTGACAGGCACATTCCAGAATTTCTTCTTCCGAACGGTACAGGAAGAGAACTGCGGCATCCACTTTTAAACCAGTAACGACCTGATTAATGATCATGCTGTACGTGTTTTGAGCTTCCATATGTTCAATAACGGCTGTGTCAATTGTTGCCAGTGTCGTCAATTCAAAAATCCTCTGTTGCGTTTCGGAAAAGAGTTTCCCATTTTGAATACTGAGGCCAACCTGGTTTGCAACCACACTTAGCCATTCTATATCTTCAGACTGAAAATCACGTTCCTGATGACATTGCAGTTCAATAATACCGATCGGTTGATCATCAATGACCAAAGGCAGCTGGCAAATGATTTTAATATTATGAATTTCAGGATTTTTGAAAAAATAGACTCCGTTATGAATCTGTTCCGGACTGGCCAAAACAATAGGACTTCTCATACCAATTGCCAGTTGATATTCAGGTGATGATTGATGAAATTCGGTCGATGCGGAAAATTCCGGATTCAGTAAAATTTGTTGATCAGATGTGTGGATGATTTCCAGTTTCTGATTCTCTTTATCAATTAATGCCACTGAAAAAGTCTTGCAGCCAAGTATATTCACAAAGAAATTCTCGGCGATACTACAGATTCGAGATAATTCCCGATAATTTGCAAGCTCTCGCCCTAATGCTGCGATCTGTTCCTGACGTTTTAAGTGAACTTTTAGAGATTCCGTGGAGGCTTTGATCTCAGTGATGTCCCAGGCCAAATCTGCGAGACGTGAGACAATTTGAACATCACGCTCTGAATAATCAACCGGTTTATTGCCAACGCCGATAATCGCAACGATTTTATTATTCCTTATAACTGGCACAACTAATTCGCGCTCGATATTTACATGACCTTCCGGCATGCCCTTTTTATGGGGCAGATCGGAAAAATGATTATGGATAACTGGTTTTCGTTCCCAAACACAATCGACCCAAACACCTGCCTGACTGATTTTGTAACGAGGTTGATAATTCTGAACATGGCAATATTGTTCGATCGTACGTTTTGACCAGGCTCTCAGTGATATGTTTTCCTGATTATCTGAAAGAAAATGGAAAAAACCAACCTGGCTTCCTGTTAATTTTTCGATTTCATCCAATGTTTCCTGAAGCAGTTCCTGAAGACTGTGGTTGATGGAAAAATCATGCAAACGCAACCGCGATTGCATAATGTTTTCATTTTGCCGTTGTTCTGTGACATCTTCTTTGATTGCGACAAATTGCCGGATTTCACCATTTTCATGGATCACCGGAGTGATGGTCAGTTTTTCAGAATAAAGCTGACCATCTTTCCTGCGATTAATAACTTCACCCTGCCAACTCTTTCCGGAAAGAATATCCTCCCACATTTTCTGATAGAAGTGCGAGTCCTGAACACCCGATTTCACCAAATCACCGGGTTTCTTACCATATGCTTCATCAAACGTATATCCGGTTAATTTTGTAAATGCCGCATTAACCCATTCAATTGAACCGTTTTGATCTGTGATCAGAATGGCATTGGCTGCAGATGAAATTGCTGCTGATTGAAGCTGTAATTGGTTTTCAGTCAGTTTTCGATAGCTAACGTCCCTTGCAACCCAGATCGCTTTTTCATTTGAAATTGGTGAAATTGACGCTTCGAACCAGATTTTTTTATTACCGATTAACAAAGCGTATTCGATATATTGCGTTTGCTGTGAATCCAATGCATTTTGAATTTTTTGAAGGTATTCTTCTGCTTGATCTCTCGGAAAAACGTCGCTCAGATGACAGCCTAAAAGTTCATCGGCCGGCCGAAATAATAAATCGGGATTTGTCTGCGGAATCTGCAGATAGATACCGTCTCTGCTTAACACTAAAATGACATCCCGCATGGATAAAAACAGAGCGCGCAATTCTGCTTCGGAGATTGCCAATTCCTCGGCTGTTTTCTCGTTTTCCAGTTTCATTTGGGAAAGAATCAATGATTTTATTACGGTCTGGCCAAGAAATCGCAGACAATCCTTTAATAGAAAATCAACAGCGCCATCCTGAAGCATTTTTGGCGATTTTTGAAAATCGATATCATCTGCAACGATAAAAATGATCGGAATTTCGGATTGGTTGCTGCGTAAGAGATGCAGAGCAGTTGCTCCATTAAAACGCGGTAATACCCATTTTGATAGAATGATGTCCTTCGGGGATTCCAAAGCTTGCACATAACCTGTTTCGTCTTCTACTCGTACCCAATGGACCTCAATCCCTTGTTCCCTGAGAATTTGGATCATATTCTCAGCATCTGACGGATTATCATCGATAACCAACACATTCAATGGAGATTGAAAAAAGCGAGATTGATTCTTGAAATTCATTGTGTTATTTTGCATAAACCTTATATGATTCAGGAATAATTTTTGGATATTGAATTGGACAAGGAGAAAAAAATTTACTTCAGATAATAACGGATCAAGCCTTTCGATATTGCTACTGCAACTATAGACAGCATCAACTTTCATTATTCTGCTGTTTTAAAAGTTCTAATGATCCACTCGGCCGTTATGGCACAGGATGGAAACAGATATAGATAAAAAATTTTTCAATATGCTAATGAAATAATTTTTTTTTGAACGGATTCAACTATATATAATTATAGACGATAATTGTCGATTTGTGTACGCACACGACTTAATGAACAGCAATTCAAAATATAGGGAGGATTCTTTGTTGTTGTGATAGCTTTTGCGCTTCGCGAAAAACATCACAGCAACAAGTTTTTCCCGATTGATTCGAATAGCAAGTCTATATTTCGAATTACTGCTTAATGAATAAATGATTTAAAAAACAGGAAATAAATTTTTATTTCTTAATAGAGAAAAGAATAAGTGTTGTTGTGTTGTTGTTGCGCTTTGCGCAACAACAACACAACAACAAGATCTCCCTTTTTTCTTAAAGGCTTTTCCAAATTTCGAATTGCTGAAATGGAACCGGTGAAATTTTCTTTGCCCGCGGTTATAATATGCTAAATTATTCAGAATATTTATCTCTTAACAATTCTTTCCATGTCAGCAATTCGAAATATTGAAAGAATTATTTATTGATGTGTTGTTTTTACGAGAAGCGTAAAAAACAACACGTCAATAAATTTTCTCTCTTTTCTCAAAGGGTTTTTCCAAATTTCGAATTTCTGGATGAATGTGCTCTTGATGATTTGCATGCGAAGACTATGATAATGAATCGAAATGTTTCGAAGGAATTAATTATGTATCGAAAATTTGCGAAGACAATCGTGATCCTTATTTGTTTCCTGGCATTGTCTTCGTGCCGACAAAATAACCATGGGTCATCTTTGGATATTCACCATCTCAATGGGAAAAGAATTGGTGTCGTTTTAGCCTGGAGTTCCGATTATGTGCTTGATAAAAGAGATGATCTGAATATTTTTCGATACGATAAAATGGCTGATGCGATTCTCGCTTTGAAATACAAAAAAATTGATGCATTGGCAATGGATCTCTTCTTTGCAAATTATTATTGCAGTATACAACCCGGATTCCGTTATTTTGAAACACCTATTGGCTATGATCATTTCGTGATCTTTGTGAATCGCAACCGAAAGGATTTACTGAACCTGTTTAACCAATTTGCATCAGATTTCCAAAAGTCGCAAGCATATCGAGAAATTTATAAAAAGATCATGCAGATGAAAGATGGTAATTATGAATCGTATGTCTTTCCGCATCCACAGGATGCGCCTGTTATTAAAATTGCTGTGGATCCATTATCGCCTCCTTATTCAGGTTATGACCTTCTTACTCATGAGATTGAAGGCTGTGATGTGGATATGATTCGGTTATTTGCAGATCAATATGGTTTTCGGACAGAATTTATTCCCAGCACTTATGATGGACAAATCATGAATCTTAAATCCGGAAAGGCTGACATTATGATTACAGCATTGTCGGAAATTTATCAGAAATATGCACAGCTTTCTAATGATTATCTAGTCAGCCGTACCTATACCGAGATGCCGATTGTCCTGATTGTTCCGGAAAACTAATTGGATTTGTGCTTTTTTGAGTCCTGATCAGATTTTTTTAGAAAAGGAATTGAATGATGTCTGAATTTATTTCCTATTTACAAAAAATGATTTATACAAGTTTGATTTTTGAAAATCGATACCAATTTCTGTTGGAAGGACTTGGAATGACACTCCTGATTACAGTTTTGGCTTTTTTATTAGGAACAACTGCCGCTGTGGTTATTTGTTATGGCAAAATTCGTGGAAAACGAGCATTAAAAAAATTTCTGTCCGGCATGACTCAATTTTTTATCCGAATCCCTTGCCTGGTCCTGCTGATGGTTTTTAGTTATGTGATTTTTGCAGATGTACCGATGAGCGCTGTTGTAGTCGCTGTCATCGTTTTTTCTCTAAAAGCTTCTTCATCCATGAGCGATTTATTCTACACAGCCATCATCACCGTTAATCCCGGTGAAGGAGAAGCAGCGCGTTCCCTGGGATTATCCCGGATGCAGACATTTATGCATGTGATTTTTCCACAAGCGGTTAAGGCAGCGCTTCCGCTTTATAAAAACCAATTTATTGCAACGTTGCAAGAGACCTCGATTGTTGGTTTTCTCGCGATTCAGGATTTAACGCGTGCCAGTAGTATTATTGCAAGTCGTACCTTAGATCCATTGATTTCATTGTTCATTATTACAGTCAGCTATTTCTTGATCGGATGGACGGCTTCCTTTTTGCTCTCTTTTTTTGAAAAAGAGAAACATTTTACAGTTGAGGAGGCGCGATGATCAGTATTCGGAATCTCTCCAAACGTTATCAAAACCTGATCATTTTTCAAAATGTGAATCTTGAAATCGATCGAGGAGATGCGGTTGCCATAATTGGACCCTCGGGGTGTGGAAAGAGTACGCTGCTTCGATGTATTAATGGATTGGAACGGCCAACGGAAGGCGAAGTATGGTTTGATGGAATGAATCTGACAAATTCAAAAGCTTCATTAGAAAAAATTCGCAGCAGAATGGGTATGGTCTATCAATCTTTCAATCTGTTCAGCCATCTGAATGTGCTTGAAAACGTTATGATGGCTCCCATGGTCGTTAATCATATCCCTAAACAAAAGGCAGCTCAGGAAGCATTAGAATACCTAAAGCTGGTTGGACTGCAAAATCGCAGTTTTCATATGCCCAATCAACTTTCAGGAGGACAAAAACAAAGGATTGCTATAGCCCGCTGTCTTGCAATGCACCCGGACGTAATCTTGTTTGATGAACCCACGTCTGCACTCGATCCGACGATGGTTGATGAGGTTTTAGGTGTCATCCAAAGACTGATTCGTGAAAAAATGACGTGCGTCATCGTGACGCATGAAATGGAATTTGCAAGGAAAGTATCCAATAAGGTTGTATATATGGATGAAATGGGAATTTATGAGACGGGCACTCCGGATCAGATCTTCTTATCCCCATGTCGGGAAAAAACACAGGCATTTATTCATAAACTGCATGTGTTTGAGAAAAATATTAACGAATACAATGCGGATATTTATTCTTTCATGTCAGAAGTACGCAGTTATTGTTCCCAATATGGTTTTACCTCAAAGCAACTGAATACGATCAATCTGATCTATGAGGAATTGATTTTTCCACTCATTAAGAACCGGGGATCACAAAAGGAAATCAATTTTAAATTACGGTCAACATCTGCCGGTGAGAAAATGGAAATCTTTATTGCCGATGAAAATGCGTCAGAAGATATTTTATTAAGTTCGAATATTGATGAATTTGGTGTGAAAATCATTCGGGCTTCTGCCAGAAAGGTCTCTTCAACATTTATTGAAAATAAAGCTGTGGTTCATATCGAGCTGTAGAACAATATGAAATTTTTTTCATATTTCGAACCGCTGATATTCTTATGAGGAAAAGGAAAAATATTTTTTGATTAGCAAACCAATGATTCGGATATTTCATAAAATCAGCTTTAGCCAATATGTCGTGATCATCATGCTTCTGTTGATGAGTTTCTTTTTCCCATTTTTCTTTTCTGCATATACCAGCCCGTTTTATCCTGGATTTCACGGCGCGGATTCAGCCATTTTTATGACAATGGGACGAGCTGTCGTACAAGGGAAACTCCTATATAAGGAAATCTTTGATATCAAGGGACCGTTGATCTTTTTCATCAATGCTTTGGGGCAGTTCATTTATAACGGTCGATTTGGCACATTTCTCGTCCAGGTTATGTTTATGACTGGAACTGTTCTGGGTATGTATAAAACAGCCAGACTCTTCATCAGCCGGATGAAATCAGTGGCAGCCGTTTTCCTCTCATTGATCGTGATGACAGCCACATATGAACGAGGAAATTTAACGGAAGAATACTGCCTGACATTTATCTTCCCGTCTCTGTATTGCGCCTGCCGATACTGGAAGGAAGGTAAAAAATTCCATCCTTCAATTTACAGCCTGATCTACGGATTATCCATGGGTCTCCTTCTCTGGACGCGCATCAATAACGGCGCTACAGTCATGGCGATTACATTTTATATTTATCTGACGATTATTTTTACTGGAAATATGAAGCTGTTTGTAAAAAACCTGCTTTTTTTCCTGATCGGCCTGTTGTTGATTTCCGTCCCGATCATCGTATTGTTTTGGATGCAGGGTTCGCTGAAAGAAATGTTTTATGGAACGTTTACTTTTCTGTTTTCTTATGCACAGGCGGGCGTTCTGGCGCGTCCTGCATGGAAATGGAATATGGCTTTATACAATGTCTCCCCTGCTGTCGGATTTCTGATAGTTACGCTGATCTACAGCCGTTATATGAATCGAAATTTGGGAAAAATGCTTGGATTTGCTATCTTGATTACCACTGGTTCATTGCTGGTTGGGATGAATTATCCTCATTATTACATGATATTAACACCTTTGTTTTTGGTTGCGTTATCTATGACGCTGGAAATAATCAGTAAAAAACAGCCTGGAAGAAAAAAATCTGCCATTGCCAATATTTTTGCTCTGACAGGAATTGCTTTATCCGTTTATCAGAACTTTTCTCCGGTAAAGGCATACATGATCCGTATGTACTATGATAAGACAAAACCGATTTATCTCGGTTCTGTAAAGGACTACCTCGAGTTGGCTGAAATGATTCCAATGGAAGATCAGGATAGTGTATGGGGTTATAACATTAACCCTGCCTGGTATTATGTGGCTGATATTCTGCCTTGCTTTAAATACTTTATTAATCAGGAACAGCATCTTTTAATCGATCCGCAGATGAAACAGGAAATTGTGGTTATGTTGTCGGAACATCCGCCCAAATGGATAGCCAAAAATTCATCTGATGAAGTACCTTTTATCGAATTGAGAGATCTTCTGGAACAGAACTATACACTGGTTGCCGATTTATCCTTGATTCGTCTATATCACCGAATCGGAGAATGATCGGATTTTCTTCATCAATTCAAAATAACCACCGGACATTCGAGTCAAGCGAGGAAACTTTATGTTCTGCAGTTTTTGTGCTCTAAGCAATACCGCGGCATAAAAATAATCCCGCTCATTTTTCGAATTGCTGGTTTTATTTTCCCTCAGTCTGCTTCTTGTAGTAAATGGATAGTCTCGTTCGGTATTTGCGTTTTTGTATTTTGCCTGTTTTTTTCCCCCCTTCAGCAATTCGAAATATCGATTGACTTTTCGAATCAATCAAGAGAATTTGTTGTACTTATGGTTTTGCGCTTCACTAAACCATAAGTACAACGAAGAATTCTTTTTATATTATTAATTACTGTTTTTCCTTACAGGCGGATACGCAAACGTTTTTCTTTTATCGAAATAAATTTTCAACGCGTATGTGATATTTTTATCCGTTCAATCGTGTTCATTATGAAACGTAAAAAAAATAATGAAAGAAGGACTCAAGGGTGTCTGAAAATGATGATTTTCAAAAAGCAGTAATGCTCAATAAAGATACAATCTTTCGTATAGCCTATGCATATTGCAGGAATCATTTCGATGCAGAAGATATTTGTCAAGAAGTATTTTTGAAGCTTTATCGTCATGGATCACGGTTCAATGATCAGGATCATGAAAAAGCCTGGCTGATCCGTGTTGCAATCAATCAATGCAAGGATTTTCTGCGCAGAAAATGGGTGATTTCATTTTTTCGGGGAAAAGATTGTATTGCCGGATATGAATCTGAAAATCAATCAGAAGTCGTAGAAGCAGTTTTTTCCTTGCCTATCAAATATCGGATGCCAATCCATTTATATTATTACGAGGATTATTCCATCAGAGAAATTGCTGAAATCCTTGGAACCAGCGAGACTGCTATTCAAACGCAGTTGCAGAGAGCAAGAATGATGCTTCGGAAAAAAATAAGAGAGGAATTTGAAGATGAATCTAAATAGTTATCGGCAGGCGATGGATCAGATCCGTATGTCTGATGAATGCACGAACGAAATTCTTGACCGGATGATGAGAGAATCCGGGAAAAATCAAGTTTCTCCCATTCGACGGACAGTTGTGTCGATTGGATTTGGCGTTTTGATTATTATGATTTTAGGGTTTGCAGCTTACGTCTTAGGAGGATATGAAGTTTTCCGAAATTATTTTTCAAAGGATTCGGCAGTTGTCGAAATGCCGCAATTGTTCACTTATATGGATTTTGATCAATTGGCTGTTTATCAAAGTACTCCGACAGGCCGTCTCATTGATGATGATGAAATTGCAATCGATGTCGTGGGTATCATCGGAAACGAGAATGTTGCCGATGTCATGCTGGATATCACTTTTAAACAATTGAAAGATCTAAGCTTCCCGAATTATCAATATACGCTTTTGTTGGATGGTGTCCTGCTTCAAGGAATGAGTGATTTAATTCCCATTGAAACAGAAAATATGCCTTCAAATTGTCAGCGAATTATGTTTGAATTGCTTAGTACAGATCAAATATCAGGAAAGACGTTAACACTTCGGCTGCGAGGTCTTCGTCAGCCGTCGGTAGATACTGACAAAGCAGAAAAGTTGTTCAACTATGGCTATGAGCTTTCAATTCCATTGACTTTCACTGGTAAATCAAAAATTGTGGTAGAAAATCAAACTTTTAGAGACGGAATGTTGCATCAGGTATTAATTTCTCCGTTATCCTGCACACTGGAATTTGATGAAATTACCGGCCGTAAAATTATGGACAACGGAATAGGCGATCTGCTGGTAATCCAATTGAAGAACAATAAAATCATTGACTGGCGCGGTCATTTTACTGGAGCAATTGCTGCTCAATGGGTGGATCGGATCCGTTTTGTGTATACATTCCGCGTTCCATTGGATCCGGCCGATATTGAAAGCATAACATTTGACGGAATACCTTTATCATTGGAATAGAAATCTGTATTTGATTACTTGATCGACCTTTCGTAAAATTCAAAAAAGACTGCTACGTCTCTGACGATGCAGTCCTTTTTGAATTTTGATCTGGAATTATTGATTTACATATCCAAAGGGGAAAGATTTAAGAATCTTGTCTTTTTTTGAAAAGGCGTTTTCATGTTTCGAATTACAAGAAAAAAATGTTTCATTGGTTAT
>Ga0116193_1000351_pt1 | contig 44433 bp, 39 predicted proteins | sample AD_UKC115_MetaG_FD_89892 | JGI IMG/M metagenome (GOLD analysis project Ga0116193, IMG submission 89892) | Active sludge microbial communities of municipal wastewater-treating anaerobic digesters from Hong Kong - AD_UKC115_MetaG | ecosystem: Engineered > Bioreactor > Anaerobic > Digestate... | reverse complement strand
GCTCAATCAGATTCAATTTTATTCACAATCACAACTCTTCCCGTTGATACCACGTTGGCGATTAAAGATATTAAGCCGATGGCGAATGTACCGATAACATTCAAAGAATTACTCCCCTACATCCTTATTGGTATAGGGATAATCGCGTTTATTGTACTTTTTTTATGGTTTTATACAAAATATGGCAAAAAAAGGCATTCCAGACCTACACGAGTTTCTTCAAAACCTAAAGAAAAAGCTCACATTATAGCTTTTAAAAAATTGGAAAAATTAAGATTACGCAAATTATGGCAGGAAGGTCAAGTGAAATTATATTATTCAGAATTGACTGATATTGTGCGGAGATATTATAAAGATCGTTGGAATATTGATGCAATGGAAATGACTTCAGCAGAAATTTTAGAACAATCCGAAAATATCGGCATCAAAGAAGACCTTTTAAATAAACTTCATTTTTTGTTTACTACAGCAGATTTAGTGAAATTTGCAAAGTCTGAACCTTTACCTAATGATCATGACACCAGTTTCAAAAACGCACACATATTTATTTCCGAAACAGCAGAAGCAGACAATAATTCTAATTAAGTATTCAAATAGACACAGAGATGAATTTTCTTTCAAATTTTCGGACAAATTTTCATGAAATTTCATTTGCAGATCCATATTATTTCTTACTTTTATTAATTATTATTCCAATCATTGGATGGCAAATATGGAAACGGCACAAGATACGACCAGGGATGTATATATCAACTACGCAATCTTTTGAAGGAAGCAAAAAGAGTTGGAAACAAAAATTTTCATGGCTCCCATTATTTTTCAGGATAATGGTTATCATCTGTATTGTTTTTGCTTTGGCACGGCCACAATCCCCACTCCGTCGGAATCAAATTGATGTTGAAGGAGTTGATATCGTATTGGCACTTGATATTTCAGGAAGTATGAAAATGATGGATTTTACTCCAAACCGATTGGAAGCATCTAAAAAGGTCGCCATTGAATTTATTGAAGGACGTCCCAATGACCGAATCGGATTGGTCGTATATGCCGGAGAAGCCTATACTCAGTGTCCACTGACTTCAGATCACAACACGTTATTAGGCCTATTAAAAAAAGTTACATTTGACATCGTAGAAGACGGAACTGCTATTGGAGATGGTTTAGGAACCGCTATCAATCGTTTACGTGATAGCGAAGCTAAGAGCAAAATCATCATTTTACTTTCAGACGGAGTCAATAATGCCGGTTATCTTGACCCCTATTCATCAGCAGAAATGGCTAAAGAATTTGGGATCAAAGTATACACTATCGGCTGCGGCACAAACAACGGACAAGCGCCATTTCCAACACCATTTGGCCCTGTTTATATGAAAACCGAGTTGGATGAAAATTTATTGAGCACAATTGCACTTAATACAGGAGGAGAATATTTTAGAGCAACAAATAACCAAAAACTAAAAAACGTTTACACAGAAATAGATCAGATGGAAAAGACAAAAATCAGTGAAACTGTATTTGAGAATAAAGCAGATGAATTTGCAATTTTCTTGATATTGGCATTAATTTTCATTTCCATAGAATTTCTTTTCCGATACAGAATTCTCCGGGGAGCTTGTTAAATTAAAAAAAACTCTATTTTTGCATATTCATTTCCATTTAAAAAATATATTTATAGAATAGAAAATAACACTATGAAAAAACAGACATTCTTTATCTTATTCGCAATCTGCATGATTGGGCAAGTTTTTGTTTCTGCTCAAAATACAGGAAGTTACAAACAACCACAACCAACACAAATTCAATCCAATCCAAATAATAACAAGAATGGCAGCATTGTTATTTTTGTAGCCCATCCTTCTTTAAAAGAATCCAAAGCGAATGCAGCATTATTGACTGAAGCTCGTTTAATTCCATCCGTAAGAGTTGTTGATCTTTATATAAATCCTAAAAAAGATTTCAACCTTGAAGAACACACTCAAATTGTAAGTGAAGCATCTGCAATTGTGTTGCAATTTCCTTTTTATTTTGCATCTGCTCCTTCGCAAATGAAAAAATGGATAGACGAAGTTTTTTATACTTTTTCTCAAAAAGAGATTATTCGGGACAAACCATTATTGGTTGTAACTACTACCGGTTCTGAAGAGAGTGCATACAGGTCCGGAGGTAGAAATATGTTCACTATGGACGAACTATTGCGTCCTTACCAACTTATGACCACCTATTCGGGAATGGAATGGAGAACTCCTTTTGTAGTTTATGGTATGTCTACAGAGCAAGCTGATGAAAATTTAGCTACTGCATGTAAGCAATATAAAGAAGTCCTTCTTTCTTTATTAACCACACAACGCTCAACACTTGTTCGGCCGGCAAAAAAAACTGTTCCGAAATTAAGTGCTCCTAAAAACAAAGAATTGACTCCTGAGAAACGAAGTATTGATTAATCTTTGATTATTTGCGATAAGAGTCTACATGTCTCTTTTTCTTCTCGTCATAAATATCACGAATTGTGATTAGAATTGCAATTTCTTCAACTTCTCCAAACTCTTTATTGGCGGATGCTCCGAAATATTGCATGGTGGGTGACAAAGATATATAAGTTTTGATTAAAGGAGGAATTGTCTCTTTCAAATCGCGAATATTTTTATTCAGAAGTTTAAAATCTTCAGCTAAAGAATTATTAAAAAAAGCTTTAACTCCTCTTTTTTCCCGCTCAAGAGAAACCGGTTCAAAAGGTGCAACTAAAGATTCATCTCCTTTGAAGTGCCTTTCAAGAAAATTAAGAATCATATTTCTGGCCATACGATTATAACTATCATACATCGTCATTTTACCAAAGAAATAATCCATTTCGGGATAATCTACAATGAGCGTTCCTAAGCCGTCCCAAATATTATCAAGCGAAAAGAGTCCCAATCGGAGACTAACGGTAGCCTGGTATTTGGGTTGAACAAAACTTCTGCCCAATTCGATTGTTTTTTGCCATTGATTTTGAATAAACTGAGGCGAAAAATTAAACAATTTAGACGTTGGGGTATGTGGATACCCATTTTCATCCAACGGCACATCTTTTCCAAGAATAAACCGGTAGGCACTGATGAGTTCTTCATTTTCCTCATCCCAAACGATTAGTTGTTTAAATGGTACTGGAGCCGTATCATAATCATCAATATCCACATCATTCCCTGTTCCGCCACCGGCCATACGAAAAGTATATTCTCTCAACCGGCCTATTTCAAGCATTACATTGGGAGAATTGTGGGCATCAATCATATAGATGACATTTTCACCCGCATTGGTTCTCCGCAGCATTTTATCTTTAGTAAGTTCAGCCCTAAGCAGTTTTCTGTCAACCGGTTCAATTATGTTCTTCATGTATCTCAATATTTATTTAAGTGCATAAACTTGTTCTTTTAACCACGCTGCCCATTGACGATCATTTTTAGAAGAATCAAAAGTTTGATACGAAATCGGCTCTCCGAATTTAATATCAAAAGTTTTACCTCTATGTCTAAACATTTCATCTGGTAAAAATAACATTTCTATATTAAATTTCAAGCCTATTTTCTTTCTAAAATTAGCTAAATTATAAAATCGAGCAGAATTTTCACCTTTAAAGTGAACAGGAATGATATCTCGTTGATATTGCTTTGCTTTTGTAATAACCGTTTTCTTCCATTCCAAATCACAAATAACGCCATTTTGTCTTCTGGAGCAGAGTCCGGCGGGGAAATAAAATATCAATTCATCCGAGGCAAAAACTTCATTAAGCTGTTTTACTGCTTCTTGACTATTTTGTCCATGTTTATTTATTGGAATAAAAACTTCTTTCAATTGATCAAAACTTAAAAGGATATCATTCACCGGAAACTTGATATCATTACGATACTGTCCTACAACGGAAATAAGTGCAATACCATCGAATCCTCCTAAAGGATGATTAGACACGACAATATATCTTCCGGTGCGCGGGATATTTTCTTCCTGAATAATATTGACATTCACATCAAAAGATTTCAAAAAATTTTGAGCAAACTTTATTGATGATTCTCCCTGATGCTGCGAAAGATATTGATTCATCTCTTTTTGATGGATAATACGTTCAATCCATTTTATTACAAAAGAGGGCAACCATTTATGCAGTTTTGGATTTTTTTGTTTTAAAGTTGCATCAACATCTAAATACATTATAATCTTATTTTCAAGGTAATTTTAATACTCTTAACTTTTATTATGAATTTAACTTGCAAAAATATAAAAAATTAACATAAACCTCTTCAAGTATGCGAATAATTTCGGGTTTATTTAAAAAAAATGTATTTTTGCGTTATGAAAAAAAACATAGTCATCGTTGGATTATTAATTACACTCTTTTCCTTGGATGTAATGGGGCAAGATAAGGGGAAAAGCACTACTGAACACAAAATCAGCAATCAGGGAGTTGATTTTTATATAAGCGGAGGCATATTTTTCGGAAATAAATATACAGCAGCTTACTATAACGGTGCTCCGTTCAATGAAAATAACTTATCTTATATTTTTGATAATTATTCCTGGAAACAATCGATAGATAATTTGATTACCCGTAATAATCATTTTATTTCAAGCAGTGATCCCAAAATTAAGTTACATGAATATCCTACAAATGTAAAATATACTCCTGCATTTTCTATTCAATTAGCTGCTAAATATCGTTTTAATAAGCATTGGGGAATTTCACTCTCCTATTCTTTTGCCAGATTAAAAGCCCAAGACATCTTTACGGTTTCATACAATAAAGTAACAACAGGAAACGATATCCCCGATTATCTCTATTATGACATCGTTGCAGAAGAGAATCGTTCTTTTTTTGATTTATCTGCAATATACCTTTTTGAAACCAAAAGTATTGTAAAACCGTTTATTGAAATTGGAGCTCAATTCAACTTTGTGCGGGTAAAAAGTTTTGATGCTATTATTGAAGGACAAGATTTTTCATTACTCGATATTTATGGAGGAAGCACTTATGTTGCCAACTCGAATATGCAGACATTTAACACCAAATACGGGGGCCCCGGATTCGGATTTTCCGGAGCATTTGGTCTTAAATTGGCATTCAATCAATATGTATCTCTGGATCCTGCTTTTTATGTGGCCGTAACTCGATTGGGACTCAAGGGATATTCCGATTTTGCATTCAATTATGGACTGATGGTCAGGATTGTAATGAATGATTCTTTTTTTTCAAAATAATTTTTTTTCATTTAATAATTTAAAAATAAATTGTATCTTTGCGGCGTAGTTTTTTTCACATCTTATACAAACTACGAATTGGATTTCATAATTGATTTCACATTGAAAACATCTTTTACAATTAATAATTAACATTTTTCATTCATTTTTATTTATTATCATTATGCTGAATTCATCTGAACAAAAGCCTAAGAGAAAGAGAATTAGTATATCTCAGAATACTCCTGTAGCTACATCTAACGAACAAAAAATTGCAGATGGCGTTGTCTCCAATGGAAATAAGGAAAATACAACCATAAAGAAAAAAAACAAAAAAAACTCTGATAAGAAAACCGGGAAAGAAAAAGCAGAACTTTTATTTTCTGAAGATGTAAATTCAAAAAAAATATCAATAGAATATGTTCATGAATTGCAAGAAGAGTTCAATCCTAAATTAATTGTGGAGGATCAATCAAAAGAAATAAAAGAAGAGGAAGCTCTTATCAATAAGGAAATGACAAATTCTGCAAGAGAAGAAGAAAAAAGTTTTCAGCCAAAAAATCCCAAAGAACGAATCAAGAAAAAAAACAACAAAAATAGCACCATTCTGCAAGAGGAAGATATCGAATTAGAGAAGCAAAAATCACTTGAATTAATAAATAACACTTTACTTGATGATGAAACTCTTATATTGATTTCTCAAGAAAACACAACAGAAGAGACTCTTGATTTGCTCAGTGAACCACATCCGGCCACAGATCAATTGACTGCTGATGAACAAAATGCAATGGAAGCAGCCGCAGCAGAAAAAGTTCCTTCAATTTTAGCCGAACAATGGAGACTTGTTGCAGAAGCTACTTTTGAAGGCGAAATTACTGCAGAAGGCGTTTTAGAGATATCTCATGATAATTGCGGCTTTCTAAGATCTTCCGATTACAACTATCTCAATTCTCCTGATGACATCTATGTTTCTATGTCACAAATTAAATTATTCGGACTGAAAAACGGAGATACTATTCAAGGAATCATACGTCCCCCAAAAGAGGGAGAAAAGTTTTTTCCTTTAATAAAAGTACAAAAAATCAACGGCCGTCTTCCCGAAGAGATTCGTGACAGAATTCCGTTTGACTATCTCACTCCGATGTTTCCAGATCAAAAGATTAAGTTAACAGGGCATGGAAATGAAACTTTAAGCACACGTGTTATAGATCTCTTTTCTCCGATTGGAAAAGGACAGCGCGGGTTAATTGTAGCACAGCCTAAAACCGGGAAGACCGTTCTTTTAAAAGAGATTGCGAATGCCATTGCAGCCAATCATCCGGAAATATATCTTATTATTTTATTGATAGATGAGCGTCCTGAAGAGGTAACCGATATGCAGCGGGATGTAAAAGCGGAAGTAATCTCTTCAACATTTGATGAACCTGCAGAACGTCATGTCAGAATTGCAAATATTGTTTTGGAAAAGGCCAAAAGAATGGTCGAATGTGGACGTGATGTTTGCATCCTTTTAGATTCCATTACACGTTTGGCAAGGGCATTTAATACCATTGCTCCTGCATCTGGAAAAGTTCTTCCGGAGGTGTCGAAGCCAATGCTCTTCAAAAACCAAAACGTTTTTTCGGAGCTGCAAGAAATATTGAAAATGGTGGTTCCCTAACCATAATATCAACTGCACTTATCGAAACGGGTTCCAGAATGGATGAAGTTATTTTTGAAGAATTTAAAGGTACCGGCAATATGGAACTTCAATTAGATCGTAAATTATCCAATAAACGAATTTATCCTGCCGTGGATATTGTAGCCTCCAGTACTCGACGAGATGATTTATTGCATAATGCTGAAATATTACGAAAAATATGGATTCTTCGTAATCATTTGGCAGATATGACTCCTATTGAAGCCATGACCTTTATTAAAGATAAGATGAGTTTGACCAAAACGAATGAAGAATTTCTCATTTCGATGAACGGTTAAAAAACAGCGTTTCAATTTCTATTTTGTAAAAAAACGTGTATCTTTGCAAAAATTATTTTTAAATGGATTTAATTGCAATCAAACAACGTTTTGGTATTATCGGGCACAATGAGGTGCTTGATCACGCAATTGAAATTGCTGTACAAGTAGCCGTTACGGATCTATCTGTATTGATTACAGGAGAAAGTGGCGTCGGAAAAGATAATTTTTCAAAAATTATTCATCAATATAGCAAATATAAACACGGAGAATATATTGCAGTTAATTGTGGCGCCATCCCTGAAGGAACTATTGATTCCGAACTTTTCGGTCATGAGAAAGGGGCATTTACAGGAGCCACCGAAGCAAGAAAAGGGTACTTTGAAGTCGCCAATCATGGTACTATTTTTTTGGATGAAATTGCAGATTTACCTTTGGGAACTCAAGCACGTTTGTTAAGAGTTTTAGAAAATGGAGAATTTATTAGGGTTGGTTCTTCTAAAGTTTCTACTACGAAGGTCAGAGTGATTGCAGCCACCAATGTCAATCTGGCACATAAAATTGCAGCCGGAAAATTTAGAGCCGATCTTTATTACAGATTAAACTCGGTTCCAATTTATCTCCCGCCGTTACGTGAACGCAAAGAAGATATCTTCCTCTTATTTACTAAATTTGCTTCCGATTTTTCCGAGAAGTATCAAGTTCCGCCCATTCAACTTACATCCAATGCGGTTGAATTTCTTAGCAACCATAACTGGCCGGGAAATATTAGAGAATTAAAAAATATTACGAAACAAATTTCCATTCTTGAGAAGAATCGAATTATTGATAAAGTAACTCTTTCCAAGTATATTGAAAAAAATAATTTATCCGGTCTTCCCATGCTTATGCAAAAAGATGAGGAAAAAAATGAACATTTTGAACGGGAAATCATCTATAAGTTTCTAATTGATTTGAAAAGAGAGATAACAGAACTCAAAATGCAGGTCAATAAAATCATGAACAAAGAAGACGATGCCTCGAAAATTAAAGAATCCAATATTCAAAGACAAATAGGTAGTTTTCCAATAGATGATTTTCACACGGATCCAATAGAAACTTATAAAATTATCGAAAAGGATAATTTATTTAAACCAAAAGAAAGAGAAGATAACGTTCCCTTTATTGATGAATCTATCGTTATTGAGGACAATTTTTCTTTGATAGAATCGGAAAAAGAAATGATTAGAAAAGCATTAGATAAATATGGCAGCAAAAGAAAAGATGCTGCTAAAGAGTTGGGAATTTCTGAAAGAACCTTATATCGCAAAATTAAAGAATACAATTTATAAACCATGAAGGAACCATTAATTCGCTTGCATTCGCTAATACAGGGCTCCATATTCCTTGTCTTGTTGCTTCTTTCTGCATGCAAAATGTCGGTTTCTTTAACAGGCGGGGATATTCATCCAAATGCGAAGACGGTATCAGTAGCCACTTTTGTAAATAATGCCACTCTTGTTAATCCAACGCTAAGTCAGGATTTCACTACTGCACTCAAAGACATGATTCAACGCCAAACGCCCCTAAACATCGTTAATCGTTCCGGAGATTATACTTTTGAAGGAGAAATTACAGCTTATACCATTTCACCCGTTGCCATCCAAGGAAATGAAACTGCTGCTATGAATAGATTATCCATTTCGGTAAATGTTCGATTTTATAACAAATTTGATGAAAACAAAAACTTTGAACAAACGTTCAGCCGCTACGTGGACTATCCAAGCAGTCAAAATTTCACATCTATTGAAAGTTCATTGGTTGCACAAATTAATGAAGCAATAACAGATGATATTTTTAATAAAGCATTCGTCAATTGGTAATCATACAAGTTCGTCAATATGAATTCAATCAAAACATTTTTTTCAGGTTCTGTAACCAACTTTAATCCGCAGAAGGTGGAAATAGAGCAGTTAAAACTTCTCCGGGAACATTATCCGGCCTCCGGGTTAGTTGTTTTTTTATATGCTCAAGCATTGAAAAATCTCCTACCTGAAGAATATAATTTGCTCAAATCAAAATTATTACTTTCCATACTTGATCGAAAAAAATACCAACATTATAAAATAATCCCCCAAGAAGAATCTCGCAATGCTATTCCTGAAAAAACGAAAACTCCACAACCTCAACCCGAAAAAGAGATTATCATTGACGGACTCATAGAAAAATTTTCTGCTGACCCACCAAAGATTCGTTTTAATCCCGAAATTCATGATGACAGTATTAACTATGGAAAGGCCAGTTGTGTAGAGAATCCTGAGATTATTTCTGAAACTTTGGCAAAAATTTATGCAGAACAAGGATATACCGGAAAAGCTATAAAAATATATAAAAAATTGGCCTTGCAAAATCCGGAAAAAAGTTGTTACTTTGCAGACCAAATTAATAAACTCAAGACAGTAAAAAAATAATCATTAAAAACACTGAAAAATGTTTGTATTTATAGTAGTTATAATCATTTTAGCTTGTATCGTTTTAGGTTTCTTTGTTCTAATTCAAGATTCAAAAGGCGGGGGCTTAGCTTCTAATTTTGCCTCTTCCAATCAAATAATGGGGGTTCGTAAAACTACTGACTTTTTGGAAAAAGCCACGTGGGGATTGGCAACCGGAATCATTATTCTCTGTTTAGTTTGTGCTTTTATGACTAAATCAGAATTTACAAAAGAAGAACCTGCTGCTGAACCCGAAACAGAACAAACCGATCTTTAATAATTTCTTCTAGTTTATTATTCAAAATTAAGGTAAGGCTCCAGTTTTTCGAGCAATTCTTTATAAGCATGTGTGCATTGCTGAAACTCTTGCAATGAGTTGATTTTTCCGGTTTTTTCTCTATATTTTATTACAGATTTTGCCAAATAAGCATCAAAATAAGGATGGCGAACCAATTCTTTATAAGAATCTTTATTCACATATATTTGCTTTATTCCTTCCGGATTAACTTCAAAATATTTTTCCAGGTAATCCATTTCGATATCTTTAATTATAAAAATTTCATGTAGTTGACTCAATTTTGCATACCCCCCCAATCGTTCCCGATATTCTATAATTTTCAAAGCCCTCTTCGCTCCAAATCGGGGAATTTTTACAATTTCATCCGTATCACAACTATTTAATTCAACTTTCATCAAACGATAAGCCGGACTTGACTTGATAGAAAATTGTCGCTTAGAAGTATCATTTTCTTTTTTTGAGATATAATCATTCCTTCTTTTTCTTTCGTAATATTCATAATTAAAGCGATTTTTTTTCTTATATGTAGAATATCGCTGTTCATAAGCTTCCTGTCTCTTCTCTCGTTCTCTTGCATGCGAATCTGCAAGGAAAAGTTGTTGTTTTTCAAACTCATGAATTTCATTTTGATAGCCAATCAGATCAAAATCAGAATCTGTATGCTCTTCATACAAATAGTAAATCAGAAATGAAAAAAGAATAAGAAGTAAAAGTAGTATAATTGCACTCCATTCTCCTCTTGAAAAATTAAAATAGTTTTTGAATTGTAAAGCCATATCACATATTTTTGTTCCAGGTTCATAAATACAAATATACTACATTTATTAATGATTTGTTATTTTATTATATTGTTTTGAATAAATAATAATTCTTTTACACTCTTCTTCTTTTATTTATACTAATTAATCAAGATTAAAAAGAAAACATTTTCTGAAACGTAATTTCATCTTTTTAGAAACAATTCGAAAGAATCGTATAATAAAAATACCTATTTTTGTAGTTTCAATAAATTTATATTGAATTACACTGATAAATCAATGGTATGAATAAGCTTATCCGAACAACATTACTTATCATCATCATCTTTACTTTCCACGCATGTACTCGTACAGAAACGGCATATCATCCGAATGGAGCGGTAAAATCGGTCATCACATATAAAGGGAAGAAAGAGCACGGATTAATGACCTATTATCGGGCAGATGGCGTTAAAGAACTTGAAATCAATATGGTCAATGGAAAAAAGGAAGGAAAAATGACACGTTGGTTCAATGCCAATAAAATTGAATCAAAAACTGATTATAAAAATGATCTTAAAGACGGTGTTGAAATTTTATATAGTATAGACGGATATAAGATCATGGAAACTTACTATAAAGAGGGCAAAAAGCATGGTTATTACGCCACTTGGCACAATAAAGATCAGATTAAAGAAGAAGGTGCTTTTTGGAATGACCTTTTTGATGGGCAATGGAATTATTATGATCAACGAGGGTTTCCGGTCGGTGAAGCAAATTTCAACAAAGGAGCAGGCGAACAGATTGCTTTTGATCTTCAGGGAAATCTAATGCAAATTACCACATACAAGGATAATAAAAAAAATGGAAAAGAGATTGAGTTTAATCCAAAAGGAGATACAATCAGAATAACTATTTTCGAAAACGAGCGTATTCTTGACCAACAAGAATTCAAACAATAGCGATAAGATGTCAACACCCAATTTCTTTTGCAAATCTACTTATATTTTTATCTTCTTATTAGGAATATTTCTATCTGTTTCCGCACAAAACAGTCCAAAAAAAATAAATTTCAGAGCTGATCGATTGGAATATGATGAGGCCTATTTGCCCGGAGTTGACCGTTTTAAAGGGAATGTCGTATTTACTCATGACCAAACAACCGGGTATTGCGATAGTGCACATTTTTACAAAGACAGAAACTATATGGAAGGATTTGGCGAGCGAATCCGTATAGACCTCAACGATTCACTCACTCTTTATGGAAAACATCTCACTTATGACGCAGATCGGAAAATTATTACTATTTCACGTAATGTCATTTTGCGAGATAATAATTCTGCTCTGTATACGGATAGTTTGGTCTATCATACAAATACAGAACACGGATACTACTTAACCGGGGGAAGAATGGTTAGCAAAGATAATATTCTTACAAGTTTAATAGGAAATTACTATACAAATTTAAATCGAATTATTTTAGAAGGCACAGTTAAATTAGTGAACAATTCCTATCAAATGACCTGTGATTCTCTTTCTTATAACACAGAAACCGAAACCGCTTATTTCATTTCTCGAACAAAATTAATGTCCGAAGAAAATATCATTTATACTAATTCGGGGTGGTACAACACGAAGAGAGATGTAACCTTGCTGGTAGACAGTGTTGAACTTCATAATAAAACCCAATTTCTTACGGGAGACAGTATCTATTACGATAAAAATTTACGATTCGGAATTGGGCATCAAAATATTGTGGTAATTGATAGTTCTAAAAACTACATCATCAAAGGGAATTACTTAGAACATTATGAATTGGGAGGAACCTCTGTCGTGACAGACAGCAGTTTGGTAATTCTTATTGAAAACGAGGATTCACTCTATCTTCATGCAGATACCATTAAAATCTTTTTTGATTCGCTGCAAGAACCTCAACACATACAAGCCTATAATAAAGTTAAATTTTATCGGAATGACATGCAAGGGGCTTGCGATTCTCTATCATATCTTACAAATGATTCTATTTTAATCATGTATTACAATCCTGTTATTTGGTCCGGAATGAATCAACTTAGTGCCGATACAATACGTTTTTATATAGAAGATTCATCAAATATTGAGGTTCACCTTATCAAATCCGGTTTTATTGTTTCCTCTCTTTTTGAAGAAACAGAATTTAATCAAATTAAAGGGTTAACGATTACAGGTTATATTAAAAATCAGGAATTAAAGCGTGTTGATGTGAATGGGAATGCGGAGTGTCTTTATTATATCCAAGAAGAAGACAGCTCTTTAGTAGGTATAAATTCATCTGCAACGAGTGAAATGCGTATTTTTCTAGAAAATAATGATGTAACCTCCATTACCTTTTTCAATTCTCCTGATGGAATTCTTCATCCGGACAATATGTTAACTCCTAAAGAAAGATTATTAAGGAATTTCAGATGGTTGATCCAATATAGGGCGCTTAGTCCGAAGGATATTTTCCACACCCCAATTCCGAGGTACAAAGTTAATCCTGAAGAAGAAAATTAGTTAGAAAATTCCTTCTTTGATAATATCATGAAGGTGAATTACCCCTATATATTGTTCTTGATTATTCACCACAAAGAGGTTGGTAATATTTTTCTTTTTCATTAATTCCAGAGCTTCGATGGCAAGCGCATTGAAATGAATTGTTTTGGGATTGCGCGTCATAATATCTTTTGCCAACAAGTGATCATAAGTTTCATTTCTCTCCAGCATTCTTCTCAAATCCCCGTCGGTAATGGCCCCTACAATTTTATCATTTTCGACAACTGCAGTAACGCCAAGACATTTTCCTGAAATTTCGAGAATAGCAGTTTTGATCGAATCAGATTCTTTGATTTGGGGCAATTCATTAAATTTAGAGAGGTCGTTAACTTTCACATAGAGTCTTTTTCCAAGAATTCCTCCCGGATGAAATTTTGCAAAGTCTTTTGAAGAGAATCCTCTTCGTTCGATTAAGCAACTGGCCAAAGCATCGCCCATAGCCAATTGTGCTGTTGAACTGCAAGTTGGGGCTAAATTATTGGGGCAGGCTTCTTTTTCCACAGAACAATCCAGTACGAAATCCGCTTCTCCCGCTAAAAAAGAGTTTGTATTTCCTACCATGGCAATTAACTTATTTTGGCTCATTTTAAGAAACGGAACCAAGACGGATATTTCAGGAGTATTCCCACTTTTTGAAAGACAGAGCACCACATCATCGGGTTGAATAATTCCTAAATCACCATGAATGGCATCTGCGGCATGCATAAAAACAGCCGGTGTCCCGGTAGAATTAAAGGTTGCCACAATTTTTTGAGCTATTATAGCGCTTTTACCAATACCTGTAACCACAACCCGTCCTTTGGCTTGCATAATAAGCTCAACACTTTTAACAAAATCATCATTAATAAATTGCTTTAAATGAAGTAATGAATCAGCTTCCATCTGAAGAACTTCAATAGCCAATTCCTTTATTTTATCATTCATAATAAATCTGTTATAGCTTATTGTTTATCAATTAACGGAGTGAATTTAGATGGAATTCGAATGGTGGTTGGACCCGGTACATTTATCTTCACATTTTTTACTTCTCCTTCCAATACCATGTCAAAACTTTCAACTTCCAAGCGAATTTTACTATAAAAAGGGACATCGGAAATCGTCTTGTATTCATCATATTTTGCAAGTAATGAATATCTCAAACCAAGATCCGTAATTTCATTCATAACCATTGAAAAATCAGGATTTAATATTACTTGTTGCATAATATTCATCTTTGCACTTGAATCGGTTCGATGTGGTGAAGTCAAATGCAGTAAACTATCTTGTTCGAAAAATTCAAGTTGAGGGGTAAATCCTTTCAAATCAACAGCATTCAATATAGATTGAAGAAGATAAAAATCTAAGGGCACCCCAATCATAGATGTTAGAGGCTCATATCCACCCTGATAATAGGATTCGCTCATTTTATTCACATAAATAACCTCATCCGGAGTAAAAACCATTCGTAATAATTCTATCCCTGATTTATTAAAATTCAAATAAATAATACTATCTATTCGATTCACCACAAAAATTTGAATTTGAGGAGGTTGTTCCTCCTCAGTAGTTATGTTGGCTTTTATTTGAAAAGAAATCCATTCGTAGTTAATTTGCGGCAAAAGGAACTTCTCAGTTGTCTCGTACTTCAAGTCCATAGAATCTGGAGGAAAATCTTGAGCCAAAGAATTTATTACAGGGAATATAGCTATACTTAATAGCAAAAAAACAATTTTTCTATTCATCATATATCAATAACGCCTTAATGGGGAATAAATTATCTTATGACAGTTACAGTTCCTGTATATTTACGTTGAAATCCATCAATTGACTCAATTACAAAATGATACACATAGACATCTGCAGGCACAAGTTTGCCTTTTACTTTTCCATCCCAAGTACCGTAAAGTTCTGTTGTATAATAAATAAGTTCTCCAAAACTATTATATATAGACATTTCGTAATTATTGGGAGAAACGCCCACCCCTGTAGGTGCAAAAACCTCATTCAATCCATTAATATTAGGAGTGAAGGCATTTGGAATATAAAATTCAAAAGGAGTCGTTACCGTAACAACTCTGCTGATAGAATCTTTACAATTCTCTACTGTAGAAACGACCAACCAAACAGTATAAATACCGGAATGAGTGTAAGAATAGCTTGGAGACATTTCAGACGATTGATTTCCTGTTGCATTGAAATCTCCGAAATTCCATGCCCATATATCTGCATCTTGAGATAAATTGGTAAAATTTGCTACTGCAAATCCATTTTCGATTTCCAATTCTGCTTGTGAGATAGCAAAATCTGCTGCCGGAGAAGGATTGACCACAACTGATGCCGTTCCTGAACATCCATACGCATCTGTCACTGTAACCGTATAGGTCGTGGGAATATCAATATCAGGAAAGATAGAGGGAGATGTTTCTCCTGTATTCCACAAATAAGTATATTGCGGTGAATTGGGAGAAACAGTTATCGGTTTTCCTTCACAAACCGGTGAAGATAGTGTAACCACAGAGGCCTGACCTAACTCAGCTGTCGCTGTGGCTGTAGCAGAACATCCACCATTTGCAGTTCCGGTAACCGTATAAACAGTTGTAACGGTAGGGCTTACTGTAATGGATGGCGTAGTTTCACCGGTACTCCACAAATAGGTAGTTCCACCGGAAGCAGTAAAGGTAACAGTATCTCCGGCGCATAAGCCTTGAAGAGCAGGGGTTATCACAATATTGGGTTGGGTTGTTATTAAAACCGTTGTAGAGGCAACACCTGTATCTCCGTCAAAGATCATTGTTAAAGTGTATTCACCTGACATCGAAGTTGTTGTATTTTGTATCACGGGATTTTGCAAATTAGATGTCCACCCATTAGGACCTGTCCAAGAGTAAGTAGCTCCTGCTTCACTATTGTGACAAGTGAGATAGAGAGTAGCTCCCGCACACAAAGGTCCGTTGTTGCTCACGGGAGCAAGCAAAGAACAATCGGTAGTAGCAGATGATACATTTTCCCGATTAAAAGTAATAATTCCGGCTTCCAATGAAAAGTTTGTTAAAATTATCAAATAATACTCTCCTACCTGAGCATTGGGAATATAACACCATTCATAACCTGAAGGGTCAAAACTGCAATCCACAACATTTCCGGCCGGATAACCTCCCCATGTAGTCGGATCCGTTGGAGAATGATACCCATCATAAACAAAGTGACTCCCCATATCTTGATCATCAAGAGTGTAGCCTCCGGAGCACAAATTTTGAATAAATTGTTCTTGTGTATTCGCTTGAAAAGGTCCCCAACAAGCAAAATCAACATCTAATTCATATCCTCCGTTAATAGATTGTTGTTCAATATAAATTAATAAATCTCCCGGGGTAGCAATACGAAGATAGTAATAAGCAGGGGCAGGATAGCTATACAAACAACTATAACCATTCGGACCTAAAAAATCATCTGCAGAACCGCTGGTTGCCGTATAATAGGTTACACCATAGGGATTTGCTTCAGTACAAAACGGATGAATACCATCAGGATCACAGGGAGATTGAGCGTAAATTGAATTCAAAAAAACATTAATAAAAAAAAGAATTAAATAATATTTTTTCATAGTTAAAATGTTCAAATAATTAGAGTTACAAAATCAACGTTTATTTTCGATTCATAAATTAAAGATCAAAGAGTCCTACAATTTGCCGGCTATTAAAAAACATTAATCAGAATTATATTAATAAAATAAAACATAAGCGATAATTATCTTATTAGGGTAACCGTTCCGTAATAAATCTTTTCATCTTCACTAAAATCATACAATGTAATTCTATATACATATACGCCCAAAGGAGCAATTTCTCCATTTGGCAAAGAGCCATCCCACCCACCAAAAAGCTCATTCGTTTTGAAGATTAATTGTCCGTATTGGTTATAAATTACCATTTCATAATTTTCAGGCATAATGCCAACTCCTTTGGGAGCGAAAATGTCATTAAGTCCATTTTGACGATAAGGAGTAAATGAATTGGGAATATAAAAATTAAATGGGGTGGTAATAAGCACTCTTCGACAAAGAGTATCGGCACAATTATGAGCGGTAGAAACCACTTGACAAATATTATACAATCCCGGTCGTGTATAAACATATAATGGTGAAGGCACATCAGAAAAATTTCCGGAAGCTCCCTGATCTCCAAAACTCCATTTCCAAATTTCTGCTCCTTCCGATAAGTCGGTAAAGTTAATCACCGCCATTCCGTCTTCCATCTCTTTTGAATACGCATCCGCGATGAAATCAGCAACAGGGGTTGGATAGACCATAATGGAGTCTGTCACAACACAACCGTTGGAATCTGTTATAACTACAACGTATTGGGTAGGAACACTCACTTGAGGAAGGATTGAATAAGATGTTTCCCCTGAATTCCACACATAACGCACAGAAGGATCGTAGGGAGACACTGAAACTCTATTTCCTGAGCAAATCTCATCAAGTAAAGAATAATTATTGGTTTGTCCGTATCTGATCGTGGTGGATGAAGAAGAGACACACCCAAAATCAGAGGTTACGGTCACAGAATATGTTTCTGTTTGTGTTGGAACAACCGTGATGATTGAATCTGTACTCCCATTACTCCATGCATAAGTTCCGCCTCCGGAAGCTTGAAGAGAAATCGTATCTCCGTCACAAACAGCAGGATTCGGAGGAGTAATATTGACAACTGGGAGTGGGTAAATTTGAACAGAGGTACTTTCGGTAAAAGTTTCCCCTTGATGAATCATTTGAAATGTATAAGTTCCTGACATAGCAGCAGTAGTATTCTGAATAACAGGATTTTGTAAATTTGAAGTCCAGTTATTGGGGCCCGTCCATGAATAGGTAGCTCCGGCTTGGTAATTGTCGCACGTAAAAATAAGTGTCTCTCCCTCACACAACGGCCCGTTATGGCTTACTGAAGCCAAGAGAGAACAGTCTGTATTTGCAGAACCCGAAGATTGAGAGAAGGTAATCGTTCCAGGGCTTCTCGAATAATTCGTAAGAAGTAAAATATAATACTCTCCTACCTGAGCATTGGGAATATAACACCATTCAGTTCCGACAGCACTATAACTACAATCCACTAAATTTCCGTTTGGATAGCCCCCCCAAGAACTTGGATCATTGGGATTATGGTACCCACCTGAAGGCACATGACTCCCGCTGGTCACATTATCCAAATTATACTGTCCTGTACAAAGATTATTGATAAATGCAGCTTCATTCGAAGCATTAAAAGGACCCCAACATGCAAAGTCAACATCAATCTCATATCCGCCAACCGATACTTGTCTTATGTGAATTAAAAGATCTCCGGGGGAAGAAATTCTGAGATAGTAATAAGCAGGAGCAGGCATGCTATACAAACATGCATAACTGGAAGAACCAAAAAAAGAGGAAGCATCGCCTGATGTTCCTGAATTATAGGTGATTCCGTATGGATTATCATCTGTACAGAATGGGTTTATTCCGTTGACATCACACGGAGATTGCGCTCTTAATGGCTGACCCGCTGAAATTAAGAAAAAAAAGCCAATAAAAAAGTAAAAAATATCTCGATTTTTCATACAATAAAGCCTATTTTACATTTTGATACATTTATGGCAAAAATACATTTATTTTCCAAAATATCAATACTTATTTTATTATGATGGATTGCATAATAAATAAGCATTTCTTCATCCTCAAGATAGACAATATAAGTTGTTCAATGTTGCCAATATTTGGAATAAATTTTATATTATTTTAAATAAAAAGAAAAAACAGGTTAATAATTAATTTATCAACCTGTCCATTTTTTTGTGGAGCGTACGGGAGTCGAACCCGTGACCTTTAGACTGCCAGTCTAACGCTCTAGCCAACTGAGCTAACGCCCCAAATAAGAGTGCAAAAGTACAAAAAATATTAATATCACCAACACTAAACTCCATTTTTCTTTCGTACCTTTGCATCGTAATCTATTTTCATCTGCAATGGATCAAACAAATCAGTTTACATCCGACATATATGTCAAAATGTTTCATCAATATCTTCAACTGGAGAAGTCATATTCCTCCAAAACAATAGAAGCATATATGCATGACCTCAACAAATTATATATATTTATAGAGAAAGAGAAAAGACTTGAAGAGGTTGCTCTTGAGGATTTACATTCCTTTTTATCTTATTTATATAAACAACAAATTTCGCCCCGAACTCAAGCACGCATCATTTCAGCACTCAAAGGTTTTTATCGCTATTTAATCTATGAACGAATAATTTCTGAAGATCCTACAGAATTATTAGAATCTCCGAAAATAGGGAGGCATCTCCCCGAAGTTCTTTCTATTCCGGAAATTGAATCGATTATCAGAGCCGTTGATTTGAGCACAAATGAAGGACATCGAAACAAAGCCATTATTGAAGTTTTGTACGGTTGTGGGTTACGGGTAAGTGAACTCATTCAATTGAAGATTTCTCAACTCAGATTTCAGGAAGGGTATATTAGAATTATCGGCAAAGGCAATAAAGAGCGATTGGTTCCGATAGGTCAAACCGCACAAAAAGCAATTCTCTTATACATGGAAGATCGTTCAAATCTCACCATCAAGAGAGGAAATGAAAATATTCTCTTCCTTAACAGGCGTGGGGGACAACTCACACGAGAAATGATTTTTATGATTGTCAAACAGTTAGTCCAACTATCCGGGGTTTCAAAAAATGTAAGTCCACATACTTTCCGGCACTCTTTCGCAACTCATCTTATCGAAGGAGGAGCCGATTTGCGTGCGGTCCAAGAGATGTTGGGACACGAAAGCATCACTACAACCGAAATATACACACACCTTGATAAAGAGTATATTAAAAGTAATATTTCTCTTTTTCATCCTCGATATTAGAATCATAATTCTTTCTTTCTTTTGTATTTAAAAAAGTTGTAATTTTGCACATCTGAATTTCATCATTTTTTAGCTATAATAGAGGAATTTAGTAACTAAAAAACAGAAAGAAAAATGGTTTTGACAGATATTGTAATTGGTGCACCGGGTTCAAATTTTTTTGAAGTACTGATGTTGATTTGTTTTGCTTGCAGTTGGCCTATTTCAATAATTAGAGCTTTACGAACAAAAATTGTAATTGGAAAGAGTCCTGTATTTATGATGATTATTATTGCCGGATACGGGTTCGGTATTGTGCATAAAGTTATCAATGATTATGACTATGTTACTTATCTGTATGTATTCAATTTATTTTTAGTGGCTTTGGATCTTTTTCTCTATTTTTATTACATAAAAAAGAACAGAACAGAAATTCTAAAAAAATAAGTTTTATTAATCCCTTTCATTTTGGAAATAATCATAGTTATTTTATTAATTGTACTGAACGGTTTTTTTTCGTTAAGTGAAATTGCCCTAATCTCCTCCAAAAAAATCAGGTTGGAGCATTTAAAAGAGCAAAATTCAAAAGGAGCAAAATATGCGCTCAAATTATTGGACAATTCAGAAAATTTTCTCTCATCAATCCAAGTTGGAATTACACTGATTGGAATTATTACCGGCTTTTACGGTGGAGTAAGTTTAGCTAAATATCTGACACCTTTATTTGTATGGATGAATGTTTCCCCGACTGCTTCTTACGGAATTTCCGTTACCATCAGTATTGCCATCATCACATTTTTTTCGATTGTTCTTGGCGAATTGGTCCCGAAAACGATTGCTCTGTCAAAACCCGAAAAGGCAGCTGTAAAAGTAGCTCCCACTATTTACGTGGTCAGCACTTTATTCTTTCCTCTTGTCAAATTATTAGCTTTCTCCACTCATGTAATCAACAAAATGATGGGCATTTCACCTCCTGAAAATCATGTGACAGAGGAAGAAATTCGCCAAATCATCAGATTTGCGTCTAAAGAAGGTGTTATCGAAGAAGAGCAGAATGTGATTCATGAGAAATTGTTCTATTTTTCTGATAAACGAGCAAAACACATCATGACTCATCGCTCAGAAATTGATTGGATTGATATCAACCTTCCTGAGGTGGAATTTACAGATCAGCTTTTGTCCTCTAAAAACAGCAAAGTGCTCATTTGCAATAAAGAACTTGATCAATACTTAGGAGTTTTGAAAATCAAAGAGTTTTTGATTAAAAAGATGATGAATGAAGAGTTCCGTGTTGAGGCGTTGTTGGATGATCCTATAGTTTGCCCCGAAAATGCAGAAGCTCAGGATATCTTAAGTGAGTTTAGAAAAAAACAGACCTATTTTTGCGTTGTAGTGGATGAATTCGGAACTATTGAAGGAATTATCACGCTGCATGATGTATTGGAAAATATAGTCGGAGATTTACCTGAAGAAGAAGATGTGGTAGAACCGGATATTTACGTTCGTGAAGACCAATCTGTTTTGGTTAATGGCGATGCTCCCATAGAAGTGTTGATGGATGTTATCGAAAATTTTGAAATTGACTTCGAAGAGATTGATTATTCTACAGTTGCAGGATTTGTATTGGAATATATTGAAAAAATTCCTGAAATAGGAGACTCTTTTGATTTTAAAAATTATCGCATTGAGGTTATTGATCTTGACCACAATCGTATTGATAAAGTATTAATTACGAAGAAAGAGGAATAAATAGTGGCTGATAACAGGAAATTTTTAATTGTAGGATTGGGCAACAGTGAAGCCAAATACGAAGGCACGCGGCACAATATCGGGTTTGAAGTCGTTGCCGCTTTGGCTAAAAATTTGGAAGCATCTTTCTCACAAGATCGATTTGCATATACAGCTCGTGCTCGCCACAAGGGAAAGCAGATTATAATGATACTGCCCACCACATTCATGAATTTAAGTGGAAAGGCCGTTCGTTATTGGCTCGATTCCGAGAATATAGAAATCGAGAATATGATAGTCATTACAGATGATATTGATCTTCCTGTCGGAACAATCAGAATTAAGTCGAAAGGTGGTGGAGGGTCTCATAATGGTTTGAATCATATCATTGAAACTCTTGGTCACCAAAACTTTCCACGACTCCGCTTTGGCATCGGGAAAGATTATCCTAAGGGTTTTCAGGTAGATTATGTATTGGGACGGTTTTCAAAAGAGGAGTTAGAACTGGTTAATCCCGCTATTGAGCGTTGCACCGAGGCAATTTACTCTTTTGTCAACAATGGCATCGCTCAAACCATGAATCATTTTAATACCAATCCTTCAATAAACAATAAAGAGGAATTCCATGAAAAACCATAGCCGATTTTTTTTTCTTTTGATGAGCTCCTTCATCTTTCTAACGATATCATGCACGAACACAAACCAAGTCGACAGTCCGAAACCTAAAGGGTATTATCGGATTGAATTGCCCCCGCATGCCTATCAGCAATTGGACACCGTATTCCCGTTTCATTTCCCCTATTCTGAGTATGCAACTTATCAATTCAAACAACAACCAAACGGAGACTATTGGATTTATATTAATTATAAACAATTTAATGCGGATTTAAATATCACTTATGCTGCTTTAAATCAGGATTTACGTGAACGAATTATTGAAGAGGATAAAATAGTATCCTTTCATTATAAAGTAGCTGATGATGTCGAATTTTCCATTATCTCGGATTCTGCATCCAATATTTTTGGACAGATTTATGATATAAAAGGAATGAAAGTGGCAACTCCAATAAGTTTTTGGCTTACTGATAGTTCCAATCATTATTTACGTGGAGCACTCTATTTTAACAATCCACCCAATAACGACTCTTTACAACCGGTCATTGAATATATTCGTGAAGATATTCTTGAAATGATTAATGGTTTTGAGTGGAAATAGAAAATAGTAATTACTTTATTTTCACAATATTTTCCAACATAGGAACAAAAATAAAATTTCCGAAGGTTTCTTCTTTATAGTTTTGATTATCAATTTTAGTGATTCGTTTCATCACTTGTTCTCCTTGTCCGACAGGAATTACCAGAATTCCATTAGGTTTTAATTGATTTAGAAGGGCTTCAGGCACTACCGGAGCTCCGCAGGTAACAATAATCTTATCGAAAGGAGCGTATTGAGGAAGCCCCGCAAACCCGTCTCCGTAGCAAGCAATAACACGAGGAGCCATCCGGTTGAGAAGTTTTTTGGTTATCTGATACAACTCGGCTTGTCTTTCAATCGTATAAACTTTTGCACCCATTGCATTCAAGATAGCAGCCTGGAAACCGGAACCGGTTCCGATTTCCAGGATTTTATCTCCTTTGTCAACCGACAAAAGTTGTGTCTGATAGGCAACCGTATAAGGTTGCGAAATTGTCTGATCACAATAAATTGGCAAAGGAATGTCTTCATAAGCTTTATGCCAAAAGAACGATTCTAAAAATTGATGTCTTTCTACGACAGAAAAAGCATTCAATACGTTATAATCTGAAATTCCTTTGTTTTTAAGTTTCTCTACCAATGCTTTTTGAGCGCCTTTAAGTAAGTAAGAATCCATTGCCATCTATTGATATCAAGAAAAAATTAAAAACTGTACCCTATTCCAACGCCGAGTACTTCTTTAAATTGTACTCTAGGACCAATATTTCCGTTCTTTGTCGTCACCATCACATCATCATAATATCTCAAAGTAGTATTGAGAGACACATTGAGCACTTTGAGGAAGCGATATGAAATCAAAAAATCCCAATCCACATTGAAGTTTCCAAATTTTGAAGTATAGGGTGTAAAGAGCAACAGAGAAGTCATAATTTGAAGATTTTCGATCCGTTTATACATCACCGCTGCTTTAAAGGTCATCCCGACTTGTGCTTTATATGTTTTGTCGATAGGAACACCATATTTTTCGCGAAGCAAAGAATCGGTTGCTGTAGTAAGACGACCGGCGATCGGAGAGAGGTAGAGAGAGAAAATTTCATTGGGTTTCCAATCAATCCCGAGAGAAAGATCTGTGTAAGAAGGAGATACCCAATTAGAATTATACAACGGTTCATCAAGCGTTTCCTTATAGTCATAACCGGCAATATATTGTGACTTAAAGCCTCCTAAAAGAGTAAGAAACCAAGTCGGTTTAAATTCCCAACCGAACTTAGTGGCAAAATTGATTTTATCATTCGATTTACGCCATGGGAACTTCGTTTCAGAAGCATACATCACGCCAAGGTCTGTATCAAGATTCGAATCCCAGGCTACCTTATTCTTTTTATATCTCAAAAAAAGATTTGCAAAAACCACTCCGGTAAAATTATTATTTCCACCACCTGCCCAATTCCAGAGTTGGGTTTGGGTGAAATTTAATCCCGCAACACCTGAAAAATCCCAATTAAGCGAATCCGGTACAGCTTCTGTTGGGGTAATCGTCAATTTTGCAGCAGCTTCTGCGGCAGCAGCAGCTTCCGCGGCAGTAACTTCATCTTCTTGAGCAAACAACGAAAATGAAAATAGTACCATACTTAAAAAAAGAAATAACTTTTTCATCATCAATATTTTTTTTAAGAAAATTAATAATATTAATTCTTGCTTTTCAACAAATCTCTTATTTCCGTAAGCAGAATTTCCTCTTTGGTTGGTTCCGGTGCTGCCGGAGGTGCAATTTCAACTTCATCTTCCTTCTTTTTGGTCATATTATGAAGTTTGTTGATCAATCTGATAACCATAAAAATTGAAAATGCAATAATGGTAAAATCAATAATGGTTTGAATAAACGTTCCATAATTGAGCGTAACCGCTTCAACTCCTTCTTTAACACTATTTGGATTGAGGACAGCTTTAAGCTCCGTAAAATTTACACCTCCTATCAACAATCCGATAGGCGGCATAATAACGTCCGAGACCAATGAAGCGACAACTTTTCCAAAACCACCTCCAATAATGATACCTACTGCCATGTCGATGACACTTCCTTTCATCGCAAAGGCTTTAAATTCTTGCAGTAATTTTTTCATAATTTTACATTTTAATTGTTTAATTTATTATACGTTTTCCACCACCTCTCGGGGATTTTATCCTTACATGCAATTTCATAATCTTTTTTAGAACAAGGAAGGAAGTACTTTTGTTTGATATTTTTCTTAATATTTATTATAGGTACGATAATCCACCATCTGCCGGTTTTTTTACTGCAATAAAACACAATCTCATCTACGGCTTCGGAAACAGCAACACTATACTTGACATATTGTTTCAAATCTTTAAAAGAGCAATCGTTTTTACGGTTAATAAAACCTTCTACAAAATACCAAAGAATATGACTGATAAGCTGTGAGGTTTGGTTGGAATAATCCAGCGTCGGATCATATTCATATATTCCGAAAGAGGTCAACTTATCACTTAATCCGGCATAGCGAATTACCTGACAAATCTCTTCCCCGTAAAAACCATTGGCAGAATTGTGCGGATTCCCGCAGGCATCCGGACGCCTTACTACAGAAATATCCAGCGAAACCATCTCCGCATTTCGTATAATCGGCTCCACTTCGGTCAAATCCCCGCGCATCATCCCCACACGATAAGTGTCAAGAAATAATTTGCTCATCAAATCAATCTCTTCTGGACTATTCAAATAGGTTTGATAACCAATATTCGAATAATTGAGCAAATAGTTCGGCTCTTCCAAAATAATTTTATTCAGATAGGCATTTGAAGCTATCGGAAGATTTTCGTTTCCGATATCAAAACGGGAATCTACCGCAACCACATTGACCACTTGCTCCAACTTTTTATAAGCCAAATAATTGGCATACGCCAAATCATTACTTCCTCCCAAAATAATGGGAATAACATTATTAGCAATCAGGTGAGCCAAAATGTCCGAAACAAGATGGTAGGTATCTTCTACCGTGGCTCCCAACACAATATTTCCCAAGTCAATCATCCGAACCGGCGTATTCCAACTGTAAAGTTTGTAAAATTGACGCCTGATCTCGTCAGGCGCAAGTGAAGCAGCACTATTTTCGAATGCGTTACGGGATTCGGGCACTCCGATAATCGCTAAATCATACATCGAAAGATTAGGCTCTTCCTCCGAAGAAAAAAAATGAATACGTCGTGCAATGAGCGAGTTAGCGGATAGTGAATCCGGCAATTTAAGTTCCTCTAAATCAAATGGAATTAAATAAGGAGACAACAGCATATCTTCGAATTTTACAGTTTTTCTATGCAAATGTACAATTTTTCATTTCATTCCATTCCGGGCATTATAAATAAAAATAACGGCATAATGTTAATAACTTTATTTGAAACAAAACAAAAAATGATATATTTTTGAAAATGTAAAAATAAAGAGTATTTTGAGGGTTAATTTATGGAAAAAGAGCAATTTATAGACAATAAAAGAGAAAATAAAATTTCTTTTAACACGGTTGAAAGTACATTTGGACTTACTGGCAAGCTAACTCCGCAAGCCGTTGACTTTGAAGAGGCAATCTTAGGCGCTTTGATGATTGATAAAGATGCGATTGCCTACATTGACTTTATTTCATCCAAGATGTTCTATAAAGAGCAACATCAATTTATTTTTCAAGCCATTGCAGAATTATTCCAAAATAGTCTTCCTATTGACTTATTAACGGTTACAGATGTTTTGCGCAAGAAAAAACGTCTTGAATTCGTGGGAGGCCCCTCCTATTTGGCCTCTTTGACCAACCGTGTCGCCTCTTCTGCCAACATTGAGTACCACGCCCGTGTGGTGATGGAAAAGTTTGTGCTCCGAGAGTTGATTGTGATCTGTACTTCAATTATTAAAGACTCATACGAAGATGCAAAAGATGTATTGCAATTATTAGACAAGGCAGAAACAGACCTTTTCGGGATCATCCAAAACAATTTTAAACGCGACAGTAAGCCTTTGGACGATGTGGTGAAAAAAGCGCTCGAAGAATTAATTGAACTCAAAAATAAAGATGAAAATTATCAAGGTGTCCCAACCGGAATAAAGGCCTTAGATGAAAAAATTGGAGGGTGGCAAAAGTCCGATCTCGTTATCTTAGCTGCACGACCTGGGATGGGGAAAACATCCTTTATTCTATCTATTGCCCGAAATGCAGCTTTGGATTTTAAAAAACCGGTGGCACTCTTTTCTCTTGAAATGTCTGCTACCCAGTTGGCACATCGTCTATTTTCCATGGAATCCGGAATCTCTTCCGAGCGCATTTCCAAAGGGAATTTGGATGAAACCGAGTGGATTCGATTGATGGATAAAATTCAGATATTAAATGCCGCCCCGCTGTTTATTGACGACACTCCGGCGCTCAGTGTGTTCGATTTGCGAGCCAAGTGCCGGCGGTTGAAACACCAGCACGACATTCAGTTGGTGATGGTCGATTATTTGCAATTGATGCAAGGAAACTCCGAAGACAATAAAGGAAAAGGAAACCGGGAACAGGAAATCAGTTACATCTCCCGGTCGCTCAAAGCTTTAGCCCGTGAACTGAACATCCCCGTCATTGCGTTGTCGCAGTTGTCACGTGAAGTGGAAAAACGCCCCGGCTCCAAACGTCCGCAGCTTTCCGACTTGCGTGAATCAGGATCCATCGAACAAGATGCCGATATGGTTATCTTTATTTACAGACCTGAATATTACGGACTTACAACTTTTGAAAAGGATGATGTTCCCTCCGAAGGACTTGCCGACATTATGATTGAGAAAAACCGTCACGGCGCTAACGACCGGATTCGCGTGCGGTTTATCAAACAATATACTAAATTTACCGATGTGGAAGAGGGCTACTCTTTCAAATCCAATGAAGCCATCCCACTCAATGAGCATTTTGATACCGCCACTTTCGAATCGAGCATGAACGATGAAGTGTCCACAGAGGGCGATGATTTTAACTATCCGTATTAAGAATCCCTTTTTTCTAAAAACATATTGGGTACCTCTTTTTGACTTTACTCTATAACCTATCGAGATAATAACATCAAGGTTCTAGTATTCAATTTTTCTTTCGATCCTTCTTTCTCCTTCATTTTGAACTATCGTAAAAATTGCAATAGTTGAAGTTTTGTCAAGTTCTCCTTCCTCAAAAACATTTATTGTTGTCCGGTAAAAAAAAAGAACTGCATCTTAAAAAAGTGCAGTTCTCTAAATGTTTCCAAAACAAGCAAACAATTCTATTTGTTTACCTGGAATGTTTTGTCACCGGTAGCAAAGAATTTTACAATTTGATTTGCGGCTGCCAATCCTGCGTTAATATTGGCTTCGGCCGTCTCAGCACCCATTTTCTTGGGGGTAGCAAAGAAACGATTCCCGAATTTTGCAACCATATCTTCCTTATTATCGGGAGCAATGTCGGTGCAGTATTTGAGATCGGCTCTCTCTTCGAGCACTTTCAGCATTTCTTCTTCGTGAATTACCTCTTTACGGGCGGTGTTGATCAAACATCCACCTTTCGGCATCATGGAGAGCAATTTGTAGCCGATTGACTTTTTAGTTTGCTCATTGGCCGGAATATGAAGAGAAATGAAGTGGCAAGTCTTGTAAAGCTCTTCCACCGTATTCACCGGAATAATGCCGTCGGTTTTCATCTTTTCTGCAGGTACAAATGGGTCGAAAGCATACACTTCCATTCCAAATCCTTTGGCAATTTTGGCAGCAAGGCTTCCTACATGGCCATAGGCGTGGATTCCCAATTTTTTACCTTTAAGCTCTGTTCCCGTGCCGGGATTGAAAGCATTGCGGGACATATACACCATCATTCCAAGGGCCAATTCAGCCACAGCGTTGGAGTTTTGACCGGGTGTATTCATGGCCACAATATTATTGGCAGTACAAGCAGCAAGGTCGAGGTTGTCGAAACCTGCACCGGCACGAACCACAATCTTAAGATTCTTCCCTGCATCAATCACTTGAGCCGTAACCTTATCGGAACGAACAATCAATGCATCCACATCGGCAACTGCCTTGTAGAAATCCTGCACATCGGCATATTTTTCCAATAACACCAATTCGAATTTTGCTTTTTCCACGATTTCGCGAATCCCGTCAACGGCGGTTTTGGCGAAAGGTTTTTCTGTTGCTAATAATACTTTCATGATATTAATTTTATTTATGTAATTTTTCAAATTTCTGCATACATTCTACAAGAGCTTTAACACTATCGATAGGACAAGCATTGTAGAGAGACGCACGGAAGCCGCCCACGGAGCGGTGTCCTTTGATACCTACCATACCGTTTTCCTTGGCAAATGCCATGAAAGCATCTTCTTTGTCTTTATAGCCTTCGGCCATCACAAAACAAATATTCATCACGGAACGGCTCTCTTTTTCGGCAGTACCAACAAACATAGGATTGCGGTCGATTTCATTGTACAGCAAGTCAGCTTTTTCCTTATTTATTTTTTGGATGGCTTTCAGTCCGCCACATCTTTTAACCCATTTCAATGTTTCATTCATCACAAGAATTGAAAATACCGGAGGCGTATTGAACATGGAACCGTTTTCTATATGGGTTTTGTAATTTAACATCGTCGGTAAATAGCGAGATACTTTGCCGAGGGCATCTTCTTTCACAATAACAAATGTAACGCCGGCAGGACCTACATTCTTTTGTGCACCACCATAAATCATCACATATTTAGACACATCTACAGGACGACTCATGATATCGGAAGACATATCAGCGATTAATGGAATAGGGCTGGTGATATCTTCGTGGATTTCGGTTCCGTAAATGGTGTTGTTGGTAGTAATATGAAAATAATCGGCATCCGTAGGAATGGTATATCCTTTAGGAATGTAGTTAAACGTCGTATCAGCCGAAGATGCAACGCAAACAGCTTCGCCAATGCCTTTGGCTTCTTTCAGTGCCTTCTTTGCCCAAACTCCGGTTTCAAGATAGGCCGCTTTTTTTTCCAAAAAGTTCATGGCCACCATCAGGAATTGCAAGGATGCACCGCCACCGAGAAATAAAACTTTGTAGCCATCGGGAATATTCAAAATCTCTTTCCACAAGGCCTCAGTTTCATCCATCACGGCTTGCCACTCTTTCGAGCGATGAGAAACTTCAATTACCGACATTCCGGTTCCGGCAAAATCTTTCAACGCCTCAATTGCATTATTGATTGCTTCTTTGGGGAGGACACAAGGTCCAGCATTAAAATTATGTACCTGTTTCATAATAAGATGTTTATGTTTATAATTAATACGTTACATTCTGTGGCAAAGATACACGATTTTTTGGATTAACCTACTCTAAAAAAATAATTTAACTATTAAACTCGAAAGAAAAAACTATTTTTGCATTCTTAATTTTAAATACCATGCCTCTGCCCATTATTACGCTTCAAAACGGAATAAAATTGATTCATCAGGAGATCAATTCTCCGATTGCTCACTTCGGCATTTTGGTCAATGCCGGTACCCGCGATGAGACGGAAAATAAGATGGGATTAGCCCATTTTGTAGAACATACTATTTTTAAAGGAACTAAAAAACGAAAAGGATACCAAATCTTAAAACGACTCGAAAATGTCGGGGGGGAACTCAATGCCTGCACTTCGAAAGAAGAAACTTACTTCCACGCCTCTTTCCTGTCGCAAGATTATCCCCGCGTCTTAGAACTATTGTCGGATATCTTTTTTAATTCTACCTTCCCCGCGAAAGAACTCGAAAAGGAAAAAGATGTGATTCTCGAAGAAATTAACTACTACAAAGATACGCCCTCCGAATTTATTTTCGACGAATTTGAAAGCGTCCTATTCTACAAGCATCCTTTAGCCATGAATATTCTCGGAACTAAAAAGTCGGTGAAAAATATAGGGCAAGCGGATATTTTCGATTTTATAAAGAGGCAATATACGCCGGAACATATTGTGCTCTCATCCGTGGGACAAATCGACATACACCGGCTGCAAAAGCTTTGTGACCGCTATTTTTCCGGACACGACTTTCCCTGCGGCACGCGGTCGCGACAGCCGTTCACCGACTACAACTCCCAAACGGTTCACAAACATAAATCCATTTCTCAATCGCATATTATGTTGGGCAATATCGCCTATTCGATACAGGACGACCGCAAAAATCCGTTTCTATTGCTCACCAATTTACTCGGCGGACAAGGAATGAGTACGCGGCTGAACATGGCTATTCGCGAAAAACGAGGATTGGCTTATTCCGTCGAAGCCAATTTCGTTCCGTTTTCGGATACCGGGCTCTTTAGCATCTATATCGGATGCGACCATGAGATGATTGATAAATGTATTGAATTGACATATAAAGAGTTGAATAATCTTGCAACCCAAAAGTTAGGGACTTTGCAACTTCATTATGCCAAAAAACAACTCATCGGACAAATGGCGATTTCGAGTGAATCAAAACTCAATGAAATGCTTACCAATGGACGTAGTGCGCTCTTTTTTGATGAAGCGGATACGTTAGAAGAGGCCATTCAAAAAGTCGAAATCATTACCGCAGAGGATATTTTGGTCGTAGCGAATGAGATTTTTCAACGCGAGCAATTCTCAACGCTCATCTATTCCGGTCGCCAATAAATAGGACTTCGACTCATTGCCTTTGTTACATAACAAGTCCAGTACCGACAACGCCGGTGTAAAGCCGAATTTTTCATCGAAGACCTGCCGATAGGGAATGTCCGGCTTGAAAGGATAATCAGAGGTGCCGTACAACTTGGGATGAATCGTATAACGAGCATCTATTGAAGCCGTTTCATCATATTCCATAAATTGCTCCGTATAGAAAATCTCCTTTTCTGTCCGCAACAATTTCAAAATCACCGCCAAAAGTTCCTGATTAAAATCCCATAAATATTTTATCTTTTTCTCGTAAAATGGCGCCAAAAAATCGCGGTAATAGATAAAAAACGGGCTATTATTGTATGCCGTCTCCATAGTACGCCAATGATGCCGCTGCCATTCGGTTTTGTAGTCGATTTCCACCTCTTTAATCATCATTTTCTGATACTTCTGCACCACAGGAATCGATAGCGATTGAGGTCCGTTCGCACTCAAAACAGTCATTCTATTGCGGTAAGACTGCTTTCTGTAATGCTCTTCGGCCTCCAGATAGATCGTTTCCGGACGCAGGAGCAACGCCATATACGCAATAGGCGGGAAGTAAGCGGAAGTCAAAAGAATTTTACTCATAACCTGAGTTCGATTTATAAAATTCTGTATATCAATGAATTAAAGAGTTAAAATATTAAGTTAATTCAATGGGATTTATTATCTTTATAACTGATAACCAACAAATTAAATAAAATCCCATAAATATAACCTGCGACAAAATTACGGAAATTTTCTATTTGGCAGATGATTTTTGCAAAGAATTTTATGCTGTTCTCGATAAGAATTCATTAGGGAAAAATCCAAAAAGAAAACCGATGATGTCTCACAGTAAAATTATAACGATTATGATTTTATTTCACTATGGTTCTTTTCGTAATTTTAAGCACTTTTACTCCTATTATGTCTCTTTTCATCTGCGGTCTTATTTTCCAAAAACAGTTTCTTACAATCGATTTGTTGAATTAATGGAAAAAGAAGCATTAGCCTTGACAATAATGCTTCACATTTGGTGTTTAGGCCAAGATAACGGGATTGCTTTTGTAGATTCCACCCCAATAAGAGTGTGTAAAAATAAACGTATCGCAATAACGTATTTAAAGGTCTTGCGGCCATTGGCAAAAGCATCGTGGAATGGTTTCATGGATTCAAATTACATCTGATTATTTAATATCGAACTCAGATTGATACATAGAAAAGGATAACTTACTCTCAAATTATATTATTTTGTATTTTATAGAATACAATTTTTATATACTTTTGTATTTTAGAAAATACAAAAATTATATTATTTTGTATTATATAGAATACAATTTTTATATATCTTTGCATTTTATAAAATACATTTTATATCTTTGCAAAAAAATAAAAACCATGAAACAATTATTTTTAGCATTTTACCGCAAATTAGAAGAGACTGACATGCGTTTTGAACGATATTTAAAAAATCAAATCGACTGGAACAATCGGCTAATTGCGATTACAGGGGCACGTGGAACAGGAAAAACCACCATGTTGTTGCAACACATCAAAGAACAATACGGCAATCATCCTGATCATGTACTATTTGTGAGCTTAGATAATATTTATTTCAGCTCCCGAAATTTGTATTCATTGGCTGATGAATTTTATGCCTTCGGCGGAAAAGAATTATATTTGGACGAAGTACATAAATATCCTACTTGGGCTCAAGAAATCAAAAATATATATGATGATTTTCCTAAAATAAAAATTATTTTTACAGGTTCATCCATGTTGCAAATTTTGAAAGCAGATGCTGATTTAAGTCGTCGTATTCGGCATTTTCAATTATATGGTTTATCCTTTCGAGAATTTTTAATTTTCGAAGGACTTATTCAAAAGTCGCAAAGTCCATATTTACTTGAAGATATTCTTAAAAATCACTTGGCGATTGCTCAGAAATTTAATAACGAATTTACCCCGTTACCGGCATTTCAGAAATACCTTAAATTTGGATATTATCCTTATTATCAAGAAGATATTGCGGGTTATGGTGAACGTGTCTTGCAAACTTTCAATACCGTGATAGAGAGTGATCTGCCAAATGTTGAGCGTATTGATTTCTACTCAATCAACAGAATTAAAAAGCTGTTTTACATACTTTCGGAAATGGTTCCCTTTGCGCCAAATATTTCGCAATTGAGTCAAATGGTAGATGTAACCCGCACGAGTTTAATGAATTATCTTGGGCTTCTCGAAAAATCACATAGTATTTTATTACTTAAAAAGAAAGCGACGGGAATAAGACAAATGGTTAAGCCGGAGAAGATTTACTTGCAAAACACCAACTATAATTATGCTCTTGCTCCGGAAAATCCACAAATCGGAAATGTACGGGAAACTTTTTTCTTTAACCAACTACAACAAAATCACGATGTTAGCTTTACTGAAGAGACGGATTTTTGCATTGACGGAAAATACTATTTTGAGATAGGCGGCAAAAATAAAAGCAACATACAAGTAAGAAATTTAGAGTATGCATATTTGGCACTTGACGGTTTGACGATTGGTTTTCAGAACGAAATTCCTCTATGGTTATTTGGTTTTTTATATTAACAATTGAGATATTCTCAAAATTCGGTTCAAACTACAATTAATGTATTGGTTTATTTAATGTGAAAAAAGATTACATTTGCATCTTAAAACAGAATTTGTATGGCGAAATCAAAATCTTCATTTTTTTGCAAAAATTGTGGGGCACAATCGGCTAAATGGATGGGACGTTGTCCCTCATGTGGCGAATGGAATACGTTTGAGGAGGAGATTTTAGTCCGTGCAGACACACCCAAAGGAAAATCTTCCGGAATGGTTATTCCTTCCTCTCCAAAGTTAATTGAGGATATTTCGCTTACGGAATTGCCCCGACTTAAATCAGGATTTCGAGAACTGGATGGGGTACTGGGTGGTGGTATTGTCCGTGGCTCCATCATTCTGCTTGGAGGTGAACCCGGTATCGGAAAATCTACCTTATTGCTGCAAATGGCTATGGCCCTATCTGATACAAAGGTACTTTATGTTTCGGGTGAGGAGAGTGAAAGTCAGTTGAAAATGCGGGCGGAACGATTAGAAATCAATACCAACACAGAACATTGTTATATCCTTACGGAAACAAATACTCAAGAGATTTTTCAACAGATAGACCAACTTCGGCCGGATGTAATTATCATTGATTCCATACAAACGTTACAGAGCAACTTATTGGATTCTGCTTCTGGTTCAATTTCACAAATCAAGGAGTGTGCGGCTGAATTTCAGCACTTGGCAAAGACAACGGCTATCCCCGTCTTCTTAATCGGTCATATCACAAAAGATGGCACATTGGCAGGTCCGAAGATTTTGGAACACATTGTGGATACCGTGTTGCAATTTGAAGGCGATCAACATTACGGATACAGGATTGTGCGTTGCACCAAGAACCGGTTCGGCTCTACTTCAGAGTTGGGTATTTTTGAGATGACCGGGAACGGTTTGCGCGAGGTTCTCAACTCTTCGGAAATATTGTTGTCTCAGCGGGACGAGGATTTTAGCGGAAATGCTATTGCGGCGATTCTTGAAGGGAATCGACCTTTGATGATTGAGACACAAGCACTGGTCAGCTCGGCAGTTTATGGCATGCCGCAGCGCTCCGCCACCGGATATGATATTCGACGCATGAACATGTTGCTGGCAGTATTAGAAAAACGCTGTCGTTTCAAATTAGGGGCCAAAGATGTATTTATCAATATTGCCGGTGGTATTCATGTGGAAGATCCGGCCATTAATCTCTCTATTGTAGCCGCTATTCTTTCTTCAGTCACCGACATTCCGATAGATGCCAAAACCTGCTTTGCGGGTGAAATGGGATTAAACGGAGAAATTCGTGCGGTAACTCGTATTGAACAGCGAATTACCGAAGCCGATAAATTGGGCTTTACCCGAATATTCCTTACCAAATATAATATGAAAGGACTGAAACAGAATCAATTTGGGATAGAACTCATTCCTATTGGGAAAATCGATGAAATCTTTGCGTTGCTTTTTGAACCCCGGAAAAGTAATTCTTGATACTTTTTTCGAACTGCATTGAGTTCGAAGAAAGGGGAATAGACGAAAATAAATATAAATTTACTTAATTTTGAGGAGATCCTCCGGAGTGTCAATGGCTATATTTTCATGGAAACACTCAGCCACAGAAATGGAATAGCCGTTATCGAGCCAGCGGAGTTGTTCCAACTTTTCGGCTTCTTCTAAGGACGATTTCGGGAGCAGGATTAATTCCGTCAGCGTTTTATACCTGTAAGCGTAAATGCCGATATGTTTGTATCGATTTACCGAAACCGAAGATTCATCACGGACAAACGGAATCGGAAACCTGCTGAAATAGATAGCTTGATGCTTTTGAGAGAAGAGCACTTTCACCATATTGGGATTTTGAACATCCTCCGTCGCGGGGTCTATTTTTTTTACAAGGGTGGCAATCCGGACTTGCTCCGATTTAAATTCGGCCATCAGCAATTCAATCTCCTCTTTTCGAATAAAGGGTTCATCGCCCTGAATATTGATGACCACATCCTCCTCCGTCAGTCCGAGCAAACGAGCAGCTTCGCCGCAGCGGTCGGTTCCGGAGGGATGTTCCGGAGAAGTCATCACCACTTCTCCCCCAAAATCGAGAACAACTTTCCGAATGCGCTCATCATCGGTAGCAACAACTACTTTGCTTAAGGAAGCAGTGTTTACCTGTTCATACACCCATTGAATCATGGGCTTCCCTTTAATCAGGGCTAATGGTTTTCCTGGAAAACGGGAAGAGGCGTAGCGAGCCGGGATAATACCTATAAAAGCCATAATCCGGTATGCTTATTTGAAAAGACCATATAGTTCGGCATTAATTTTTTCGATTACAATACCAAAATCTTCTGCTTTTTCTCCGAATTTAATCGTATTAACATCCACAACAAGAAGTTTTCCCCGATTGTAGTTATTAATCCAATTTTCGTATCGTTCATTAAGGTGTTGCAGGTAATCGATTCGGATAGAGTTTTCATAGTCACGACCTCTTTTTTGAATTTGAGCAACCAACGTTGAGGTATCTGCTTTTAGATAGATGAGTAGGTCGGGGGCTTGCAGGAATTGAGCCATCAGTTCAAAAAGAGAGGCATAATTTTCAAAATCTCGCGTAGGCATAAGTCCCATAGCATGAAGATTCGGGGCGAAAATGTAAGCATCTTCGTATATTGTTCTGTCTTGAATTACATCTTTTTTCTTCTGTCGAATTTCGATAACTTGTCGAAAACGATTATTTAAGAAGTAAACTTGCAAATTAAAAGACCAACGTTGCATGTCTTCATAAAAACTTGCAAGGTAGGGATTATTGTCTACACTTTCGTACATGGGCTCCCAGCCGTAATGTTTGGCCAGCATGTTGGTTAGTGTGGTTTTTCCCGAACCGATGTTTCCTGCTACAGCGATATGCATAAAATATATGATTAAATTTATAAAAATTGATAATATCAGAGGGTTGAAATGGTTTGTGACAAAGATAAAAAAAATGTTTATTCCGTCAGATTATTTTTTGTTTTTATTTTCAGAGAGTGTAATACAAGATAGGTGCATAGTAGTAGGAACATAACGATAGACAATACATTAAACGGATCAGAGCCGATCCATTGTGCCGAAATATTCGGTTCGACTCCTGCATATTTAAGGATGGCGCTCACAACTCCCATGATAGCTCCGCCGGCCAGCAATCCCGAAGCGAGCAGGGTTCCTTTTTCTTTACGTGCTTTATTGAGTGCTTCGTCTTTACTTCTGCTGCTAATCAGCCAAGCGATAAATCCACCCACGAGCAATGGAATATTCAGTTGAAGCGGAATAAACATCCCTAGAGAGAACGCAAGAGCAGGAATGCCGATACGGTCAAGGACGATAGCGAGGATAGCCCCGATGATATAGAGCATCCAAGGGGTTTGTCCTCCGAACATTAGCGGTTCGATGATGGCAGCCATGGCGTTGGCTTGTGGAGCTACTAACGAATTTTCACCGGTGTATCCGTAAGTTTTGGAAAGAATAATGATTACACCGCCTACCGTCAGAGCAGAAACAAACGTTCCGAGGAACTTGAGGGCTTGTTGTTTATATGGAGAAGAACCTATCCAGTAGCCGATTTTAAGGTCAGTGATAAAGCCCCCGGCCATAGCCAACGCAGAGCATACAATCCCGCCCACGATCAAGGCCGTTATAATCCCGGTTCCGCCTTGTAAACCCACTGCAGACAAAATAAATGAAGAGAGAATCAGCGTCATCATGGTCATCCCTGACACAGGGTTGGTTCCTACGGTAGCAATGGCCGTTGCAGCTACTGTCGTAAAGAGAAACGCAAAAATAAAAATAACCAGAAGTCCCACAATTATTTGGGTAAGATTCATACTCAAACCACCAAACAAAAAGAATACGAAAATAAGCAGTGCCACGGCAAGGAATCCAAAGAGAATAATTTTCATAGAGATATCTCGTTGGGTTCTCAGTATTTTATGGTCATCGTCGTCGTGTTTGGATTTACTTGCTTTAAAAACCACTCCGAAAGAAGACTTAATCACCCCTGCGGATTTGATTACCCCAATAATTCCGGCCATTGCGATCCCACCGATGCCGATATATCTTACATAGTTAGAAAATATCATTTCGGGGTCGAGGGTTTGCATCAGAATGCCGTCTGCGGTTACTCCGTATTGTCCGAGCAAGGGCACGATAAACCACCATGAGAGCAAGGAACCAGCGCAAATAATCACCGAATATTTGAGTCCTATCAGGAAGCCCGTACCGAGCAGAATGGAACCGGCATTCATTTTAAATACAAATTTGTAGTCCATGGCCAATTTTTCTCCGAAAGAGGACATCCGAGAGGAGATATTTTCTGCCCACAGTTGGAAGGTCGTCATAAGGAAATCGTAAAGACCACCGATGAGCCCACTGATTAGCAATAATTTAGCTTGAGAGCCCCCTTTGGCACCGGAAACTAAAATTTCGGTGGTAGCCGTTGCTTCGGGGAAGGGATACTTCCCGTGCATATCGGAAACAAAATATTTCCTAAAAGGAATGAGGAACAAAATCCCGAGAAAACCACCGAAAAGGGAGGCCAAGAAGATTTGGAAGAAGTTGATTTGCATATTGATATCGGGATTCTTCTCCTGGATGATGTATATTGCCGGGAGTGTAAAGATGGCTCCGGCGACAATCACACCCGAACTTGCTCCGATGGATTGTATAATCACATTCTCAGAGAGAGGGCTTTTGCGTTTAGCCACAGTGGAGATGCCCACCGCGATAATGGCAATGGGAATGGCGGCCTCGAACACTTGTCCGAATCGTAGCCCCGAGTAAGCTGTTGCCGCGGAAAAAATTACGGCCATCAGGATTCCCCAAAGGACGGTCCATGTATTGATTTCAGGATATTTTTTAGAGGAGAGTAAAACCGGTTTGTATTCTTCGCCCTCTTTCAGTTCAGAATAGGCGTTATCGGCTAATTTAATTTCTTTTTCTTCTTCTGCCATAAGTATATATTTTTTAGAAAATAGTGCTACAAAAATAAAATAAAAAGTTGAACATACAAGAAAAAAAAGAGATAAAATAACTTTTATCGGGATTGTTAGAAGCGCCCTGAAAAGTTAATGTTTTAAGGGTAATGAGGTTTATCTGAGATTATTTGTAGATTGGTAGTGTTTCAAAAGATGAAATAGTCTGTTGCACCTTTTATACTATATATTGTATTAATCAGAATAAACCCATATTTTTGTGCACAAAAAATATGGGCATGAAAACCATAAAAGAATTTAAAGGATTAGCCGGTATATCAAAGAAATTTGAAAATTACAACTGGCTTTATTCCCTTATTATTTGTGCTTGTTTTTTCCCATTTATGTCACCGGCAATTGCTTTATTTATTGGCTTACTGTTTTCTATTATCGGACTCAGGCATGAAAATTTACATAAGTACACCTCAAAAATTCTTCAGGCATCCATAGTTTTAATGGGTTTCGGGATGAGTCTTGAAACTGTAATTTCATCCTCAAAGACTGGTTTTATTGAGACTATAGTTTCTGTAACTGTGGTTATGTTATTAGGAATTTGGTTGGGAAAACTTTTTAAAGTTGAGAAAAATATTGCATTGCTAATTTCTACAGGAACGGCTATTTGTGGAGGAAGCGCTATCGCTGCTGTGGCACCGATACTTAACAGCAAAAACTATCAAACCTCGTTTGCACTTATCGTAGTTTTTGTGCTGAATGCAGTAGCTTTATTTTTGTTCCCGTTTATCGGACATCAATTAGGGTTAAGTCAGGAAACTTTCGGAAATTGGGCGGCCATTGCTATTCATGATACCAGTTCGGTGGTTGGTGCCGGGGCAATTTATGGGGAACAGGCATTGCAGGTAGCTACCACGGTAAAACTTATCCGGGCTTTGTGGATTATTCCGTTAGCCCTCGTAATTGCACTTATGACTAAAGGCGGAGAAAAAAAATCAATTAAATTTCCATGGTTTATTTTGTTTTTCGTATTAGCCATTTTATTTGCCCATATATTCCCCATATTCGAGACAAGTTACGAGCATTTTAACTGGTTAGGCAAACGCGGAATGGTGCTTGCTTTATTCCTGATAGGTTCAAACATCTCCATAAGTGAAATTAAAAAATCAGGCAAAAAAAGTTTTGCATTTGGAATCATTTTATGGATTGTGATAACTCTGGGTTCCTTGTTTTTTATAACACGATAACTTATTGATAGAAAAAAGATCTTGCCATCTCCTGTGTGAGGGGGTAGGCGGAAAGCCCGTAAAGACGGGAGACGATGTTGCCGCTGCCACAAAAAAGCGACCGGAGGAAGCTCTTTTTGTGGCTTTGCGGCAACACGGCTACCGGCTGCGGACTTGGAGCCGGACACCGACGGCGAAGCCGGCACACCCAAAAAGAATTGATAAATATTGTTTATAATAATAATTCTGCCAAGCTAAGATTTTTGTATTTTTGAAATCCGTTTTAAGAGCAGAATTATGCTTGTTATTATTCACCATTTAATACAATAATAAGTTGGTTCCGCCGTTGAACAAATAACTGAATTAAACCTTATAGAGATAGTAACTTTTAGATTGAAATAATATGAAAAAAAAGATTGAATTTTGTCTATTGTATCGGGATATGTGGCAATCTTCGGGAAAATATGTACCCAGAGTGGATCAATTGAAGGAAATCGCTCCGGTGATTGTGAAGATGGGATGTTTTTCGAGAATTGAATCGAATGGTGGCGCTTTTGAACAGGTAAACTTATTGTACGGAGAAAATCCGAATAAAGCGGTTCGAGAATGGGTAAAACCGTTTAATGAAGCGGGCATCAAGACCATGATGTTGGAGCGTGCGTTGAACGGATTACGGATGTTTCCGGTGCCGGCGGATGTACGACAATTGATGTTTAAAGTAAAAAAGGCTCAGGGTGTGGATATTGCCCGTTCGTTTTGTGGGTTGAACGATCCCCGGAACTTAGAGCTTTCGGTAAAATATGCCAAAGAGGCAGGGATGATCTCGCAGGCGGCACTCAGCATTACCTATTCGGAAATCCATACCGTAGAATATTATATGAGTGTGGTGGATGAAGTAGTGAAATTCGGAGCTGATGAGATTGCCTTAAAGGATATGGCAGGAGTTGGCAGACCGGTCATGTTAGGACGACTGGTAAAAGCCATCAAGGATAAATATCCCCATATTTTAGTTCAGTACCACGGACACTCCGGACCGGGCTTTTCGGTAGCTTCGATGTTGGAAGTGGCCAATAACGGGGTTGACATTATAGATGTGGCGATGGAGCCGCTTTCATGGGGAATGGTTCATCCTGATGTAATCACTATTCAGGCTATGTTGAAAGATGCTGGTTTTGATGTGCCGGAAATCAATATGAATGCTTACATGGAAGCAAGAAGTTTAACGCAGAAGTTCATTGATGACTTTTTGGGTTACTTTATTGATTCTAAAAATAAAATGATGTCTTCCTTATTAATTGGTTCTGGTTTGCCCGGAGGCATGATGGGATCGATGATGGCCGATTTGAAGGGAGCTCACAATGGTATCAACATGTTTTTGCGAAATGCCGGCAAAAAGGAACTGACGGAAGATGAATTATTGGTTCAATTGTTTGACGAGGTAAGTTATGTATGGCCAAAATTGGGAAATCCACCATTGGTTACCCCTTTCAGTCAGTATGTGAAAAACGTGGCTTTAATGAATATTCTCCAAATGTCCCAGGGCAAAGAACGTTATAGTCAAATTGATAAAAACACCTGGGACATGATATTGGGACGAACCGGGAAATTGCCGGGGACGTTGGCACCAGAAATTGTGGCGCTGGCCGAAGAAAAAGGTTATGAATTCTTTACCGGAGTTCCTCAGGACAACTATCCGGATGAATTGCCCGCTTTCCGCAAAGAGATGGAAGAACAAGGCTGGGATTTGGGACAAGACGAAGAAGAGTTGTTTGAGTTGGCTATGCATGATCGTCAATACAGAGATTACAAATCCGGAATTGCCAAGAAGAAATTTGAAGAAGAGTTGGAAAAAGCAAAGAACAGTTCCGACATTAAAGTAGTCATCAAAGAAGTTAAAGCACCTGAAGTGATTAAAGAAGAGCTCATTGCAAAAATCAGACAAGAGCATCCGGAAGCCAAGCCGGTGACTGCAACGGTCTCTGGGACTGTATTGTGGGAGTTGGCAATAGATGAACCTTCCCTAGAAAAACCGATAGGCACCAAGTTTGAAGAGGGAGATGTAATATGCTTCGTATCAGCCTATTTCGGCAATGAAGAGATCAAGTCATTGTACCCGGGAAGACTATGTGCTGTAGTCGCTAAACAAGGCGATAAAGTAATGAAAGGCGAAATAATTGCATTTATAGAATAAAAATCCTTTGTAGTTTTATTTTTTTTCTTACTTTTGCATGGAAATAGGCAACCTCCTCATAAAAGAAGTTGTCTATTTCCATAATAATGAGCAGTGTTCAAATAGTGAAATCGGTGAGCATATTCAGAAGCAAAACATTCAACGCTTTCTTGGGGTTATTATGCTTGATGGGAATGTCTTTTTCCGTTTTGGGACAAGGCATGGGGAATTATTACCTGAGGACAAACACCATCGTAAGTGTAACTTCATGTGCCGGTTTTATTTATGACAGTGGCGGACCTACTGCAAACTATTCCGACAATTCCGATTCACGGATTGAGGTCTTTTCGGCCCAATCGGGCTTTATGGTAACCGTCAGTGGCACGATCTGGCTAGAGACGGGAGATACCTTAATTATTTATGACGGAGCCGGTATTGGAGGAACAATTCTCTTTAAAGGAACCAGCCCATCGAATGGTACTGCTTTAACCATTCCGACATACACATCAACGACAGGTCCGTTAACCATTCGTTTTATCACCAACGGCAGCGGAAATGCACAGGGGGTGGAGTTGATGATCAGTTGCATAGACCAGAATGTTTACGTAGAAGATCCGCCTGAAGACACAGCAAGTTGTATTAATTTTACCGACCTGACAGGTAGTCAAGTTACATGTTACTATGGTGATTTTTCAAATCCTTATGCAAATACCGGAGTTGCTGCGGGGCGGCATCAGGTAATTACAAATGTTAATCAGGTAGATCCTTACTCAAATGGGGGGTTGTATTGCGTGCGACCGGGAGAGATAGCTTCGGTTCAATTAGGAAATTCATCGTCAGGTGCACAAGCAGAGGCCATTGTGTATGAGTATTATGTAGATACGAACAATTACGATATTTTGGTATTAAAATATGCAGCCGTCCTTCAAGACCCGAGTCATACTGCTGCACAGCAGCCAAGATTTACATTCCAAATATTAAATTCTCAAAATGTGGAGATAGATCCGGTTTGCGGGTCTGCCGATTTTATATCAGGAAATACTACGGACGGGTGGCATAATGTCAATAGCCTTTTTTGGAAAGACTGGACCAGTGTGGGAATAGACTTGTCCGCTTACCACAGACAAACCATTCGGATACGTTTAACAACCTACGATTGCAGTCAGAGTGGTCATTTTGGCTATGCTTATTTTTCGTTTGAGTGTAAAAAGCGTAAAATTTCGGTAGAAACTTGCGGAAATATTCAACAGAACACCTATACAGCACCCGACGGATTCCATTATAGGTGGTACTATTCCGATGATCCGGGCGTAACCTTATCCACAAATCGGAGTTATACAGCTACGGTCGGGATGCAATCTCATATCTTATATTGCGATGTCTCTTTTGTGGACAATGCTTCATGTCATTTTACATTATTTGTAAATGTATCCCCGAGATATCCTCTCGCAGATTTTACATACAGTAGGGTTGGGTGCAGCAACACCTTATTTTTAAACAACACCAGCAGAACTTCTGCCGACGGGGTAACACCGGATGGAAGTGGCAATTGGTGTGAAACGGCCTATTGGGATTTTGGGAACGGCACCACATCAAATCTCTATTCACCTACGGCGATTACCTATCCCGCTCCGGGAACCTATACTATCACCATGATTGCCGGATTGGCCAACAATCAGTGTTTGGATACGGTCCAGAAGGTTGTTACGATTTTCCCCAATACAGTTCCCATTACCGGGAATGCAGAAATTTGTAAAGGTGACACAACCACCTTGAGTGTATCTGCCGG
>Ga0116193_1000347_pt1 | contig 45047 bp, 43 predicted proteins | sample AD_UKC115_MetaG_FD_89892 | JGI IMG/M metagenome (GOLD analysis project Ga0116193, IMG submission 89892) | Active sludge microbial communities of municipal wastewater-treating anaerobic digesters from Hong Kong - AD_UKC115_MetaG | ecosystem: Engineered > Bioreactor > Anaerobic > Digestate... | reverse complement strand
CTTGCAGCATCAGCGGCATTTGCGGCGTGCGCTTGATGGCATGGCGCACCAGATCGGGCAGCAGGTAAGGGCCAATGGTGTAGATCACGCCCAGCGTGAGCACGCCCGCCAGCGGGTCCTTGCCGCGCTTGGCAATCTCCTTGATCGCGGCAGCCTGCTCCAGCACGCTTTGCGCCTGGCGCACGATCTCCTCGCTCAGCGACGTAACGCTGACCTCGCTGGCGCTGCGCTCAAAGAGCTTGACGTCGAGTTCTTCTTCCAGCTTCTTGACGGCCACCGACAGCGTGGGCTGCGACACATAGCATGCCTCGGCCGCGCGGCCGAAGTGCTTCTCCCGGGCCACGGCAACGATGTATTTGAGTTCGGTGAGGGTCATGAGGATGACAGTGTAAAGAACCAGGCCTTTCGCGGCCACGCCCGGGCCTGCATGCCCTCACGCGCCAGGGAAAAGCGCGCTTCAAACCATAGGCATCTTCTCCTATGATGCACCCATCATGCCCTTGCGTACACCCCGCTCACTGCACCTGCGCCTGTGGGGTGTCATCGGAATGGCCTGCCTCCCCGTCTTCCTGATGGCCTTTTTTGACTACCGCGAACGGCGTCAGGATGCCATTGTGGCCCTCGAAAACGAGGTGTCACGCATGCTGGCGGCAGCGCGGCTGACCGAAGACGCCGCCCTGGGCAGCATGCGCCAGACCTTCCAGATCATGGCGCGCGCCGACAACCTGCAGTCACTCGACCCCCAGGACTGCTCCGGCCTGGCCCAGCGCCTGCTGCAATCGATGGAGGACTTCGCCAACCTCGGCGCGGCCCTGCCCGACGGCACGGTGTTCTGCAGCGCCAGTCCTGGGCAAACGCGGGTGTCGGTGACGGACCGCAACTGGTTCCAGGAGGCCCAGAGCGGCGAGGGCATCACTTCGGGCGAATTCGTCACAGGGCGCATCTCTGCCAAACCGGGCATGGTGTTCGGCTACCCGGTGCGCGATGCCGACGGCACACTCAAGGCCGTGCTGTTTGCATCCTTCCAGTCGGGCTGGTTCGACAAGCTGATCGCCGAATTCAAGCTGCCGCAGGGCTGGAACGCCTTCTTGCTGAGCGACACCGGCACGGTGCTCTCCTACCACCCCGCGGCCAGCCGCCCGCCCCAGACGGCGCAGGCGCCCGCAGGCGCGGCCCCGTTCCTCCGGGCACTGCAGGAGGGGCGTCGCATCAGCGAGATCGAGGGCCTGGATGGCAGCCGCCGCATGTACGGCGTCGGGTCGCCGCGCTTTTCCCGCACGCCCCTGCTGGTGGCCATCGGCGCACCGCTGGACCGCACGGTGGCGCGCATCGACCAGGGTTTCTGGTGGCGCATCCTGCTGCTGGCAGGCATTGCACTGGTGTCGGTGCTGACGGCGCGCTTTTACATCTACGGCCTGATCGAGGCCTGGACCGGCCAGATCACGGCCGCCATCGACAGCGTGGCCGCCGGCCGACTGCAGACCCGCATCCGGCGCCTCTCGCACGTGAGCGAGCTGCGGGCAGTGGAACAGGGAATCAACCACATGGCCAGCGAGCTGGAAAAACGTGAGGTCGATCTGCGCCGCCTGTCCACCGCCGTAGAGCAAAGCCCCGAGGCCATCGTCATTACCGACACGCTGGCCAATATCCAGTATGTGAACGACGCCTTTCTGCGCTCCACCGGCTACACGCGCGAGGAGGTACTGGGCCGCAACCCGCGCATCCTCAACCGGGGGCTCACCCCGCCGGCCACCTACACCGCCATGTGGGACGCCCTCAAGGCGGGCAAGGTCTGGAGCGGAGAGCTCATCAACACCCGCAAGGATGGCAGTTCCTACGTGGAGATGGCCACCATCGCACCCATCTTCGACGAGGAAGGTCAGGTCACACACTACGTCTCCACCAAGGTGGACATCACACAGCGCAAGCAATCGGAGGCGCTGGTCCACCAGTTGGCCTACTACGACGCGCTGACCGGCCTGCCCAATCGCACACTGCTGCACGAGCATCTTCAGCAGGCGGTTGAGGCCAGCGCGCAGGGCACGGCCCAAGGGATGCTGCTGCTGATCGACATTGACCGCTTCAAGCAGATCAACGACACGCGCGGGCATGCCACGGGCGACTGGCTGCTGCGCGAGATGGCGCGGCGCATCCGGGGCTGCACCGGCGCGACCAACACCGTGGCACGCCTGGGCAGCAACACCTTTGGCATCATCGTGTCTGACATAGGCGGCCCTTCCGACCAGGCACAGACCATCGCCCGCAAGGTGCACCAGGCGCTCACCGCCCCCTACGACCTGGAAGACGCCAAGCGCCTCTACGCCACCACGAGCATGGGCATCGCCCTCTTCGGCGCTGGCATGCCCGCACCCGACACTGTGCTCAAACAGGCCGAGGTGGCGCTCTACCGCGCCAAGGACGAGGGTGGCAACGCCGTGCTGCTCTTCGATGCGCCCATGCAGGCCGCCGTGGATGCCCGCGCCGCGCTGGAGATGGCGCTGCGCGACGCCATCGAGATCCAGGCGTTCCGGCTCTACTACCAGGTGCAGGTGGATCTGCATGGCACCGTGGTGGGCGCCGAGGCACTGATCCGCTGGATCGGCGCTGACGGCAAGGTCATCTCTCCGGCCGAGTTCATCCCGCTGGCCGAGGACACCGGCCTGATCGTGCCCATGGGCCAGTGGGTGCTGGACACCGCCTGCCGGCAGCTCGCCCGCTGGCAGCGCAGCCCCGCCACACGCCACCTGACCCTGGCCATCAACGTGAGCGCGCGGCAGTTCCACCAGGCCGATTTTGCAGCCCAGCTGCGCTCGGCACTGGAGCGCCACCACCTCGACGCCAGCGGGCTGAAACTGGAGCTGACCGAAAGTGCGATCCTGGGCGACATCGACACCACCATCGAACGCATGCACCAGCTGCGCGAGCTGGGCATCCGCTTTGCGCTGGACGACTTCGGCACGGGCTACTCCTCGCTGTCCTACCTCAAGCGCCTGCCCTTCGACCAGCTCAAGATCGACCAGTCCTTCATCCGCGACATGCTGATCGACAATACCAGCAACGCCATCGTGCGCGCCGTTCTGGTGATGAGCGATGCGCTGGGGCTGAAAGTCGTGGCCGAGGGCGTGGAGACCGCTGCCCACCGCGATTTTCTGGTCGAGCACGGCTGCCAGATCTGCCAGGGCTATCTGCTGGGCCGGCCCATGCCCATCGAGGCCTGGGAAGAAGCCCACCTGGCGGTCGGCCCGGCGCCTGGCGACACCTCTACGCCTTGAGGTAGTCCTGCCGCCCGCCCAGCCAGCGCGCCACATGCTGGCGGGCCAGGTCAGGGTGGTGGTCCAGCATGGCGGGCGCCAGGGCGCGGGCCCATTCGAGCAGGGCGGTGTCGGTGGCCAGGTCGGCAAAGCGCAGCAGCGCATCGCCCGATTGGCGTGCGCCCAGGAATTCGCCGGGACCGCGGATCTCCAGATCGCGCCGGGCAATCTCGAAACCGTCGTTGGTCTCCTGCATGGCGCGCAGGCGCTCCTTGGCGGTCTCGCCCACGCGGCCACTGTCGTTGGTGGCGTAGAGCAGCACGCAGGCCGAGGCCACAGCGCCGCGCCCCACGCGGCCCCGCAACTGGTGCAGTTGCGACAGGCCAAAGCGCTCGGCGTGCTCGATGACCATGAGCGACGCATTGGGCACGTCCACCCCCACCTCGATGACGGTGGTGCTCACCAGCACACCCATCTGCCCGGCGCTGAACTGCGCCATGACAGCCTTCTTCTCGGCCGCTGGCATGCGCGAATGCAGCAGGCCCACCAGCACGCCGGGCAGGGACTCGCTCAGCTCCTGGTGCGTTGCCGTGGCGTTCGACAGGTCCAGCGCCTCGCTCTCCTCGATCAGCGGACACACCCAGTACACCTGGCGCCCGGCCGCCACCTGGGCGCCGATGCGCGCGATCACCTCGTCCTTGCGGCTGTCGGCGATGAGCTTGGTGACCACGGGCGTGCGCCCGGGCGGCAGCTCATCGATCACCGACACGTCCAGGTCGGCGTAGTAGCTCATGGCCAGCGTGCGCGGGATGGGCGTGGCGCTCATCATCAGCATGTGGGGCTCCATAGGCACCAAGGCCCCCCACGCTCCGCCGCTGCGCGGGTCGCTGCCCCCCGAGGGGGCTGCATCGCCTTGGGGCGGCCCGGCGTCGATGCCCTCCGCGAGCTTGCGGCGCAGCGCCAGGCGCTGCAGCACGCCAAAGCGGTGCTGCTCGTCCACGATGGCCAGCGCCAGGTTCTTGAACCGTACCTGCTCCTGAATGACAGCGTGCGTGCCCACCACCAATGCTGCTTCGCCGCTGTGCACCTGTTCCAGCATGGTGGCGCGCTCCTTCTTCTTCTGGCCACCTGCCAGCCAGGCCACACGCTGGCCGCGCGCAGCCAGCAGCGGCTCCAGCCAGCCCACGAGCTTGGCAAAGTGCTGCCCGGCCAGGATCTCGGTGGGCGCCATCAGCGCGCATTGCCAACCGGCCTCGATGGCGCGGCAAGCCGCCAGCGCGGCCACCACGGTCTTGCCGGCGCCCACATCTCCCTGCAGCAGGCGGTGCATGGGCACGGGGCGGGCCAGGTCGACGGCGATTTCTTCCCCGACGCGCTGCTGTGCGGCCGTGAGCGCAAAAGGCAGTTGGGCCAGCAACTGCGCGTGCAGTGGCGGCGCGGCAGCGCCTGCGTCTGCCGCACGCAACACCGGCGCGCGCAGCCGGTCGCGCTCGCGCCGGGCCTGCCATTGGGTAAGCTGCTGGGCCAGCAGCTCCTCGGCCTTGAGGCGCTGCCAGGCCGGGTGGCTGTGGTCTTCGAGCGTGGCCAGGGCCACATCGGGCGCAGGGTGGTGCAAAAAGAATAGCGCCTCGCGCAGACTGTACGGGCGTTGCAGGCCATTTTGACCCATGAATCGCGCCAAGGGCGGCTGGGCGCCGGGGGGCAGCGTTTCCGACAGGTCGGCGCACTGCAGGGCCGTGGCAATGGCGCGGCGCAGGTACGGCTGGGGCAGGCCTGCGGTGCTGGGGTACACCGGCGTCAGTGCAGTGGGCAGTTCCCCGCCCGCCACGCGAAATGCCGGGTGCAGCATCTGCCGCCCCCAGAAGCCGCCGCGCACCTCGCCCCGGATGCGCAGGCGCGCGCCCACGGCCAGTGTCTTGAGGTGCGAGGGGTAGAAACTGAAGAAGGTCAGCTCGCAGGTGCCCGTGCCGTCGTCCACCATCACCTTGAGCATGCGGCGCGGGCGCAACTGCACCTCGCTGTGGGTCACCGTGGCCTCGATCTGCACCGTGTCGCCGTCGCGCGCATTGCGCAGCGGGGTGATGCGGGTCTCGTCCTCATAGCGCAGCGGCAGGTGCAGGGCCAGATCGATGTCGCGTAACAGCCCCAGCTTGCGCAGGGCTTGCTGGGCGGGACTGGGGGTGGCAGGCATCGGATTACGGCAGTGCATCAACACAGTAGGGGGGAAAAAGGCTACCATGGACACAGACCTGTGTCTTTCTGTTACTTCTTCGCCCCTTTGTCCGAACCATGCTCAAGCGCATCCGTGTCGAAGACCTGACCCTGGGCATGTACCTGCAGGAGTTCTGCGGCTCCTGGATGGATCACCCTTTTTGGCGCACCAAGTTCGTGCTGACCGATCCCAAGGACCTAGAGCGCATTCGTGCGACAGCAGTGGAGGAAGTCTGGATCGACATCTCGCGCGGCAAGGACGTCGCCCAAGGCAAGCCCTCGGTGACTCAGGAAGAAGACGAGATCCGCAGTGCCACGGACTTTGGCGAACTGGTGGCCATGCCCCCCCTCAAGGTGGTGGAGCCCGAGAAGCCCCCACCACCCATGCGCGACCTGCGCCCCACCACCACGCAGGCCGAACTGCACCGCGCCGCCCAGATCTGCAACCAGGCCAAGGAGGCCGTGGTTTCCATGTTCCAGGAAGCCCGCATGGGCAAGGCCGTGGACGCAGAATCCGCCTCCATCCTGGTGCAGGAAATTTCGGACTCGGTCACGCGCAACCCCGGCGCGCTCATCAGCCTCGCACGCCTGAAGACGGCCGACGAGTACACCTACATGCACTCGGTGGCCGTGTGCGCGCTGATGGTGGCGCTGGCACGCCAGATTGGCCTGAACGACGCCCAAACCCGCACCGCTGGCATGGCCGGACTGGTGCACGACCTGGGCAAGGCCGCCATTCCGCTGGCCGTGCTCAACAAGCCGGGCAAGCTTACCGACGAAGAGTTCGACATGGTCAAGAGCCACCCCTTGGAGGGCTGGAAGATGCTCAAGGAGGGCTCCGGCGTCGAGGCCGCAGTGCTCGACGCCTGCCTGCACCACCACGAAAAAATGGACGGCACGGGTTACCCAGACCGACTGGGCCACGACAAGCTCAGCACCATTGCCCGCATGGCCGCCATCTGCGACGTGTACGACGCCGTCACGTCCGACCGGCCCTACAAGCGCGGCTGGGATCCGGCCGAATCCATCCGGCGCATGGCAGAGTGGACCAAGGGCCACCTGGACCCGCGCCTGTTCCAGGCCTTCGTCAAGAGCATTGGTATCTACCCCGTGGGTTCACTCGTGCGGCTCGAATCGGGCCGCATTGCCGTGGTGATGGAGCAGAACGTGGCGTCGCTCGTCACCCCCAAGGTCAAGGTGTTTTTCTCCACCAAATCCGACCTGCGCATTCCGCCCGAAGTCATTGACCTGTCTGTCGCGGGTACCACCGACAAGATCGTGGCGCGGGAAGACCCCGACAAGTGGCGCTTCCCCGACCTCAACACCTTGTGGAGCGGCATCCAGGGCCAGCCCTGGTAGCTCCGGCAGTTACACTGCGCACCCTTTCAATCTTGGAACGGGCCTGTCCGGCCCTCAAGCCCGATGACCGATCTGCCCTCCAGCGCCCCGCGCGCCTTCACCCTCAGCGACTTCGATTTCGCACTCCCCCCTGAACGCATTGCCCAGCACCCGGCCACCGAGCGCAGCGCCTCGCGCCTGCTGGATGGGCGCAGCCTGCCCCCGGTGGACCGCATCTTCAAGGATCTGCCCGGCCTGCTGCAGCCGGGCGACCTGCTGGTCTTCAACGACACCCGCGTCGTCAAGGCGCGCATCTTTGGCGAAAAGGCCAGCGGCGGCAAGTTGGAACTGCTGATCGAACGCGTGCTCCCCAGCGGCCAGGGCAACGAGGTCGTGGCCCACATGAAGGTGAGCAAGAAGCCGCAGAGCGGCAGCACCATCCACATGGCCGGCGGGCGCAAGAGGGGCGGGTTTGACGCGACGCTGCTCTCGCGCTGGCCCGACGACAACGGCCCGCTGTTTCGCTTTGCGCTGCACGGCCCGGCGGGCGAAAGCCCCTGGGAACTGATGGAGCGCCACGGCCACCTGCCGCTGCCGCCCTACATCGAACGCCAGCAGCACACCGGCGCCGACCCCAACGCCGACCAAGACAGCCAGCGCTACCAGACCGTTTTTGCCCGCGCGCCCGGCGCCGTGGCCGCGCCCACAGCGGCGCTGCATTTCGACGACACCGTGCTGGCCGCGCTGGCCGCGCGCGGCATCGAAACGGCCAGCGTCACCCTGCACGTGGGCGCAGGCACCTTCCAGCCCGTCAAGACCGAGAACCTGGCCGAACACCGCATGCACCACGAGTGGTACGACGTCCCGCTGGCCACCCTGGCCGCGCTGGAACGCTGCCGCCAGCGCGGCGGCCGCGTGGTGGCCGTGGGCACCACCACCGTGCGCACGCTCGAATCCTGGGCGCGCAGCGGCCAGACCACGGGCGAAACGGACATCTTCATCACCCCCGGCTTCGGCTTCCGGGTGGTGGACCTGCTGGTGACCAACTTCCACCTGCCCAAAAGCACGCTGATGATGCTGGTAAGTGCCTTTGCAGGCTATGAACAGGTGATGGCCCTGTACCGCCACGCCATTGCGCAGGAGTATCGCTTCTTCAGCTATGGGGATGCAATGCTTTTGCGCCGCTGTGGCTCATAAAACAAGCGCAAATAGCTATCAAATCTATAGCATCAAGAGCCCTTGGACGGTGCAGGCCGTGCCTGTGCTGCTCAGGAGCAGTTGCGCGGCAACACGATGCGCGGCGCCGCACCCATGGCGGGCGGCTGGTTGGCGGAAGGCACCTCCACGCAATACACCGCCGCACCGCGTTGCACCCGCGTGACCCGCACGCCCCCGGCGCCGTACTGCTCGGTCAGGCGCATGTCCCCACCCGCTGCGCCGTTGCTTGCGGCGTCGGCTGTCCAGCGTTGGTGCGGAACAATGCGCGCCTGCTGGCGCTCCTGCGCACTGGTGCCGCCTGCTGCGCGGCGCAGGTCTTCCGCCCCCCCAACGCAAGGGCCTGGCAGGCTCGGAAGCCGTGGCCTGCGGCGCGGGCGCGGCCAGTGGGGCCGCGGCTTGCGGTGCAGCGGCAGGCGGCTCCGTGTCCGTGGCGGCCAAGGCGGGCACGGACACGGCCTGCTTTTTGTGTACTGGCACGGTGCGCACGCTGGTTGCAGGCTGCGGGCCTGCAAGCTGCGCAAGCGGCGTGGCTGATGCCGCCGCGGACGCCAACGGCGGCGACGTGGCAATCCACACCATGGCAGGCGCCCGGCCTGCCGGTGCTTGGAAGGCCGCACCGGGCATCGCATGCAAGGGCCTGCGCGCCGCACCCCACCACCACGACAGCGCCAGCGCATGCAGCAGCAAGGACAAGCCCACAGCGGCACCCCACCGGCGGGTGCTTGCCTCCGGCCTCATGGTGCCGCGCCATCCTCTGCACCCGGTACCCACTCCAGCAGATCGCCCGGCTGGCACTGCAGGTATTCGCAAATGGTGGCCAGGGTTTCAAAGCGCACCCCCTTGACCTTGCCGCTTTTGAGCAAGGACAGGTTGGCCTCGGTGATGCCCACATGCGCCGCCAGGTCACGCGACTTCACCTTGCGCAACACCAGCATCTGGTCCAGCTTGACAACAATGCCCATGCGCTGCTCCGTCACACAAAGGCATCGGCCTCGGCCTGAAGGCGGCCGCCCTCAGCCAGCACGCGGGCCAGCAACAGCATCATCAGCCCCACCACCAGCACACTGATTTCAAACGACCCCAGGCCCAGCACCACCAGGCCGCCGCTCTGGCCCGAAGCCAGCCAGGAAAGCAAGGCCGTGACCGACGCCTGGTACACCAGCGAGCTTGCCAGCAGGGCCAGAAAGCCCCAGCCCAGCCCCCGGAACCCGCGCACCACCTCCGGACCGAACACGGCCCCCGCCAAAAAGGCACGGCAGATACGGTGCACACAGCCCACGGTATAGAACAGCGCCAGAGCGGGAATGCACTCCAGCGCGGCGCCCAGCCAGCGCCAGTGCGTCGCCATGGCAAGGGGCGGCTGCAAACCAGCCAGCAAAGCGGGCACCGGCAGCACCGGCATGGGCAACCAGTCCACCCAGCCCCCGGCATGGCCGATGGCCGCCCAGCGTGACAAGGACAATCCCAGGGACAGCAGGGCAATGCCCCAACTGGTCACCAGCAAAGCCCAGACCAGGCGTTGAAAACCCCGTGTGTGCACCGGGGAAACCGCGATGGAGCTTGAAGAGGTCATGGCAAAAAGTACATAGATAATTTCTGTAAAACAATAATAATATATCGCAAAGCAGAAATTTTTACCATGCCACACGTACCTCACCCCCCGGCCCACAGCCAGCCATCCACATACCCAGCCCATTCGCCTCAGCGCTGCATGCATCGGCTTTGCGCCATGGCCCTGGCCTGCACCGTCTTGTTGGCAGGCTGCGGCAGCGTGCCCGTTTCGTCGCTATGGAAGCTGCGCAAGCTCTCGCTGGAAACGCTGGAGCCCGCCGCCCTGCGCGCCGCCGCGGTGCACAGCCCCAGCCTGCAACTGGCACCCAATGGTGCCGTCCTGACCGTCGCGGTATCGCGTCAACTGCGGCTTGCCAACGGCGCCCACACCACCGAGCGGCTGGAAGAAAAGCTCCCGCTGCAGGCCTTGCACAGCAGTGCGGACATGCGCCCTCTCATCGAGCACGAAAGCCCCCAGTCCACCGTGCACCTGTGGCGCATCGACCCCGCCGCCCTGCCCCGACTCCAGGCGTTGCGTACACGCGCCATGGCCTGGAAGGGCACGGACGACGGCAAGCGCGAACTGACCCTGGGGGTCGAGCTGACGGGGTGCCAAAAGAGTGGCAGCACCCGGCAGGCCATCACCACGCTGATGCGCTTTGCGGAACCGGGCGAGTACCTCCCCATCGTGCGCAACATCGACCTGACCGAGACCATGTCTGCCGCCGAGCTGAAGCAGCGATTTCCCGTGTGCGGCGCAGCGGGGGAACTTTCTGGGCAACAGCCCGGTTGACATTTCCGCCGTTCAGCGGGGTCATTTGCGCCGCAGCTTCTTGACCGCGTACATCGCCGCATCGGCGCGCCGCAGCGCCGTATCTACAGTGCAACTGGTGGGATCCAGGCACACCACGCCGATGCTGGCGCCGGGGTAGTCCAGCTTGGCGGCCGATGGCAGCACCACATGGCAGGCTGTCGCGCGTTCCAGCCGCTGGTGCAGGCCTGCGATGGCCTCGGTGCCGTCCTGACCGCTGGCCGGGCCCAGCCCGGTGAACACGAATTCGTCGCCCCCCATGCGGGCCAGATAGTCGCTCTCGCGGCGCACGGCCAGCAGCTGGCGGGCCACTGCGCACAGCAGCGCATCGCCCGCTTCATGGCCGTGCTGGTCGTTGATCTGCTTGAACCCATCCAGATCCACATACGCCACCATCACGCTGCGCCCCGAGCGCCGCGCCCAGGCCAGCAGGCGCTCCAGCTCCTGGTACAGGGCGCGGCGGTTGGGCACGCCGGTCAAGGAATCGACCAAGGCCATCTCGGTAAGCTGCGCATTGCGCTGCTGCAGGGCCTGGAGCAACTGCTCGCGCTCGACTTGCTGGGCAATGAGCTTGGCAAACAGGCGCAACACCTTCTCAGCGTGCTGCGGCAGATGCGCCGCTTTAGAACTGGCAGCACACAGCGTTCCGAACACCACGCCATCCGACAGGTTGACAGGAACGCTCACATAGGTCTGGATGCCCAGGCTGGCCGCCGCTTCCGAATCGCCCCAGCACGCTGGTACATCCTGTGTGAAGAAGCGTCCTTCCTGCAGCGCTCGGCGGCACAGGGTGTCTCCCCAGGGCACGGCCAGGCCTTCCGGTATCTCCAATTGCCTGGAGTTGCGCGCATAAAGCACATGCTGCAAGGACTGCTGAAAGTCGATCCGCGTGAGGTAGGTGGACTCCATGCGGGTGACTTCCTCCAGCATTTCCAGCAAGGGCCGCGTCAGATCTTCGAGCGACCGGGCGCTGGCCAGCGAATCGGAAAGGCGCGAAAGCAGCGGGTCCATGTCGTCACCTGAAGAATCTGCGCCGAGAACCGTCCCGGCGCGGAGAAACGATACTACCGGCCGCCCTCTTGTTGCAACCGAAACGTCCGCGCCTGACCAAAGTGCCCACAACCGATGAAAGGCACGGGTGGGCGCAGCGCCGACAGCGGTGAGGGGTGGTTGGCGCACAGCACCAGGTGACCTCGGTCCTGCGGGATGACTGCGCGCTTGCCTTGCGCGTGCGCGCCCCACAACATGAAGACCACCGGCCGCGGTCCCTGGGCCACGTGGCGGATGACGGCGTCGGTCAGCAGCTCCCAGCCCTGTCCCGCGTGGCTGGCGGGGCGGCCCTCTTCCACCGTGAGCGTGGTGTTGAGCAACAGCACGCCGTTGCGCGCCCATTGCACCAAACTGCCGCCGGGCTGCGGCCAGGCGGGCGCTGGTGTGCCCAGGTCGCGCTGCAGTTCCTTGAAGATGTTGCGCAGCGAAGGCGGCAGCGCCACGCCGGGCGCCACCGAAAACGCCAGCCCCTCGGCCTGGCCCCGACCATGGTAGGGGTCTTGCCCCAGGATGACCACACGCACGTCTTCGGGCGGAGTCAGCTCCAGCGCGCGCAAAGGGCGCGGCGGAAAAATAGTGGCCCCAGCATCGAGTCGCGCCTGCAGAAAGCCCAGCAGCCTATGGCCAGCCGTGCTGGCGAAGAAATCTTGCACCAGCGGCTGCCAGCCCGGCGCCACGGGCCAGTCTGCCGGGTCGGCGCTGAGCAGCTGCGCGGGGGCGCTCTGCGGATCATTCATGGTCAAAATGGCCTCCAGCGCTTATCCAGAAAGCGCGAGTAGCTATCAATTTTGATAATCAGGCGAACAGCTTGGCCAGTTCGAGGCCCGGCTCGGGCGCGCGCATGAAGGCCTCGCCGACGAGGAAGGCATGCACGCCGGCGTCGCGCATGGTCTTCACGTCCGCGGGCGTCAGGATGCCCGACTCGGTGACCAGCAGGCGGTCGGAGGGCACATCCTTGAGCATGCCCAGCGTGGTGTCGAGCGTGACTTCGAAGGTGCGCAGGTTGCGGTTGTTGATGCCGACCAGCGGGGTCTTGAGCTTGAGCGCACGCTCCAGCTCGGCGCGGTCGTGCACCTCCACCAGCACGGCCATGTCCAGGCCGCGCGCGATGGCCTCGAAGTCGGCCATCTGCGCGTCATCCAGACAGGCGGCGATCAGCAGGATGGCGTCGGCCCCCATGGCGCGGGCCTCATACACCTGGTACGGGTCCACGAGGAAGTCCTTGCGCAGCACGGGGAGCTGGCAGCTCGCGCGCGCCTGTTTGAGGTAGTCCACACTGCCCTGGAAGAACTGCTTGTCGGTCAGCACCGACAGGCAGGCCGCGCTGACCGTGCCGTCGCCCTCGGCGTAGCTCTGGGCGATGTCGGCGGGAATGAAGTCGGCGCGGATCACGCCCTTGCTCGGGCTGGCCTTCTTGATCTCGGCGATCACGGCCGCCTGGCCCTTGGCGATCTTCGCGCGCAGCGCGCCCTCGAAGTCGCGCGTGAGCACGCGGCTCTCGGCGTCCTGGCGGATGGTGGCCAGGGACAGGCGCTTTTGCGCGGCGGCCACTTCTTCGTGCTTGACGGCGACGATTTTGTTCAGGATGTCACTCATGGGGATCTGCCTTGTCGGCCCCGGCGGGGGGCTGTTTCAGAATCTTGACGAACACGCGGTGCATGGCGACGCCCACGACGATGAACAGCGCCGAGACACCCAGCGCAATCCACAGGCCAGGGTCTTGCCACACCTCAGTGCTCCATGGCGTTGTGCGCCATTCGTGGCCCATGAGACCGACGCGGCCTAGACCAGCAGACGCCGCGCAAGGGCCGCCCCGCCGCGCTGGCGTCGTCCGCCTTCCCATGCGAAGCGTGAGAGAAGGGGGAAGCCGCGCAGCGGCGCAGGGGGTTGTTCTCCATCTCAGGCCACCGCCAGCGCGTGCGTGCGCGTGACGAGCTGATCGAGCTTGGCTTTTGCCGCGCCCGCGTCGATGGCGGCGCGCGCCTGGGCGATGCCCTCGGCCATGGTGGGCACCACGTTGGCGGCGTACAGCGCAACACCGGCATTGAGGCACACGATTTCGCGCGCGGGACCCGCATCGCCCGCCAGCACGCCCAGCAGCATGTCGCGCGACTGCTCGGGCGTTTCGACCTTGAGTGCGCGGTTGCTGGCCATCTGCAGGCCGAAGTCTTCGGGGTGGATCTCGTACTCGGTGATCTCGCCGTTCTTGAGCTCACCCACCAGCGTGGCGGCGCCCAGGCTCACTTCGTCCATGCCGTCGCGGCCATAGACGACCACGGCATGCTCGGCGCCCAGGCGTTGCAGCGCGCGCACCTGGATGCCCACCAGGTCGGGATGGAACACGCCCATGAGGATGTTGGGCGCGCCCGCCGGGTTGGTGAGCGGCCCGAGGATGTTGAAGATGGTGCGCACGCCCAGCTCCTTGCGCACGGGCGCCACGTTCTTCATGGCCGGGTGGTGGTTGGGCGCGAACATGAAGCCGATGCCGATCTCGGCAATGCACTGCGCGATCTGCTCGGGTTTCAGGTTGATGTGCACGCCCAGCGCTTCCAGGGCGTCGGCGCTGCCGCTCTTGCTGGAGACGCTGCGCCCACCGTGCTTGCTGACCTTGGCCCCGGCGGCGGCGGCCACGAACATGGCACAGGTGGAGATGTTGAAGGTGTGGGCACCATCACCGCCAGTGCCCACGATGTCCACCATGTGCGTGGTGTCCTGCACATGCACCTTGGTGGAAAAATCACGCATCACCTGCGCTGCAGCGGTGATCTCGCCGATGGTCTCCTTCTTCACGCGCAGGCCGGTGATGATGGCTGCCATCATCACGGGCGACATCTCTCCGCCCATGATCAGGCGCATGAGGTGCAGCATCTCGTCATGGAAGATTTCGCGGTGCTCGATGGTGCGCTGCAGCGCTTCCTGGGGGGTGATGGACATGACGGTAAGTCTCCTCTGTCGATTAAGCGCTGGGCTGCTCGGTGAAGGCCAGCTTGAGTCCGAAGCCGATGAACATGGCGCCCGCCACGCGATCGAGCCAGTGCATGCCTTTTTGTACCGCGCCCACGCGCCGCGCCATCCACGAGGCCGCGAGCGCCCACAGCGCATTCACAGGAATGGCGTTCACGTTGAACAGCACCCCGAGCAGCACGAAGGCCAGGGCCTTGTTCTCGGTGGCGGGGGCGATGAACTGCGGCACGAAGGCGAGGAAAAAGATGGCGACCTTGGGGTTGAGCACATTGGTCCAGAAGCCGCCCAGGAACACGCCGCGCAGCGATACCGCATGCTGCGGTGCGGCCTGCGCCGCCGCGATGGCGGCGCTGCTGGCGCTGTCGCCCGACGCACGGGAGAACAGCATGCGCACCCCCATCCAAAGCAGGTAGGCGGCGCCCAGCCACTTGAGCACGGTGAACGCCGTGGCCGAGGTGGCCAGCAGCGCGCCCACGCCCACAGCGGCAGCGAAGATGTGCACGAAGCACCCCGCCGTGATGCCCAGCCCCGCCACGATGCCCGCGCGCGTGCCCGAGCGCAGCGCGTTCGAGACGATGTAGAGCACATCCGGCCCTGGCGTGAGGTTGAGCAGCCAGCCCGCGGCGATGAACATCAGCAGCTGGTGCGTCTCGATGCTCACGACCGCTGCTCCAGGAAGTTGCGCAGCATCGCGTGGCCGTGCTCGGTGAGGATGCTCTCGGGGTGGAACTGCACGCCCTCAATGGCCATCTCTTTGTGGCGCACGCCCATGATCTCGCCGTCCTCGGTCCAGGCGGTGATCTCCAGCACCTCGGGGCAGCTCGCGCGCTCGATGGCCAGTGAGTGGTAGCGGTTCACCGTGAACTGCGCGGGCAGCCCAGCGAACACGCCCTTTTGCGTGGTGGTGATGACGCTGGTCTTGCCGTGCATGAGTTGCTGCGCGCGCACGATCTTGCCGCCAAAGGCCGCACCAATGCTCTGGTGCCCCAGACACACGCCCAGGATGGGCAGCTTGCCGGCAAAGTGCTGGATGGCAGCCACCGAGATACCGGCTTCCAACGGAGAGCAGGGGCCGGGCGAGATCACCAGGCGGTCGGGTGCGCGCGCAGCGACGCCCTCGATGGTGATCTCGTCGTTGCGGAACACCTCCACGTCCGCGCCCAGCTCGCCGAAGTACTGGACGATGTTGTAGGTGAAGCTGTCGTAGTTGTCGATCATCAAGAGCTTCATGGCTGGCTCCCTTGCGAAGGCGCACGCAGGCGCGCGAATTCGCGGTGTTCGAAGGCGATGTAGGCCTCCATCATGCTGCGGTAGATGGCCTCGATGACGTCGGGCTGGCCGCCTTCCTGGGCCGCACGGGCGCGCACGCGCGCCACGATGGCCTCGATGCGCTCCTCGTCGCGCACCTGGTTGGCGTCGATCTTGATGCGCGCGGCCTGCGTCATGTAGCCACCACGGGTCACCAACAGGGGCACCAGCACGTCGTCGAGGGCGTCGATGTGACGGCGCACGTCTTCCATGGTGGTGCAGTGCTGGGTGTTGTCGATCGCGCGGTTCATTCCAGTCCTTCCTCTACCAGTTCTGCGGCGCGCAGCAGGGCGCGGGCCTTGTGTTCTGTTTCGCGCCACTCCATCTCGGGCACGGAATCGGCCACCACGCCTGCGGCGGCCTGCACATAGAGCTGCCCATCCTTGACGATGGCGGTGCGGATGGCGATGGCCAGGTCCATGTCGCCCGCGTAGCTCAGGTAGCCGCAGGCGCCGCCATACACGCCGCGCTTGACGGGTTCGAGCTGGTCGATCAGCTCCATGGCATGTACCTTGGGCGCACCAGTGAGCGTACCTGCGGGGAAGGTGGCCTTGAGCACGTCCATGCTGGTCATGCCGTCGTGCAGCAAGCCTTCGACGTTGCTCACGATGTGCATCACATGGCTGTAGCGCTCCACCACGAAAGCCTCCGTCACCTTCACGCTGCCGGTCTTGGCGATGCGCCCGATGTCGTTGCGCGCCAGGTCGATCAGCATCACATGCTCGGCGCGTTCCTTGGGGTCGTTCACCAGTTCGATCTCGGCGGCCTTGTCCAGTTCGGGCGTGGCACCGCGCGGGCGCGTGCCTGCCAGGGGCCGGATGGTGACCTTCTGGCCCTCGGGCGTACTTTCCTGACGCACCAAAATCTCGGGGCTGGCGCCCACCACATGGCTGTCGCCCAGGTGGTAGTAATACATGTAGGGCGAGGGGTTGAGCGAGCGCAGTGCGCGGTAGAGCGACAGCGGCGAGGCCTCAAAGCGCTTGTGGATGCGCTGGCCCACCTGCACCTGCATGAAGTCGCCGGCGGCGATCAGTTCCTTGGCGCGCTCCACGGCAGCCAGGTAGTCCTGCTTGGCAAAGCTGCGCTGGGCGGGGTGGCTTTCCGTGGGTTTGACCACCGGGGCGCTCACCGAGTATTTGAGCTGGTCCTTGAGTTCGCGCAGGCGCTTTTTGCCGCGGGCATAGGCCTCGGTCTGGCCTGGGTCGGCATAGACGATGAGGTAGAGCTTGCCCGAGAGGTTGTCGATGACGGCCAACTCCTCGCATTGCAGCAGCAGGATGTCGGGCATGCCCAGGGTGTCGGGCGGGCAGGTGTGCTCCAGCTTCTTTTCGATATGGCGCACCGCGTCGTAGCCGAAGTAGCCCGCCAGGCCGCCGCAAAAGCGCGGCAGGCCGGGACGCAGGGCGACCTTGAAGCGCTTTTGGTAGGCCTGCACAAAGTCCAGCGGGTTGCCAGGCGCGCTCTCCACCACCTGGCCGTCGGTCACCACCTCGGTGACGGCATCGGCTCCAAAGCCACGCGAGCGCAGCAAGGTGCGTGCTGGCAGGCCGATGAAGCTATAGCGGCCAAAACGCTCGCCGCCCACCACGGATTCGAGCAAAAAGCTGTACTTGCCACCGTCGCGCGTGTGCGCCAGCTTGAGGTACAGCGACAAAGGGGTTTCCAGGTCGGCGAAGGCTTCCGCCATCAGCGGAATGCGGTTGTAGCCTTCGCGCGCAAGGCTTTGAAATTCAAGTTCGGTGATCACGGGGGAGGCTCCCTGCTCGGGCGGGGCGGCTCTCGTCGGATGGGAGCGCACCGCAGTCCATGGGTCAGGCCCGCTGCGGGGCCCAGGGTGCACGCCGGGAGGCTCCCGGGTGCCGGTCAGGTGTTCAGGCAGACAGGCTTGCGCCAGGGCCAGGCTCCCCGGTCACTGCGACCTGTGATGAACACGCGGTGGATGAACATGCGTGCAGTGTAGCAAATGCGGTTGCAGGCAGTCGCCCTCATGGCGCCAAGGCAGGAACCCCTTGCTCCCCCATGGAAACCCTGATGCGCGCCGCCCCCCCAGATTGGCACAATTTGTTTCATTAAACGAACGATCGTTCTTTTTCGTGAGGATCTTTATGCGCAAAGCACTGCACGCCCTTTTTCTTGCCACCGGCCTATGCTGGGCCTCGGCGTCGCTGGCAGCCGTGGAGATTTCCGGCATCAAGCTGGAAGACAGCATCACCATCGCGGACACCAAGCTCCAGCTCAATGGCGCAGGCATCCGCTACAAAGGGCCGTTCAAGGTGTATGTGGGCGACCTGTACACCACGCAGCCCGTGAAGTCGCTGGACGAGCTGCTCGCGGCCCCTGGTCCCAAACGCCTGACGATGACCTTCCTGCGCGAGATCAACTCTGCCGACTTCGGCAAGTTGCTCACCCGGGGCATTGAGGACAACACCAGCAAGGCGGAGATGTCCAAGATCATTCCGGGAATGATCAAGATGGGCGAGATCTTTGCCGCCAACAAGTCCTTTGCCCCCGGCGATGTGTGCGCGCTGGAATGGGACCCCGCCAAGGGCCTGAGCATCTGGGCCAAAGGCAAGCTGCAGTCCGAACCCTTCAAGGACCCTGCCTTCTTCAGGGCACTGATGTCGATCTGGTTTGGCCAGAACCCTGCCGACTGGAAGCTCAAGGACGCCATGCTGGGCGCCAAGTGATGCTCCAGCCACAGTCCTGAGCACCAAGACCTGTCCATGCGGCAGGTCTTTTCATTGGTGCGTGGCCGAGGTGTCGCCTGGTCGACACTTTATAGAGGATTGCGCGAATAGCACGCACCCCCTCGCCCCGATAAGCTGACCCTCAGACGCCCAGCCCCAGCGCCAGCGAGGTTCCAGGCAGGAGACACATGCTCCAGCCACCCACGCTCGCCCGGCGTTATCCGTTATCCGAGACCACCATGAATTTCAGCAACCTCCGCGTCGGCCCACGTCGGGGCCTGGGTTTTGGCGTCATCCTGTTGATCACTGCCATCATTGCCTTGGGCGGCATGTGGCGCATCGGCGTGCTCAAGGACGCCAGCGAACGCGTGGCCACGCGCGAGATCGAACAGCGCACCCTGGTGGAAGACTGGGCCTCGGACATCCGGCTGAACTGGGTGCGTACCGAAGCCTTCCTCAAGGCGATCGACACGGCCTACATGGAACAACTCACCAACGAGATGAAGACCACCGCCACAGCCACCGAGGGCAAGGTCAAGCGCATCGAGGAACTGGTGCAGGACAGCCGCGGCAAGGCACTGTTGGCCGACATCGCCACGGCGCGTGACACCTACCTCGCCAAGCTGGCCGAGATCCGCGAACTGCACCGCGGCGGCGAGCCCACCATCCCCGCCATGGTGGACCAGCAACTGCGCCCCATGGCCAACAAGTACCTGCAGGCGCTGGACGCGCTGCGCTCCTTCATGGCCAGCCAGTTGGACGCCAGCCAGCAGGACACCGCCGCCATGGCCAGCGCCAGCCAGACGCTGCTGGGCGTGGGCGCCCTGGCGGCCATTGCGCTGGGCACCTTCATGGCCTGGATGGTCACGCGCTCCATCGTCACCCCGCTGCGCCAGGGCATGCGCGCCGCCGAGAAGATCGCCGACGGAGACCTGACCCAACCGCTGGCCACCACGGCCCGTGACGAGACCGGTCAACTGCTGCAGGCCCTGGCCCACATGCAGGCCAAGCTCGCATCCATCGTGTGTGACGTGCGCCGCAACGCCGAGGGGGTGGCCACCGCCAGCAACGAAATCGCCCAGGGCAACAACGACCTGTCGGCACGCACCGAGCAGCAGGCGAGCGCGCTGGAGCAAACCTCCGCATCCATGGAGCAGCTGGGCTCCACCGTGCGCCAGAACGCCGACAACGCACGCCAGGCCAACCAGTTGGCAGTCAACGCCTCCAGCGTGGCGCAGCAGGGCGGCGAAGTGGTGGCCGAGGTGGTGCAGACCATGAAGGGCATCAGCGCGGCCAGCAACAAGATTGCGGACATCATCAGCGTGATCGACGGCATCGCCTTCCAGACCAACATCCTGGCGCTCAACGCCGCCGTGGAAGCCGCCCGTGCCGGCGAGCAGGGTCGGGGCTTTGCCGTCGTGGCCAGCGAAGTGCGCTCGCTGGCCGGACGCAGCGCCGAAGCGGCCAAGGAAATCAAACAACTCATCAGCGCCAGCACCGAGCGAGTGGAGGCCGGCTCTGCGCAGGTGGACCGCGCAGGCGCCACCATGCAGGAGGTAGTGGGCGCCATTCGCCGCGTGACCGACATCATGGGCGAGATCAGCGCCGCCAGCAGCGAGCAAAGCCAGGGCGTGGCCCAGGTGGGCGAAGCCATCACGCAGATGGACCAGGCCACCCAGCAGAACGCTGCGCTGGTCGAGGAAAGCGCTGCCGCCGCAGACAGCCTGCGCAACCAGGCGGCGCAACTGGTACAGGCCATGTCCGTGTTCCACACGGGCACGGGCAGCAGCGCTGCGGCACGCAGCCGCATGGAGCAAGCAGCGGCGCCTGCGCCCACGCCTGCGCCAACCACACTGCCGGGCCACGGTGCGCAGCGCCGCCTGGCGGCCTGACCTACGCCAGCTGCGCGAGCGAATCCACCCAGCCGTCCGCATCCACACTGCGGGCGTCTTGGCCGTGGTTGTAACCGTAGGTCACCAGCACCACCGGGCAGCCGGCCGCGCGGGCGGCCTGGGCATCGTTGCTGGAGTCGCCCACCATCAGGGTACGCGCAGGCTGGGTGCCCAGGGCCTCGCAGGTTTTGCGCAGGGGCAGCGGGTCGGGTTTCTTGCGCTCAAAGCTGTCGCCGCCGAACACATGCTCGAAATACCCCGCCAGCCCCTTGGCGTGCAACAAGTCCACCGCAAACGCGTGCGGCTTGTTGGTCAGACAGGCCAGGCGCAGGCCACGCGCACGCAGCGCCTGCAAACCCTGGTCCGCACCGGGGTACACCTGGGCACACTGGCCGTTGATGGCGCGGTAGTGTGCCTGGTAACTGGCCCAGGCCTGCGCAAACAATGCTTCTATTTTGATAGCGCGTTGCGCTTCATCCATGGGCGCCAGCACATGATTGAGCACTGAACGCAGCAAATGCTCCGATCCCTTGCCCACCATGCGTTCGATCTGCGTCGCGTCGATCGGCGGCAAGGCCAGGTCATGCAGCATGCGGCCCAGGGCCCCGGCAAAGTCGCCCAGGGTGTCCACCAAGGTGCCGTCAAGGTCGATGATCGCGGCGTCCAGCGCCCCCACTTGCAAGGGGACTTGCATCACGCCAGCTGCGCCCGCATGGCGTCGATCACGCTGCGGTAGTCGGGCTTGCCAAAAATGGCGCTGCCCGCCACGAAGGTGTCGGCCCCAGCGTCGGCCACGCGGCGGATGTTCTCCTGCTTGATGCCGCCGTCCACCTCCAGCCGGATGTCCTTGCCGCTGGCGTCGATGCGCTTGCGCACGGCCTCGATCTTGCGCAGTGCCGAGTCGATGAAGCTCTGGCCGCCAAAGCCGGGGTTGACGCTCATGATGAGGATGAGGTCGATGTCATCGATCACCCAGTCCAGCACGTCCAGCGGCTGCGCGGGGTTGAACACCAGCCCCGGCTTGACGCCCTTGGAGCGGATGGCCTGGATGCTGCGGTGCACATGGCCCGAGGCGTCAGGGTGGAAGCTGATGTAATCGGCACCGGCCTCGGCAAAGGCGGCGGCCAGTGCGTCCACGGGCTGGATCATCAGGTGCACGTCGATGGGCACGGCCTGGCCTGCGGGCGTGACGGCATGGGGCTTGAGCGCCTGGCACACCATGGGGCCAAAGGTCAGGTTGGGCACGTAATGGTTGTCCATCACGTCGAAATGGATCCAGTCGGCACCGGCGGCGATGACGCTGCGCACTTCCTCGCCCAGGCGGGCAAAGTCGGCGGACAGAATCGAGGGGGCAATGCGGTAGGTGGGGCTCATGGCGCCATTGTCGCAGTTACCATTCGCGACATGAGCCCCAAGCATGCTTTCAGCGTCGAAGTCCAACCCGAATACCTGGCCGGCCAATCCGACCCGGCCCAGGACGACTACCAGTTTGCCTACACGGTCACGGTGATCAACCAGGGCACGGTGGCAGCGCAACTGATCTCTCGGCACTGGGTCATCAGCGACGCCCTGGGGCATACCCAGGAGGTCAAGGGCCTGGGGGTGGTGGGCCGACAGCCCCTGCTCCAACCGGGCGAATCCTTCCAGTACACCAGCGGCTGCCCCCTGCGTACGCCCACGGGCACCATGCACGGCCATTACCACTGCGTGGGGGAGGACGGCGAAGCGTTCGAAGTGCCCATCCCGCTGTTCCTGCTGGAAGCCACAGGTACGGGCCCCACCAGCGCTCCCCTGGGTGCGAGGGTGCTGCATTGAATGCGCCCCTGACCACCGCAACGGCCGAGCTGGAACAGCTGCTGGCCCGGCTGGACCCCGGCGCAGGCCTGGCCGAGCGCCACCTGTGGCTGCTGGACCTGACAGGCTGGGTACGCGGGGACCAGGAGTCCGTCCCAGCCGCACTCGACCGGGTGCAGGTCTTCATCGATGCCGTGGATGCGCGCCCGGAGCTGCAATCGCGCCTGCAGGCCTGGTGGCAGGTGCTGGTGGAGACGGTGGACATCACCACCTTGCTGGCCGATTTTGGCTTTGCGCCGCGCAACGCCATGGTCAGCGAAATGGCTGCACGCCTGCGCCACAAGCTGCTGCCCGGCAGCCCCGAGACGCTGGACGCCTCGGAGCTGTTCAGTCTGGCACTACCCACGGCCTTTGACGCCCAGTGGCTGGCCGCGGTACCCGAGCCGCAGCTCAACCGGCTGGTGCGCCTGTTGGCCGGCCCGGACAACCAAGGGCTGCAGTGGAAGACCGCGCTGCTGGACGCCATCACCTACTGCGCCGGGCAGATCCTGTCCACCGGCTTTGCCCCTGACCTGCGCCTGCGCATGAGCGAGCAGGCGCGCGAGTCCCAACCGTTCCACGCGCTGATCCGCGACGTGGAGAGTCTGCGCGTGGAGGTGTTGCACGGCCTGCGCACGCCCGAGCGGCTGGACGAGGCGGCGCAGCGCCTGCGCGAGCGGCTCGAAGCCTGCCGCGCCGCTGCCGCCACGGTGTACCAGCACTTCGAGGACAGCGGCATCTCGGTGGGCCTGGTGTTTCGTGTGCGCCAGTTGCGCGAGCGCATCCTGCGCGTGCGTGCGCTGCTCGATTGCGTGCTCTCGCCCACCCTGGCCCTGAGCGCCGCACAGTTGCTGGCACAGCTCGTCAAGGTGGGGCAGGAGCGGCGCAGCCTGCGCGCGCTGCTGCGTGCCAATTCATCCTTGCTGGCGGCCAAGGTGGCCGAGCGCAGCGCCGAGACCGGCGAGCACTACATCACCCGCACCCCGGCCGAATACCGCGCCATGGTGGGCAAGGCCGCCGGGGGCGGCGCGGTGATGGCCTTCACCACGCTGGTTAAGTTTGGGCTGTATGCGCTGGCGCTGTCGGCCTTCTGGGGTGGCTTTCTGGCGGGCGTGAACTATGCCCTGAGCTTTGTGCTGATCCAGTTGCTGCATTTCACCGTGGCGACCAAGCAGCCCGCCATGACGGCACCGGCCATGGCCGCCAAGCTCAAGGAGCTTGACTCCGACAGCGCTGTGCAGTCCTTCGTGGACGAGGTCACGCACCTGGTGCGCTCGCAGGTGGCAGCCGTGCTGGGCAACGTGCTGGTGGTGTATCCCGCGGCGCTGCTGCTGACGCTGGGACTGGCATCGGTCCTGGGGGCTCCCTTCCTCAGCGAGGACAAGGCACTGCATGTGCTCGACTCGCTGCACCTGCTCGGCCCCTCGGTGCTGTTTGCGGCATTCACCGGGGTGCTGCTGTTTGCGTCCAGCATCGTCGCCGGGTGGACGGAAAACTGGTTCGTCCTGCACCGCTTGGATTCGGCCCTGCGCTACAACCCGCGCATCACACACTGGCTGGGTGCGCAGCGGGCCGCGCGCTGGGCAGGCTTTCTGCGTGACAACATTTCTGGCTTTGCGGCCAACATCTCGCTGGGCTTCATGCTGGGGTTGACACCTGCGGTGGCGGGTTTTTTCGGCCTGGGGCTGGACGTGCGCCACGTGACGCTGTCCTCCGGGCAGTTGGGCGCGGCCACCGCCAGCCTGGGCCTGCAAAGCCTACACATGCCTGCGTTCTGGTGGGCTGTGGCGTTGATTCCCCTCAATGGCGCACTGAACGTGGGCGTCAGCTTTGTGCTGGCTTTCCGGCTGGCGCTGCGCGCGCAAAACGTCAGTGGCGTGGATCGCTCGCGGATCTACCACGCGATCCGTTCACGCCTGCGCAGCGCACCCATAGGGTTTTTCTGGCCAGTGCGCCCGTAGTGGCGTACAAAGCCCTCTGTCCTACACCCTGGCCGGTGTTTGGCATGTAAATTCCTTGGCAGGTTTCCTGCCACCGCCCGCCCCCCTGCCACCGCAGGCGGCGATGCCCATTGCCTGACCGCCCCCTTTGGGCCACCCCCGATCGACGCGGAGACACAATGACATGAACGAAATCCTTACCTTCTGGGCGCAGTGGCTGCGCCCCTCGGCCGGACTGCCCACGGTGCAATGGTCGCTGCTGCTGGCCGTTGCTGCGCTCACCGGCTATCTGTTCCAACGCCATGTGGGCTTGCCCAAGGTGGTTGGCTACTCGCTCGTGGGCACCGTGGCCGGGCTGGCGGGCTTTAGCGGCGCGGTTTGGCCGCTGCAGGGCATCGGCCTGTTTCTGCTGGAGCTGGGCATGGCCATCGTGCTGTTCGAATGCGGGGGCCGCACACCGCTGCGCTGGTTCCGCCACAACCCCATGGTGCTGGTGCAGAGCATTGCCGAGTCGGCACTGACCTACTTTGCCGTGTACTGGGTGCTGCTGTGGCTGGACGTGCCTGAGCGCGCCGCCATACCGCTGGCGCTCGTCGCCCTGGCCGCATCGCCCGCCGTGCTCACGCGCGTGGTGGCCGATACCCAGGCCGCAGGCCCGGTGACCGAGCGCGCCATCGTGCTGGCCACGCTGTCCACCCTGTATGCCTTGACGCTGGGCAGCGCACATGCCGAACTCATCAACCGCAGCAGCGTCACGCTGGTGGATCGCCTGTCCCCCGTGCTGGTGGTGCTGGGCGTGTCCATCCTCGTGGCGGCCGTGCTGGCGCTGGTGCTGCGCTCGGCTCTGCGCATCATGAGCCCCACGAGCGAGAACACCTCCATGTTGCTGCTCGCCCTGGTGGCAGCGGCCACCACGGTGGCTGCCCATATGGGCGGCTCTGCGCCGCTGGCGGCGCTGCTGGCGGGCATGCTGATCAAGCAGATGCACCCGCGCCCCTGGGCCTGGCCTCGGCAGTTGGGCAGCGCCTCGTCCATGCTGACCATGCTGATGTTTGTGCTGGTGTCCACAGTGGCCGCACAGGCCGACTGGAATGCGCCGGTGGTCGGTGTGGTGCTGGCCCTGATTCTCGTGCGCCTGCTGGCCAAGGCCGTGGGCGTGGGCCTGGGCAACGTGGGCAGCGGTGCCAGTTGGCGCCAGGCGCTGTGGGTAGGCATGGCGATGACGCCCATGTCGGCCATTGCGCTGCTGATTGCCTCGCAGTTCGCCATGGCATCGCCTTCCACCGGCCACCTGATTGCCGGTGTGGCCCTGCCGGCCATTTTGCTCATGGAGGTGCTGGGCGCCATTCTGGCCACCGTGGCCATCTACCGCACGGGCGAGAGCTCCAAGCCCTGGTGGGCGGCTCTGGCACGCAACCGCCAAGGAGGAGACAGCAATGGCGCTTGAGGCCTTCCACCATTCCGAACCGCTGACGCTGGGTGTGGAGCTGGAGCTGCAGCTCGTCAACACGCACGACTACGACCTGGCCCCCTACGCCGAGGACATGCTGCGCCTCATGAAGAAGATCCCGCTGCCCGGCAGCGTGGTGCCCGAGATGACGAACAGCATGATCGAGATCTCCACCGGGGTGTGCCACAGCAGCAGCGAAGTGCTGGGCCAGCTCATGCCCATCCGTGATGCGCTGGTCAAGTGCGCGGACAAGCTCAACATCGCCGTGGTCGGCGGTGGCACGCACCCATTCCAGCAATGGCACGAGCGGCGCATCTACGACAAGCCGCGCTTTCGCGAGCTGTCCGAGCTGTATGGCTACCTGTCCAAGCAGTTCACCATCTTCGGCCAGCATGTGCACATCGGCTGCCCTGACGCCGACTCCGCGCTGCTCATGCTGCACCGCATGAGCCGCTACATCCCGCACTGCATTGCGCTGTCGGCCTCCAGCCCCTTTGTGCAGGGGCACGACACGCAGTTCGACTCGGCACGGCTCAACTCGGTGTTCGCCTTCCCGCTCTCGGGCCGCGCGCCCTTTGTGCTGACCTGGGAGGCCTTCGGCCAGTTCTTCGACAAGATGACGCGCACCGGCGTGGTCAAGAGCATGAAGGACTTCTACTGGGACATCCGCCCCAAGCCCGAGTACGGCACCATCGAGATCCGCGTGTTCGACACGCCGCTGACCATCGAGCGCGCGGCGGCGCTCTCGGGCTTCGTGCAATCGCTGGCCGCCTGGTTTCTGGCCGAGCAGCCCTTCATGCCTGAAGAAGACGACTACCTCGTCTATACCTACAACCGCTTCCAGGCCTGCCGCTTCGGGCTGGACGCGGTGTACGTGGACCCGGCCACGGGACAGCACATGCCGCTGCGCGAGCACCTGGTGCAAACGCTGGACCGCATTGCCGGACACGCCGCCACCCACGGCGCCACCGCGGCGCTGCACCTGCTGCGCAGCGAGGCGCAGGCGGGCCAGAACGATGCCCGCTGGCTGCGCGAGCGCCAGCGCCAGGAGCAGCTCCTGGCCGAGGTCAGCCGCCAGGCGGCGCTGCGCTTTCGGGGCGGCGGCTGAGCCCCAGGCAATCCAGCGCACAATGCGCACCCATGGGTGAATTCGACCTGATCCGCCGCTTCTTCACACGGCCAGCCGCCGCGCCCGGTGTGGCGCTGGGTGTGGGCGACGACTGCGCACTGCTGCAGCCCACCCCCGGCATGCAATGGGCCATTTCCAGCGACATGCTGGTCGAGGGACGGCATTTTTTTGCGGGCACCGACCCTCGGCGCCTGGGCCACAAGGCCCTGGCGGTCAACCTCTCGGACCTGGCCGCCTGCGGCGCCCGGCCGCGTGGCTTCACCCTGGCGCTGGCCCTGCCCGAGGCCAACGAGGCCTGGCTGCAAGCCTTCGCCCAGGGCCTGCTGCAGCTGGCCGACGCGCACGACTGCCCGCTGGTGGGCGGCGACACCACGCGCGGGCCACTGAACCTGTGCGTCACCGTGTTTGGCGAAGTGCCCACCGGCCAGGCGCTGCTGCGCAGCGGTGCGCGGGCAGGCGACGACCTGTACGTGAGCGGCCACCTGGGCGATGCCCGACTGGCGCTGGAAGCCCTGCTGGGCCGCCTCCGCCTGCCCCAGGCCCTGCTGCAAGGCGCACAACAGCGGCTGGAACAGCCCACGCCGCGCGTGGCCCTGGGCCTGGCGCTGCGCGGCATTGCCAGCAGTGCCATCGACGTGAGCGACGGGCTGCTGGGCGACCTGGGCCATGTGCTGCGCGCCTCGGGCACAGGGGCCACGGTGGATGCGTCAATTGCTATTACTTTGATAGCTGTTTGCGCTGATTCAGAAAGCGCAAAGTGCCAATTTGACCTTGATTTTTTGCGGCAAAGTGCGCTGGCCGGGGGCGACGACTACGAACTGCTGTTCACCGCCCCGGCGGCGCTGCGCTCTGCCGTGGCCCAGGCGGCGCAGGCCTGCGGCACGGCGGTCACGCGCATAGGACGCATCGAGGCCGAACCCGGCCTGCGCCTCGTGGACGCCCAGGGCCAGGCGCTGGATGCGCAACGCTACGCCTCGTTCGACCATTTCGGCTGAGGCGCGCGCCTTCCTCAAGGAATCTTGTCCAGCAGGCGCTTGACCGTTCCATCGGCTTTGAGCTGCTCAAAGGCCTGGCGCGTGCGCTCGACCACCTCGGACGGCGTTGAGAGGCTGTAGGCCATGTACAGACCGGTCGAGGCCTCTTGGAGCGTGAACACCCGCTCCAGTTGGGAGCAGTCCACCGCAGCCTCCTTGCACAGCGGCTGAACCTCCCCGGCCGTGAGCGGCACCAGATCGACCTGGCCACTGACCAGCTTGCGGAAGTTGTCCAGCGGCTGGGCCGACACCACCAGCTTGGTAAAGCCCTTGGACTGCAGGTACTGCTGGCGCACGTCGTCGCGCATCACGCCGATGCGGTAGGCGCGCGCAGCATCCAGGTGCGGCACCTCCACCGCACGGCCACGCCAGCGGTACAGGTGGTATTCGATCTTCATGATCTCGCCCGTCCAGTGGAACAGGGCTTCACGCGCGGGGGTGCGTGCAATCAGAAAGATCAGCGCATGGGGCTGCTTGAGCGCCAGATCGTAGGCCCGCGCCCAGGGGTACAGGTTCACCCGGTAGTCCTTGAAGCCCGCGCGCTGCAGTGATTGTTCGACCACCTCGGTCACCGGCCCCACCACCCGGCCATGCTGCACGTAGGTGTAGGGCGGAGCATCCTCGGTCACCGCCTGGATGGTCTGTGCCGACAATGAAGTGAACGCGCAGGCCCACGACAGACCCAGCAGTAGCTTGGTGGCTAAGCTCATGGCGCTGCTCCTGAGGAAATGACAGGTGGAACGACAGGCCCCGCGACCCTGTTACGCCCAGCCTCCTTGGCGCGGTAAAGGGCCTCATCGGCCAGGTGGTACAGCGCATCAAACTCCACCGGCGCCTCCGGACGGCTGACCGCCAGTCCAATGCTCACGGTCACCACCGACGCTGCCGCCGACTGGGGATGTGCGATGGCGCAGTCCTGGACCTTTGCCCGCAGGCGCTCGGCGACCCTGGTTGCACCCTCCAGGTCGGCCCCGGGCAGCAGCACGGCAAACTCCTCACCGCCGATGCGCGCCACCATGTCTCCGGCACGGATCAAGCCCGCTTGCAGGGCATGTGCGACGGCCTGCAGGCATTCATCCCCTGCGACATGCCCCAGACGATCGTTGTATGCCTTGAAGAAATCGACATCGCAGATCAGCAGCGCCAGCGGCATCTTTTCTCTGCGTGTCCGCCGCATCTCGAAGGTCTGCAACTCATCGAAATGCCGGCGATTCGGCAACCCCGTCAAGGCATCGGTGCGCGCAAGGTTCTGAAGGCGCTGGTTGGCCGTTTCCAGCTCGGCGGTTCGCTCTTGCACCAGCATCGCCAAATGGTCTCGGTGGGAAGCAAGCTCCTGTTCGTATCGCTGCTGCTGTTCCAGGTAGGCCGACAAACTGTTTTGCAGCTGGTTGACCCCTTCCACCAGGTCGCTCAATTCATCCTGTGCGTGCTCCACCCGCTGCAGGCGGAGCAAGCCATGCAGATTGCCTGGCCGCACACGCGCCAGATGCAAGGCGACGCGCTGCACATGCACGGTCACCATGCGATTGAAGACCCCCATGATCAAGGCGGCCAGCAGCACGGACTGCAGCAACTGCACCAGCACAATGGACGACAAGGCGCCCCGAAGCCGTTGCCACAACACACTTTCATCACCCGCCAGTTGCAGCTCGCCCACCACCTGGCGCCCTCCGGGGAATGGCTCATAGACGAGTTCCAAAGTGCGCGCAGGCGCCCAACCCGGCCCAGACCATCCCGTGCGCGCCTGCTCGATGACCTCGGGCGCCTGGTTGGCCAGCGCCACCTTGACGGCCACGCGCCCCACCGATGGCACGCGGATCGCACTTTGCACATGCGCCTGCAAGGCGTCGCGGTCCAACTCCCAGATCGCCTTGGACAAGGTGGCCGCCGAGGCCTGCTCAATCTGCACCAACTCGGCCTGCATGCGCTCACGCCCCTCGGTCCAAGCCAGCCCTGTGAACACCGCGACGCTCAGCACTATGAAAATCCCACAGAACACCATGGTCGCCCATGCCAGCCGCACACCCAATGACCGGCGTCGCAGCCCGGTGTGCGAGGCCTCCGACGGGACAGCCTCACGGTCTGTCGGTGGGACTACTGCCATTTGCGCTGGATCCGGTCATAGGTTCCGTTGCGCACGATCGCTTGCAAGCCCTTGCGGAACTGTTCCACCATGGCATCGGGTGTCTGTGCGCCAAACGCCATGTAGTAGCCGCCCTGGCTGCTCAACGCATCGATGCGCAGCACACCCTGCAAGGTCTTACCCGGCACATGGCCCGCTTGGCGCACCAACTCATAGGCCGTCAAACGGTTCATGATCCACAGGTCGATGCGGCCTTGCTGCAGCTTGTCGAAGTTGAGCTCGTTGCGGACACTCGACTGCAGGTTCTTCCCTTTATGGAAGCCCTGCGCCAACAAATACTCCTCGCCCACCGTTTGCTGCACCGTACCGATCTGCCAGCGCTTGGCGTCTTCGAGCGAAGCCAGCCGGATCTCTCGCCCCGTGAGGGCATACAGGTGGTAATCCGCCGGTGCAATCACCCCGACCCATTTGAAGCTCTTTTCCCGCTCCTGCGTCCGCACAATGGAGTAGAGCAACACTCCGGGAGTGTTCATGGCCGTTTCGTAGGCACGCGCCCAAGGCATCGACTGGAACTGCCCCTGCAAACCCAACTCCTTGAGCACGGCCTCCACCACCTCCGTTCCGAGGCCTGTGATTCGACCCTGTTCGGTGTAGTTGTAGGGAGGAAACTCTTCCGTCAGAACACGGACCGGCTGCGCAGCATGCGCCACCGAACATGCTGTCGCCGACAAGCACAGCGCCGCGACCCAGCGCGCAACGCGCGGGCACCGGGCCAGGGCGCCGAAGACTTGGCGTTGCTTGTGCATGCGTAGGGGTGGCATGGATGTTTTTCCGTCCTTGGCACATTGACCACGTCTCACGATAGCATGGCCCTGGCATTTAGCAACTGCTGCACCAGCGGGTGCGCCACGCGGCGCTCGGTGCTGATGGCGTAGTACTGCTCCTCCACCCCTTCGCACGCACCCAGCAGGCGCACCTGGATGCGCCGCTCCAACTCGGCCTGCGCGGCCACCGCGCCAGGAAACACACCCAGCCCCGTGCCACCAAAGGCCTCCAGCAGGGCGTTGTCCTCGAACTCGCCCACCACGCGCGGGCGCAGGCCCTGCTGGGCCAGCCATTGGTCGATCTGGCCGCGCACGATGACGTGCTGCGTGGGCAAAAGCACCGGCACGTCCTGCAGCGACGCCGGAAAGCCCTGCGCGGCCTGCTCCCACCACTGCGGCGCCGCGTACCAGCCCATGGCCGAGCGGCCCAGCGGGTGGTTGTGCACCCGCAGGTGCGGACGCAAGGGCGCGGGGTGGTCGGCCAGCACCACATCCAGCCGGTGCAGCGCCAGGTCGGCGAGCAACTCGGCCATTTCGCCTTCGTGGCACACCAGGCGCAGGCCCGGAACCGCCAGCACCGGGCGCAACAGGCGCTGCACTTCCAACTTGGGCAGACCATCGGCAATGCCCACCACCAGGCGCACGGCGGGTTGCTGCGCCTGGGCGCGCACCAGCTCGGGCAAGGCCTCGCCCAGCTGAAAGATCTGCTCCGCCTGGCGCAGCGCTGCCACGCCGGCTTCGGTCAGCGCCAGGCCCCGGCCTGCGGGCCGCAGCAACTGGCAGCCCAGGTCGCGCTCCAGTTCACGCACCCGGGCGCTCACGGTCTGCACGGCCATGTCCAGCCGCGCCGCCGCGTGGGACATGCTGCCTTCCTTGGCCACCATCCAGAAGTAATACAGGTGCCGGTAGTTGAATGGGATGCTCATATTCAGATATTACAGGAATGAATGTCTTATTTCTTCTGCTTTTTTCTAAGCATCAGTTCCCCTACCTTTGGAGCACCTGTTTTTTTCACTGGAGACCACACCATGAACTCACCCTCGCTCTACCGCTCCGGTGCTGCACACACCGGCATCGCCGCCACCCTGGGCACGCACCGGGTGCTGCGCAACACGTATGCGCTGCTGTCGCTCACGCTGCTGTTCAGCGCCGCCGTGGCCAGCCTGTCGGCGGCCCTGCGCCTGCCGCATCCGGGCCTGCTGCTCACGCTGGCGGGCTACTTCGGCCTGCTGTTCTTCATCCACAAAAAGCAGAACAGCGGCTGGGCCGTGGGCGGTGTGTTCGCCCTGACCGGCTTCATGGGCTACACGCTGGGCCCGGTGCTGGCGGCGCAACTGGCCCTGCCTGGCGGCGCACAGACCATTGCCATGGCGCTGGGCGCCACCGGTGCCACCTTCCTGGCGCTGTCGGGCTGGGTGCTGGCCACGCGCCGTGACTTCAGCTTCATGGGCGGTTTTCTGTTCGCGGGCATGGTGATTGCCATCCTCGCCGGGCTGGCGGCCATGTTCTTCCAGATGCCCGCGCTGGGTCTGGCGGTGTCGGCCATGGTGGCTCTGTTGTCGGCCGGTCTGATCCTGTTTGAGACCAGCCGCATCGTCAACGGCGGTGAAACCAACTACGTGCTCGCCACGGTGGGCTTGTTCGTTTCGCTGTTCAACCTGTTCACCAGCCTGCTGAGCCTGTTTGGCCTGGGCGGCAACGACTGATCGCCCCCTTTGCAAGGATTGTTTGCCATGACCACTTCCATCTCTCGTACCGCTGCCGCCGTCATCGCCCTGAGCATGGCCGCGTTCGTGTTGCCCACCACGGCCCATGCCAAGCGCCTGGGTGGTGGCGCGCGCAGCATCCCACCCTCCAGCATTGGCAAGGCCCCGGCCAAGCCTACGCCTCCAGCAGCCCCTGCGGCGCCAGCAGCACCAGCAGCACCAGCAGCACCAGCGGCAGCAGCGGCCCCTGCGCCCGCTGCGGCAGCAGCACCGGCCGCACGCGGACCCAGCATGATGGGCACCATGGGCGCCGCCGCCGTAGGCGCTGTCGCGGGCACCATGGCGGGCAATGCCTTGGCAGGCAGTGCCAGCGACAAGGATGCCAAGGCCAAGAAGGAAGCCGAAGCCCAGGCCGCCGAAAAGGAAGCCCAGGAGCTGCAACGCAAGGCCGACGAAGCCAAGGCCAAGGCAGCCGCCGCACGCGCTGCGGCGCAGTAAAGCCAGGGCTGGCGGGTGCTAGCATGGCCGGCAGTGCGCCACGCACTGCCGATTTCGCATAGGAGAACCCCGCCGTGCCCCTGCCCTCAGCCCCTTCGCAAGCCCGCTTTCCTCTGAACCTCTGGGCCTGCGCCGCACTGCTGCTGTGCAGCACAGGCGCACTGGCCCAGGACGCCGTGTCGCGTATTGCCCGCGTGACGGTGTACCCCGGCGTGGCGGCCGTGGAGCGCGTGGCCAAGGTGGCCGCAGGTGCCCGCAGCCTCACCATCGCCTGCCTGCCCGCATCGCTGGACGCGCAAAGCCTGCAGATCCAGGCCGACAGTGGCGTGCGCGTGGGCGAATTCCATGTGCTGACCGAGGATCGCGATGTGGCCACGGCCTGCGCCAGCCCACTCGACGATCGCATCCGCGAATTGGAAGACCAGATCGCTGCCCTCAAGGCCGAGGCGGGTGGCCTGCAGTTGGTGGACCAGTACCTCAAATCCGTGGCGGCAGGCCCTGCGGCCGACGATGGCACGCCTGCCGCCCGCACCGCCTCCCCACCCCCAGCGCAAATTGGCAGCACCGCCGACGTGCTGCGCAAGACCGGCCAGGACACCAAGGCACGCAGCCACCAGCTGCAGCGCAGGCAGGAAGCGCTGGAACTGTCCCTCAAACCCCTGCTGGCCGAGCGCGAGCGCCTGGCCAGCCAGCGCACGCGCGTGGTGTCGGTCACCGTGAACCTGGCCGCCGAACGCGACGGCGAACTGCGCCTGAACTACCAGGTGCGCGGCCCCGGCTGGCAACCCAGCTACCGCGCCACGTTGGACACAACCAAGGCCAGCGTGCAGATCGAGCGCCTGGCCTTGGTGGCCCAGAACAGTGGCGAAGACTGGAGCAATGTGCAGCTGCTGCTCTCCACCGGCCAGCCCCAGCGCGCCACGCAGGGGCGCTTGCCCCGGCCGTGGACTCTGGACGTGGCACCGCCACCCCCACCAGCCGCCGCCATGCCCATGGCGGCCATGGCTCCTGCTCCCGCCGCCCCCGCACCCAAGGCCATGGAACGCCGCCAGGCCGAGGAGATGCCCAGCTTCGACGTGAACACCGTGGACAAGGGCTTTGCCACCGAATTTGCGGTGCCCCAGCGCATTTCCGTGCCATCCAACGGCCAGCGCATCACCCTGGCGCTGGGCACCCACCAGGCCCCGGTGCGCCTGCTGGTGCGCGCCGCGCCTGGCGTGGAAGAGGCCGCCTACCTGGTGGCCGACATGGCCCCGCCCCCCGGCGTGTGGCCCGCGGGCAGCGTGGGCCTGTACCGCGACGGCGCCTACGTGGGCACCGGTCGCCTGGACTTTGCGGCACTACCATCCACCGCACCGGGCGAAGGGCCGCGCACCAGCCTCTCGTTCGGGCGCGACGAGCTGGTGCAGGTGCGCGCTGAAGCCCCACAGCAAATGACCGGCAGCACCGGCCTGACAGGCGCGCGCACCGAGCGCCAAACGCGGCGCAGCTACCAGGTCGAGAACCGCCACAAGTCCGCCATCGACCTGCAGGTGCTGCACGCGGCGCCTGTTTCGCGCAACGAGAAGATCGAGGTCGAATCGCGCTACACCCCCCAGCCCGCCGAACTGGCCTGGAACGGCACCCCGGGCACCATCGCCTGGCGCCAGAACCTGGGCGCAGGCGCCAGCGCCAGCTTTGCCGCCGAGCACTGGGTGCGCTATCCCAAGGACATCCAGTTGCAGGAGCGTCCATGAGCGCGCGCCGGGCCGCTCCCAAGCAAGCTCGCACCGCAGTGCGAAGCACGAAGGTAGTCCAATGAGCGCCATTCCCTCGCTGCGCCCTGGCCCGCGCTTCCTGCTCGCCCACCCGGCCCACTGCATCGCCCTGGGCTTTGGCGCAGGCCTCTCGCCCAAGGCGCCGGGCACGGTGGGCACGCTGTGGGCCTGGCTGGCCTTTTTGGTGTTGCAGGCCTGGTTTGCCACCCCCCTGCAGATGGGCCTGCTCATCGCCTTCAGCACCCTGGGCGGCTGGTGGGCCTGCACCGTGACCGCTCGACACATGGGCGTGGCCGACCCCGGCGCCATCGTCTGGGATGAGGTGGTGGCTTTCTGGCTGGTGCTGTGGCTGGCCATGCCCATGGGGTTCTGGGGGCAGTTCGCGGCCTTTGCGCTGTTCCGCTTTTTTGACGCCGCCAAGCCCGGCCCCGTGGCCTGGGCCGACAGCCTGTTCAAGGGCTTTGGCTGGCGCGGCGGCTGGGGCATTCTGTTCGACGACTTCGTGGCCGCCTTCTGCACGCTGCTGGTGATTGCGCTGTGGAGGTTCTGGTGAGCCAGCCTGCCGCACCACATTTGCTATCAAATCAGGAGCTAATGGCGCTTGATGGTAAAGCGCCGGAGGCCATTTTGATTGATATTTCTACCCGCCTGCTGGCGCGCGGCCAGATGCTGGCCACGGCCGAGAGCTGCACGGGCGGCATGATCGCCGCCGCCTGCACCGACCTGGCGGGGTCGAGCCAATGGTTCGAGCGCGGCTTTGTGACCTACTCCAACGCCGCCAAGACCGAACTGCTGGGCGTGCCCGCCGCGCTGATCGCGCAGCATCGCGCCGTGAGCGAACCCGTGGCCCGCGCCATGGCCGAGGGCGCCATCGACCGCTCGCACGCCCAGGTCAGCGTGGCCGTCACCGGTGTGGCCGGCCCCAGCGGCGGCAGCGCCGACAAACCCGTGGGCACCGTCTGGCTGGCCTGGCATGTGGACGGGCACACGCACAGCGAGCGCTGCCAGTTTGCGGGCGACCGCGCCGCCGTGCGCACCGCCACGGTGCGGAACGCACTGGCCCAACTGGCCCACCTGCTGAGGTCTTGACGCACTACCCGACTCCGCGCAGCATGCACCTTGACGCCGCGCTCCATCTACACTGAAGCGGCCCTGCATTCCAATCTGCCCATGGCCCAGACGCGCACGTTCTCCCTCCGCAGTCTGCGGGGCCAACTCACCCTCTGGTTCAGCGGTCTGTCGCTGCTCACCCTGCTGTGCGTCGGACTGTATGTGGGTCGGCTGGCCACGCAGCAAATGGCGGCCTCAGCCGGGGCGGCCGTCCACGCCATGGCCTTGACGGCCGCCGACCTGCTCGGAGCAGGCCTGCGCGAACGTGAGCAGGACATTATCCTGCTCAGCCAGGCGCCACATTTCACGCGCGGCGACCTGACACACCCCGACCTGTTGCTGTCTCTCTTGCGACGGCGCGCGTTGAGTGAGGAATTCGCATGGCTGGGCGTGGTCGATCCCCAGGGCAAGGTCATCCAGGCCGTTGATGGTCTGCTGCAAGGGCAGTCCGTGGCCCAACGGCCTTGGTTCATCGCTGCCCGCTCAGCGGTTTATGCAGGGGATGTGCACGAAGCCCTGCTCCTGGAAAAGATGTTGCCCAAACCACCCGACGGGGAACCGCTGCGCTTCATCGATTTTGCCGCCCCGATCCGTGACTACAGCGGTGAATTGGTCGGCGTGGTGGGCGCCCACATCCATTGGCGCTGGGTGACCCAGACAGTGCAGACGGCGTTCGACCAAAGTGCGCGGGACAGTGGCGCCGAAATCCTGATCACCAACGCACAAGGGATCGTGCTTTACCCCCAGAAGTTGGCCCACCAGGTTCAGCTTCCGGCCGAGCTGCACACCGACCGCAACCAACGCACCACCGAAGTGCGCTGGGACGACGGCCTGGACTACCTGACGAGCATGGTTGCCGTGGATTCACGCACTTCCAGGAATCTGGGCTGGAGTATCGTGGTGCGTCAGCCCCTGCATCAGGCCCTGGAACCCGCTCACGCCATGCGCAACCGGTTGCTGGCGCTGGGTTTTCTGGCCGCCCTGGCGTTCGGTGCGGTGGCCCTGCGTCTGGCACTGTCGTTCAGCCGCCCCATCGAACAACTGGCCGAGGCCGCGCACCGCATCGAAAGCGGAGACAGTCAGGCGGATTTCCCGGAGAAAGGGCAACTGATCGAAGTAGACCAACTGGGCCAATCCCTCCGCTCGATGACCCGGACACTGCTGGCGCACGAGCGTGAGCTGGAAGCCGTCAACCAGTCGCTCGAAGCCCTGGTACAGCAACGCACCGAGGCGCTGGAAGAAGCCAACCGCGCGCTCGAACACCTGGCCACGCACGACCCACTGACCGGCGTGTACAACCGCCGCCGCTTTGATGACAAGCTGAGGGAATGCTTTTACGCTGCCCGTCGAACCTCCCAAGGCTTCGCCGTGCTGTTGCTTGACGCTGACCACTTCAAGAAAGTCAACGACACCTATGGCCACCCCACGGGTGACACCGTTTTGCAGGAGCTGGCGCGTTTGCTGACCGGAACCATCCGGTCCGTGGACTTCGTGGCACGCTACGGCGGCGAAGAATTCGTCATCCTGCTGCCGCACACCCCCGAAGGCGCAAGCGCCATGGCAGTGGCCGAGAAAGCCCGCTGGGCCATCGCCCATGCCGAATTTCCGGGGCCTGGGCATATCACGGTCAGCGTTGGCATCAGCGTCTGGCAGGCAGACGATCCCAGTGCTGCGGCCACCATCGAGCGCGCCGATGCGGCCCTCTACCAAGCCAAAGCGGCCGGGCGCAACCGCGTCGTTCTGGGCTGATTCCCGCACGAAGCAAATGGCTTGAGGCTCCTCCAGCTCTGGCGCTCCTCAGGCCCCATGGCACTTCTTGAACTTCTTGCCGCTGCCGCACCAGCAGGGGTCATTGCGACCGGGCTCGGCGGGCTTGACCACGGGTTCCTGGCGCGGGCCCAGGCTGCGCCAGAGCTGGCGCAGGTCGTACACGGCCCAGATGGCCTCGCCGAAAGCCTCCACGCGCGCCATGCTTGTGCTGGGCGGGCCGTCGTCGCTGTACATGCAGACCTCGGGCTTGCCGGTGTCGTCCTCGGTCAGCGCAACGATGTGCTCCATGGCATCGTCCAGCCACTGTGCGGCTTCCTTGTCACGCGGCGCAGCCCATTCCTCGGGCCAGTTTTCCACGGCGAACATGAAGCCCAGCGCCCAGATCTGGCCAAACGAGGGGATCTCCTGGCCCTGCATTTCGGCGCGCTCGGCCTCGGGCAGGCTGGCGATGGCGCCGCGCATGTCCATGGCTTCGGGGGCGTAGGCTTCGTCTTCGTCCAGGCTTTGCACCTGCGCATCGAGCTGGCGCTGCACCTCGTCCCAGCGGCGCGTCCACAGTTCCAGAAAACGGGCCTGCTGCGCAGCGTCGGCAAACGCCTCCAGCACGGGCAGAGGCTCGCCCTCGGCCCCCTCCAGCGACAGGCCGTCGCCCAGCAGCATGGGCAGGAACTCGGCCGGTGCCACGGGGCGGCGCATGCAGGCCAGCGCGGCCAGAAAGCCGTCGCAGAACTCCCATTGGGGGATTTCTTCGGCGCGTGTGCGCAGGTCGTCAAGCAGGGTGTCGAGCTCGTCCAGCTCGTCGGGGCCCAGGGCCGGGCTGTGGGCAGGGGATTCAGCGTTCATCGGTGCACTTTATGATGCCCGGGGCGCTGCCGGATGCAAAGCCGCGGGGTGCGGCGTGCGCACGGCGGCAAGTGTAGCCGCCCACCCATGCACCGATGACCCTGACCGCCGCCACCTCCCCGCCCGACTACGCCGCCTTCCTGCGCGACCAGTACGCACTGCAAACCCCCAACGTGGCCAGTTACCGCCTGGGGCCAGAGCAGGTCTGGCTCAAGAAGGCCGGCCCACGCCACAGCATGGCGCGCTACCGCGTGCTGGGGCTGCTGGCCTGGCTGACCCGGCTGCAGGTGCTGCGCCCGGTGCCCAACCTGGGTGGCAGCACCGCCATCGCGACCGAGGCGCGGCGCCTGCACAGCCTGGCCGCCCTGGGCTTGCGTGTGCCCGAGGTGCTGGCCCAGCAGCCCGAAGGCCTGCTGCTGCGCCACCTGGGCCGCCCCGGCGAAGCCACCCCGTCATTTGATGGCGAAATGCAGGCCGCCAGCGCCGCAGGCCCGCAGGCCGTACTGGCCCGGTGGCAAGAAGGGCTGGCCGCGCTGCAGGCCGTGCATGCGCGCGGCGCTTGCCTGAGCCAGGCCTTTGCCCGCAACCTGGTGCGTTGCCCCGACGGTGTGCTGGGCTTTATCGACTTCGAAGACGACCCCCTGGCCAGCCTGCCGCTGGCGCTGTGCCAGGCGCGCGATGCGCTGTGCTATGTGCATTCCACGGCACTGTATCTGCGCGAGGCCGGTGCATTGCACGAAGCGCGGGCAGTCTGGGCGCACTGGCTGGCCGAGCAGCCCGCCGCGCTGAGCGCCCTGCTGGCCGCCACGGCCCAACGCCTGGCCTGGCTGCGCCACCTCCCGCAAGACCGGCGCTGGGGGCGCGACCTGCAGCGCGCCCGCGCCGCCTACGATCTGCTGAACCCCTCCTCCCACGCTGCTGCGACACCATGAACGTTTCCGACGCCGTACGACAGCGCCACTCGGTGCGCGCCTTCAAGCCCGAACCACCACCGGCTGCCATGGTGCGCAGCATTCTGGAGCAGGCCGCGCGCGCGCCTTCGGGTGGCAACCTGCAACCCTGGCATGTGCACGCCCTGGCGGGCGAGCCGCTGGCGCAGTTGCTGCAGCTGGTGGCCACCGCACCCATGCAGGAGGAGCCCGAGTACGCCGTCTATCCGCCCGAGCTGTGGGAGCCCTACCGCACGCGACGCTGGCGCAATGCCGAGCAGCTCTACGCTGCCATCGGCATCCCACGCGAGGAGCGGGAGGCGCGCCTGCAGCAGATGCAGAAGAACGCCGCGTTCTTTGGCGCCCCCGTGGGGGTTTTCATCAGCATGGACCGGCGCATGGGCCCACCGCAATGGACCGACCTGGGCATCTACCTGCAAACCGTGATGCTACTGGCCACCGAGCAGGGCCTGGGCACCTGTGCGCAGGAGTATTGGGCGTTCCGCTCCCAACCCGTGCGCGCATTTCTGGCCCTGCCACCCGAACGCCTGCTGTTTGCCGGCCTGGCTCTGGGCTGGCCCGACGAGGGCGCGGCCATCAACCAATGGCGCAGCGAGCGCGATCCGTTCGAGGCCTGGGGGGAGATGCGGGGGTTTGACTGAGGCGCCGCCTCAGCCCATGGTCTGCAGGCTGGGCATGGCCTCCACCCCCAGCGCCATCAGCCGCTTGCGCAGGCGCAGTACCGCCTGGTCCTTGCTCAGCAGGATCGCGCCATGCTGCACGGCCAGGTCGATGAACTGCTGGTCGTCCGGGTCCTTGCACACCGCGCTGGCGCGCGGTGCGGGCGCCACGGTATGGGTCTGCGCGTCAAACGCTTGCAGCACCTGCGCGGCGCTGAGGCCGTAGTAGTCCAGACGCGGCGCAATCTGGGGATAGCCCAGCACGCGCTCGAGCTCCACGCGCATGGCGGGCGCGGCGATCCAGCGCAGGGCGCCGCTGGCCAGCAGGGGCTTGAGGGATTGCACGGCGGCATCGGCGAAAACCAGCAGGTCGAGCACGATGTTGGTGTCCAGCACCAGCGCGCGTGCTGCCGCCGCGCCGGGCTCAGGTGCCGCCATCGGCGGACTCCGGCGCACTGCCCTGGGGCCGCGCGCGCACTGCACCGCGCACCATGTCGAAGCGGAACAGGCGGCATTCGATGGGGCCGTTCCACAGCGGTACGCGGCGCGACTCCTTCAGACGCATCTTGCCGGGCAGCTTGAGGTCGGGCGTGAGCATCCAGGCGGACCAGCCGGGGTAGTGCTTCTTCCAGTGCGCCGCCAACTGGCTGAAGAACTCGCCGCCATCGTCGGTGTGCGCGGTTTCACGCCCCTGTGCGGCCCCTTGGGCGCGCAGCGATGCGCGCTGCGTGGCGTTCTGCCCCGCGGTACCGGCGGCGGCAATGCGCTCGCCGTAGGGCGGGTTCAGCAGCATCACGCCCGGTGTCTCGCACGGTGGCATGCGCTGCAGCGCGTCGCCGCCCCGCAGTTGCACGGCCTGCGCCACACCAGCGCGCTCGGCGTTGCGCTGGGCGAAATCGACCATGCGGTGCGAAACATCACTGCCAAATATGCCGACAGGGCTTGCCTGTATTGCGCCAGTAGCTTCGTTTTTTATAGCATTCCAGACATGGGCCTGGTAGGGCAGGAGCTTTTCAAAGGCAAAACGCCGACGCAGGCCGGGCGCAATGCGGCAGGCCATCTGCGCCGCCTCGATGACCACGGTACCGCTGCCGCAGCAGGGGTCGTACAGCGGCACGGGGGCCTGGCCATGCGGGTCCCAACCGCTGGCGGCGATCATGGCAGCGGCCAGCGTTTCCTTGAGCGGTGCGTCGCCCTTGTCCTCGCGCCAGCCGCGCTTGAACAGCGGCTCGCCCGAGGTATCGATATAGACCGTGGCCTCATCGGTCGTCAGATGCAGGTGGATGCGCACATCAGGCCACTGGGTGTTGACGTCGGGACGCACACCGCTTTTGGCGCGGAAGCGGTCGGCCACGGCATCCTTCACGCGCAGGGCGGCGAAGTTCAGGCTCTTGAGCGGGCTGTGCTGGGCTGTGACTTCGACCTTGAAGCTCTGGCGCGGGGTGAACCAGATTTCCCAGGCCACGCTGCTGGCCAGTTCGTAGAGGTCGTTTTCGCTGCGATAGGGCCGGTGCGCCAGTTGTACCAGCACGCGCTGCGCGAGGCGGCTGTGCAGGTTGAGCAGCAGCGCATCGCGCCAGGAGGCGCGCAGCAGCACGCCACCGCGCCCGGTGAGCAGGTCCTCACCCGCCAAGCCGGTGGTACGGTGGGCCTCATCGGCCAGAAAGCCCTCGACGCCAGCGGCGCAGGGCAGAAAAATTTGGAGTTGGTTCATAGGCAGCCCCCAAGGATAAGGCCTGCGCCTGTGGAGGCAGGATCAAGACGATGCAGACGCCCGCAGTTCCTGGGCGGGCACGGGTCGGCCGAACAGGTAGCCCTGGTAGCCGCCACAGCCCTGCCCGACCAGGAATTCGAACTGCCCGGTCTGCTCCACCCCTTCGGCCACCACGGTCAGACCCAGATCACGGGCCAGGACAACAATGCTGCGGGCAATCGCCGCAACGTTCGGGTCGGTCAGGATATCGCGCACAAAGGATCGGTCGATCTTGAGCGAGTCCAAAGGCAGCCTTCGCAGGTAGGTCAGCGAGGAATAGCCGGTGCCAAAGTCGTCCAGCGCAAAACCGATGCCATGTGCCTTGAGCTGCTCCATCTTGGCGATCACCTCCTCGACGTCCCGAAGCATCAGGCTTTCCGTCAGCTCCAGCCGCAGGCGCGAGGGCTGGGCCCCAGTGGTACGCAGACGCTTCAGAACCGACTCGACAAACTCGGGCTCATGGAACTGGCGGGCGCTGACATTGACCGACAAGATCCACGCTGCCGTGGTCTCGTCTTCGGACCATTCGACCAATTGCTGGCATGCCGTTTCCAGCACCCATTGCCCCAAGGGCAGGATGAATCCCGTTTCCCCGGCCAGGGCAATGAATTCGCCCGGAAGCACCATACCCCGCCGTGGGTGATGCCAGCGCAGCAGGGCCTCCGCACCGACCACCTTGCCGTGGATATCGACCTGCGGCTGGTAGTGCAGGCGAAAATCGCCCTGCTCCAGGCTGCTGCGCAAATCATTGTCGAGCTGCACACGCTGGAATACGGCCGCCTGCATCTGCGGATCGAAGAAGTGCAGCGCGTTGCGTCCCGCCGATTTGGACTGGTACATCGCCAGATCGGCCTGGCGCATCAGTTCATCGATGGTCGCTTTCCGCCCTTCGAACAGCGTCAACCCGATGCAGGGCGTGCTGCGCAACTCATGGCCCGCAAGATGGTAGGGCAGGTTGAGTGTGACGAGCACCTTTTCACCCACCCGACGCGCCTGCTCGGCGGCTTCGCTTGCGTCGGCCGACAGCTCTTCAAGCATGACCACGAACTCATCGCCCCCCAGTCGGGCGGCCGTATCGCTGGCCCGGATGGCTTCCTGGAGTCGGCGGGCCACCTCGACCAGCAGCAGGTCGCCCACATCGTGGCCCAGGGTGTCGTTGAGCGACTTGAACTCATCCAGATCAATGAACAGCAGCGCCCCGTGGTTGCCCGTGCGCTCACCCAGCACCATGGCCTGCTGCAGGCGGTCGAGCAACAGTCGCCGGTTGGGCAGGCGGGTGAGCGGGTCATAGAACGCGAGATGGCGGATCTTTTCCTCGGCCTCCTTGCGCTCGCTGATGTCCGAGAACGCCGCCACATAGTGTGTGACCTGACCATCGTCGCCGCGCACAGCGGAAATGCTCTGCAGCAGAGGGTACACCTCGCCATTCTTGCGCCGGTCCCAGATTTCGCCGAACCACGCGCCCCTGTCGGCCAGCGATTGCCACATGCTGACGTAGAAGTCGTCATCGTGATGGCCGGACTTGAACATGGCCGGTGTACGCCCGATCACCTCTTCGGGCATGTAGCCCGTCATCCGGGTGAACGCACGATTCACCCGCAGGATGATGCCGTGTGCATCGGTCACGATCATGCCGTGCAGCGATTCAAAGGCCGTGGCGGCGATCCGCATTTCCTGCTCGATACGGCGGCTCTCGGTGATGTCGCGCAGCACCACCACGCGGTGCGTCGCTTCGCCCTGGCTGCCTGCCACCGGGTTGACTGTGGCCTCGTACCAGAACGGTTGGCCATCTCTGCGCTTGCCCTGCAAGGTACAGGGCGCTCCGGCGCTGCCCCACAGCGTGCTGCGGCCCTGGGGGTCAGTCCACAGAAAACCGGGCGGACGGCCAAGAACATCGGCCTCCAGGTACCCCGTGATGGCGCACATGGCCGCATTGACAAACGTGGTCTTGTCTTGCGCATCGACGATCAGAACGCCCTGCGAAATAGCCCCCAGCGCCTTGTGGTGCAGGCGTTGAATGACAGCGTGTTTCAAGCGCTCTTCAGTTTGCGCAATCCGGATCAGGTTGTCACGGAAGACGACCGAAGCGCGCGCCATATCGCCAATCTCGTCACCTCGCTCCTGGTCCGTCACCTGCACGGCATCCACGCGTGCATCCGGCGCCGCCAAGCGGTTCATGGCGGCAGTGATACGCCGTATCGGGTGGATGATGCCGCGCGCCAGGGCACCGGCGATCAACAGGGTCAGCACCATCGCCACCAAGGCTGCGCCGCCGCTCCACAAAACGACTTTTTCCGCACCCCTTTGGGCGCGGAGGGTGGCGTCCAGCAGATCCTGCGAAACGCGGTCTTCCACCCGCTTCATCTGGTCAATCTTCCAGGAGGCCAGATCGATCCAGCGGGCCACGATTCTGGTGGAGCGTGACGCCTTTCCCGATGTACCCAGAAATACCCCGGCCCGCATCTGCTCAATTTCTGCCAGATTGTCGTTGGACAGCGCCTGCTCCAGGAAATCCGCCTGCTCACGGTCAGCAAAGAAACGGAACTGCTCCAGAAAATGGGACTGACGCTCCGTCAATCCGACAAACACCTGCCGAGCACTTGCGTCCTCTCGAGGCGCCGAGAAATAGGTGGCCCCCACGGCCCGCTCCATGCCCGCCATTTCCTTGGCCTGCATTAAATTGACATATGCGTAAATGGCACGCGACAGTTCCGCACCGTTGCCCATCAGATGCATTTCGCGCACGATGCCCAACAGGGCGTCGATCAGTGCGCTGTAGCGTGCGGACTGCACTTCCGTCGCCACCTGGAGCTGCGTGGCCTCCAGACGCCAGGCCGACAGGTTGGCCAGATCATCCCGGACTTCGGCAATGCGTTTTTTCAGGCGCGGTGCAAACCTTTCCGTGGGAAGCTGCGCAAGTGCCTGAGAAAACAGCTCTGCCTGCGCATCGGTAGCGGCATGGCGCTGCGCCTGCATTGCGCCAAAGTCCAGGCCTTTCGACCCCAGAAACGCCGCCGACAGGCCGCGCTCGCGCTGGATTTCATGCACCAGTCCGCTGACCTTGGTGGCCAGATGCGTCATGGCATGCAAATGGCGCATGTCATCGGCCACGCGCTGCTGGTCCATCACCCCCCACAGGGCCAACATCAGAAAACCCGCAATCGGCAATGCCAGCGCCAGCATCATGCGCTGGCCAATGGGGGAGTTCTGCAGTCGGGAAAACATCTCAGCAGGGCCGGTTAATGTGGAAGACACCCGCCACCGGACGTGCAGATACCTGACCTGAGGCAGGCCAAGGCCGCAAGGTCAGCGGGCAAGCGAGTCTCAGGCGGCAGCGGGCGTGGCGATGAATCCGTGCTTGCGCAGCATTTTGATCCAGCGCGGCGCGTTGCGCTGAACGTTCAGCGCCTCGTAATCGACCTCCTTG